>Ga0180301_10002215_pt1 | contig 15260 bp, 11 predicted proteins | sample GuaBasSediGuay16_FD_121797 | JGI IMG/M metagenome (GOLD analysis project Ga0180301, IMG submission 121797) | Subseafloor sediment microbial communities from Guaymas Basin, Gulf of California, Mexico - Guay16, Core 4569-2, 12-15 cm | ecosystem: Environmental > Aquatic > Marine > Hydrothermal...
TCCTCAGTCATTTCTAAAAACCCATGTCTTGGATAGGCGCCCACATTATTTACTAAAATATCTATTTTTCCAAATCTCTCCACAGTTTCCTTTACTGCCCTTTCAGCATCCTCTCTTTTAGTAGCATCTCCAGTAACGGCTAACCCCTCAGTGCCTCTAGCCTTAATTTCCTTCACCACTTCTTCAAGATCCTTAACGCTTCTAGCAAAAGCAACAACTTTTGCACCGTAATCAGCAAGCCTTAAAGCTATTGCCCTACCTATTCCACGACTACTTCCAGTAACTAACGCTACTTTCCCTTTAAGATTCATTGTCTCACCGTGAAATCCTTTAACTGGTGCGAGTAGATAAGTATTATATTGAAAATGTTAGTTAACTTATCCAAGTAAACACTAAAGACAGGTTTTTACGTGCAAATTAAAAATAAAACTAAGCTACATGAAGATGCCATAGAGGAGAATATGTAAAATTAGATTAATTAAAATGGATAATATTTAAGAGTAAACAATAGCAATTATATTTGCTATAACATGTTGCTTTCTTCAATACTTTCAATTATTTTCTTCAATGCTTTTCTAAGATGTATTTCCACAGTAACTTTAGATAAATTAAGTTCTAAGCCTAGTTGATCTAAGGTACTTTTTCTAGGTATGTTGAAATATCCTCTCTTAAGTGCTAGTTTCAACACTTTAACTTCATTGCGTGTCAGTTTCTTTAAGCATTTTTCCAATAAACTTACATTTGAATATAGCTTCTTAGTTACATCTATAGTCTTTGTTTTTTCAAAGTAAACGTTCTTTCTCCCATAACGATCGTATAGTTCCTTTAAGAAATTCTTCAGCATAGCCTCATCAATAAGTGCGTTGAAAAACCTTTTCCCCCACTTGAAAATATAGGGCATTAATACTATGACACCGTATTTTTCTAGGATTTCGTAAAACTCACATTTAGATTTTAACGCTATAAAATAAGAAGCATCACCTGTGTTTTCACATGTAATACCTACTATTTTGTACTCATACATTCTACGAATTTTCCTAAAGTATTCACAGAGGCCTGGATCAGAAGTATAAGCTAAGACAACATACATTGAACCCATAGGGTGCCTATAAACCTCCACATAAAGCGGCCTATTCAAGTATTTGCTTAAATTAGCTAACAAGCTTTCATGATGTCCCGCTATAGTTATTGAAATAGGTATTAAACCATGAAATCTTAAAATTCCATACACCCAAACAAACCCTTATCGTTAACTCTATTTACACTCTACATTATAATAAATTTTCCCACGCCAGATATTTATTGAAGAGGATAATATCAGTATTATTGTAAGCTTATTTAAGGTGACATATAAGAATTAGTATAGAAATTCACTAATGTAACATATCCTATGTATTATTATTATATATCTTCATCAAACTAATTAGTAGAAATATACGGGCTTAGGTGTTGGCCTTGGTTTGGAAGGTTAGGGGAGTAATCACCGCTATCTTAACTCCGCTAACAAGGAATGGGGATTTATGCGTGGATTGCTTAAGGGAACTAATCGAGTTCCAACTAAACAATGGGATTAGCGGATTATTTATTATGGGAACTTATGGAGAAGGACTTTTGCTTAGTCAAAAAGTTAGAAAGAAAATGTTGGAGAAAGCTATAGAGTTTGTACCAAGTAAAACAATAATTTTACCTCACGTAGGTGCAGCAGATCCCGAAACAGCATATTCACTAGCCAAATACGCTAGAGACCTTGGTTACCAAGCAATAAGCTCTATAGGTCCAGTGTACTATAAACCGTCAATAAAAGGGCTAATTAACTACTTTAACTGCTTAGCTAAGGCGGATTTAGAAATAATAATTTACAATAACGTTGGGAGACTAAAATACAACATCACCCCCAATGTGTTCGAAGAAATAACACGCAATGTACCTGCAATCGCAGGTATTAAAGATACAAGCTATCTTGCAGAACAGCTTCTAGAATACGTGTTAAAGTTTAAGAACAAATACTTCATAGCAGGAGCAGGAGACACCATGATATACTATACTTTCTCCCTTGGCGCCGATGCGCACATATGCGGAATATCAAATGCTTTTCCTGAAGTTGCAACAAAACTTTACAAAGCTTTCTTAGAAAATGATGTGGAAAAAGCATTGAAACTGCAGAGTATAGCCAATAGCATAAGAGCTATGTCAAAGAAGTTCAGTACCGAATCACCAGAGGTTATGAGGGAAATTTTAAAGATTAGAGGAATTAATGCTGGTTATCCGCTTAAAATTATTGGAGGTCTCGAACAAAAGGAGAAAAAGAAGTTAAGAACACTTGTAAAGTATTACTTAAAGGCTATAGAAGAGGTTTAAAAACAGTGGTTAAGATAGCCATAGTTAACTCTAAATCCTTCGGAAAATACACCGATGCATTAGAGCAGCTAAGAAAAATAGGCGAAGTAAGCCGCATAGAAGTGCCAAAGGATATTTCTGGAAAAGATCTTGCTAAAAAACTTGAGGGCTATAATTTCATTATTGCAAGTGTAACGCCCTACTACTCAAAAGAGTTTTTTGAAAATAATAAAGATGTAGTTATGATTATTAGACATGGTATAGGCGTTGACAATATTGATTTAAAAGCTGCTGAAGAACATGGAGTAATAGTTGCTCGAGTTCCGGGATGGAGAGAAAGAGAAGCTGTAGCTGAACATACAGTAGCATTATTATTATCTGCCTTAAGAATGATTCCTCAAGCACATTTTGCAGTAAAACAGGGTAGATGGAGTGATAGAGCAAAGTTCATAGGTAAAGAACTAAACAACATGGCTGTAGGAATAGTAGGGCTCGGAAATATAGGTTCACGTGTAGCAGAAATTCTATCGAAAGGTTTTGGAGCAAAAATTGTAGTATATGATCCCTACATACCTAAAGACAAAGTAGAGAAGCTTGGTTACAAATATACTAGAAGTTTAAAGGAACTATTTTCAGAATGTGATGCGGTTTCCTTACATGCAGTATTGACTCCGGAAACGTATCATATGATAAATAGGGAAGTTCTATTAGAAGCTAAGAAAGGAATAATCATAGTTAATACAGCTAGAGGAGAGCTAATAGATGGCGAAGCATTAATTGAAGCTATAGAAAAAGGTATTGTAGCCGCAGTGGCAATGGACGTTGTTGAAGGCGAACCCATAGATTCAAGTCACCCATTCTTAAGATACGAGAACATAATTATAACACCACACATAGCAGCATACACATGGGAAGCTTTAAAGGGAATGGATGAAGCTATGGTTGAAGCAATAAAGAATTATTTAGAAGGCAAGCCAATAGATGGAGTAGTGGTTATGCCGAGAAACCCTAGAAAGTTGTCAAAATAAATTAGAGTAAACAATAATACCAATTCGGTGTACAGTTTTGAATATAATATCAGTTGATGTTGGAACAACAAATGTAAAGGTAGCAAAAGTAAATGTATCGAAGGAGTCTATCAAAATAGTTGACCAAGTTAATATAAGAGTTCCCGCTGAAAAGCCTGAAAGAAAAGCTTATGAGCATAATCCTCACGTCCTCTTTAATCTAATAAGTAAGGCTATAAAGCATTTAAGTAGTGGGGAAGTTGATGCATTAGCCTTTACAGTATACCTTTTCGGACTAATCCATATGGACAAACATATGAAACCATTATCAAACATCATAACTTGGCTTGATGAAAGACCAATAGAGGTACTTAAAGTTTTAGAACCTTATAGAAATGAATTGTACTTACGTACAGGATGCCCTGTTCTACACATTTACGCTTTGCCGAAAATATTATGGTTTAAAAAGCATAAAAGAGAATTATTTGAAAAAACAAGGTATTTTCTGGATGCAAAATCCTTTATCATGCACACATTTTCAGGAGAAATAGTTTCAGATCTTTCAACAGCTTCAGGTACTTACCAGTTACTAAACATACATAATCTCAAATGGGATGATTTAGCATTAGAAATTGCCGGAGTAAGCGAAGATCAACTCCCCAACGTTGTTGAAGGAACATATGCGGCTACCTTAAAGGAGGGCATTGCTAAAGAACTAGGCTTAGATAGTAAAACTCCTGTTATTACTGGTTTATATGATAGTGCTTCAATGATTTACGGTTTAACTCTTGAGAAAGAAAACTTAGGAGTAGTTAATATAGGGACTAGTGCAATGTTAAGAGCTATTACAAATATGCCAGTAATTGACCGTCCAAATCTAATGAGGTTTCAAACATACTACTTCATCAATAGAAAATGGATCGGTGGAGGAGGAATAAGTAATGCTGGCGTTGTATTAGATTATTTACGTAACCTATTTAACATAGAACTTGGTAAAACAGAGTTCTATACTTGGCTCTTTAGTGAAATAGGTAAGAAAACGGAAAATAAGGGTTTACTATTCATTCCAATGATATATGCTGAACGATTACCGCTCCTACAAACTACTATTGGAGGTAGTATTGTGGGTTTAACTCAAGAAGTAGATTCCATAGATATTTTTAAAGCGGCTATTGAGGGTACATTATTCCTGCTTAAAAGAATAAGTGATGGATTAATAGAAAATGGGGTATCCTACCATAAAGTCATAGTTGGTGGTAAAATAGCACAATACCCGCCTGTACAGAAAATGTTAGCTAATATTCTTAACAAGGAAATAATTTACTGCGGAATTCCCGATGTTTCCCACATAGGAAATACCTTGATTACCCTAAAAAGTTTAAAAACCCATAGCGATAAAGAGATTACCTACTTACATGAAGAAATTATGAAAAACTGTATTGCTATAAAACCGGAGATTCCCCTTCAAAAACAATATGAGCATCTATATAAGCGCTTTAGCGAAATATTAAAAGAAATATATGGCTAAAACACGTTCAGCATTGATAACTTCCTCCTTAATGGAAAACGCCTATTGAGCTGAACGCTTGACTATTTCAGGTATAACATGTTCGAATCCTATAGCCATTATATGTACTCCTGAAGCACTCGTAGTTTTACGTAGTTCCTTTATTAATTCCGCAGAAATCTCTATGCTTTCCTCTAGTACGGCTTTTTTCCCTTTCCTTTCTTTAGCAATTTTTAATCTTTCTTGAATATCTAAGGGTATTCTAATTCCTCCTGGACATTCCTTAATATACCATTTCATCATTCCGATGGATCTTAGAGGGCATATCCCAATTAATACTGGAATATTGAACTTCCTTACTTCCTTAAGGAATTCCTTAGCTAAGTCGATGTCGAATACACACTGTGTTTGAATGAAGTCTATTCCTAACTTCACTTTACGCGCTATCTTAAGTATTTCAAGTTCAAGCGGCACTGCATTAGGGTTAGCTGCTATGCCTACATGAAACCTAACTTCACCTTCAATTTTGTTTCCTGCTAAATCAACACCCTCATCCACCATTTTCCTAATAAGATACACTAATGTTGCTGAATCTAAGTCAAAAACAGGTTTAGCCCCTGGATTATCGCCGAAGATTACGTGATCTCCTGTTATTACCAAAACATTTTTTATACCTAAAGCTGCAGCTGCTAGAAGATCTGAAATTATAGCGAGTCTGTTGCGGTCTCTACATGTTATTTGGTAAACGGATTCTACACCTACATCTCTCTGAATAATATATGATGGAATCAAAGGATTCATGTGGGCGCATGCGCCTGGATTATCTGTAACGTTTATTGCGGTTACATAGTTTTTCAGTATTCTACCTTTTTCAACTATTTTCTCTAGGTTAGTTGTTTTTCCGGCTTCTATTTCAGCGGTGTAAACGAATTTTCCGCTCAAAAGTTCCTCCATAAGCTTACTATAAACCTTCTTCGTATTTACTCACCCCGCCACGTACGCGGACTTGCAGATACTCTATAATCTCGTGGAGGACGGAATTTTAAAAACAAATCTAGTCTTCCTTGAGCTTTAAGTCTCTCATAGATTAAAGCCCAAGCACAGTCTCTTGTAGGATCTACTTCACACTTTCCTTCACGCATACCTCCACATGGTCCGTTAAGTAAGCCTTTCGAACATCTAGTTATTGGACATACCCCTCCTGTTTCGAATAATATACAGTCGCCGCATGCTTTACAGAGCTCATAGAATTCACCTAACTCCTTAGTTCTCATGCCCATGAATAGCGTATCGCATCCAGGGATCACTGTAATTTCCGGGAAAATATTAGAAACCGTTTGAACACCTACACCACAAGCTAGTGAAACCAAGGCTCCTTGTTTGCCTAAATTTTTAATTATTGGTCTAAGAGAGGATGCTACAAGATCTCCATCACACTGTCTTAGAAGAGTGCATGATTCAATTTTAATATTTCTTTTAAACTTAAGTTTGAAGGCTATTTCTAAAAGCATCTTTAAGCTTTCAACCTGCTTCTCTCCCCCTACCTGATATATTCCTGAGCAGCCATTGCATCCCACAATTAAGATTTTACTGTAATTCTTTGTTGCATCCAAAATCCATTCAAGAGGCTTTTGCTTTAAAACAATCAATCATTAACGACCTCGCATCATACCTTTTTGAGAAAAAAGTTATTATGTTGTTATAAAATTAAACAATGTAGTATAAAACTTTTATTCGCATGCCGAACAACGGCCTCTTCGAGGTGTATGGCTATAAGCATAAATGTTGCCTTCTGCACTTGCGGAGGGGTTCTTGAGAAATACATCGATTTCAACGAACTCGAAAATTATGTAAAACATAGTGGAAACGTTGTTAATGTTAAAAAGTATTCTGCTCTTTGCACTTATGATTCTGAAAAGGTCATTCAAGACTTTGCTAAATCAGGTGCTAAGACATTATTGATTGCAGCATGTTCTAAATACATATGCTTGCCTATGCTTGAAAAAGCAGCTAACAATTTAGGTATTGACTTAGCGGGATTAGTTGAGTTTGTAAATATAAGAGAGCAATGTGCTTGGGTATGTAATGGTAAGAGGGAGGCAACTGATAAAGCAAAGCTTATGATAGTGGCAGCATTGGAGAGAGCTAAAGAGCTAAAACCCGTAAAGAAGCTAAGGATTAAGGTGAAGGAGACAATTTTAGTTATAGGCGGGGGAGTAGCAGGCATTCAAGCGTCGCTAGATTTAGCTAATCAGGGCTTCAAAGTTTATCTTGTAGAGTCAAGTCCAAGTATTGGAGGAACAGCGGCTTCTCTTTACAGAACATTCCCTACAGATGAATGCGATTGCGCCATTTGCGTTAAGGGCTCTAAAATGGCTGAGATCATTGCGAATCCTAACATTGAGCTATTAACCTATTGTGAGGTTAAAGAGGTTAAACGCTATCCCTGGGGCTTTAAGGTTAAAGTGGTGAAAAAGCCTAGATACGTTAACTACGACAGATGTACAGGCTGTGGAATTTGCGCTGAAAAATGCCCTAAAACAGTTCCTAACGAATGGGATAAAGGTTTAAGCCAGCGCAAAGCAATTTACATACCTTTCCCACACGCCATACCCTTTAAATACACCATAGACTCCTCACAATGCCTCCACTTTACCGAAGGCTCATGTAATATTTGTGAAGAAGTTTGCCCCTATAATGCCATAGATTTTAACCAAAAACCTGAAGAGCTAGAGCTAGAAGTCGGAGCTATAATTGTTGCTACAGGATTTGAAGAATTCGACCCATCGTCGCTTCCACAGTATGGTTATGGTAAGTATAAAGACGTTATAACACAGTTGCAACTGGAAAAACTTCTAGATCCTCTAGGTCCTACTGGTGGTAGGTTGGTTAGGGTTTCTGATGGGAAACCTCCGTCGAAAATAGTTATGATACAATGCGTAGGATCAAGAGACCCAAAAACAAACCCATACTGCTCAAGATACTGCTGTATGGAGGCAATTAAAAACTCCATACTAATAAAGACCGAACATAACCCGGAAGCCGAAATCACAATATTGTATAAAGATGTAAGGGCTTATGGGAGGCTTGAAGAATTCTACGTTCAAGCTAAAGACAAGTACGGTATTAAATTCGTTAAAGGTGAAGTAACAAGGGTTTATGAAGACAAACCAGGTAGTTTAGTTGTAGAGTACCAAGACCCATTAGGGAATATTTGTTCAATATCTGCTGACTTAGTGGTACTATCGTGTGCTATTGTGCCTAAAGAAAGCTCTAAGAAATTAGCTAAAATTTTAGGAATAGAACTTGACGAATACGGGTTCTTTAAAGAATTAGATGAGAAAGTTAGTAATGTAGAAACTAAAGTACCTGGCATTTTCATATGTGGTGCTTGTCAAGGTCCTAAAAATATTCCTGAGACCTTGGTGCAGGCAAGCGCAGCTGCTATGTTAGCAGCATTCCATGTAAGCCAGTGTTTGGAGAAAAAGCTTTCGCTACCGGTTTTAGAGGAGGAGTTATGTGCTCGTTGCGGACTTTGCACTATTTCTTGTCCATATAATGCTTTAACACTTACGGAAAAAGGTCCTTTAGTGGATGAACTATTATGTCAAGGCTGTGGAACTTGCGCTAGCGTATGTCCTAATAATGCACTTAACATAGTTAACAACACCAATGAGTTAATGTTGAAACAAATTAAGGCAGTTATTAATGAAGCTAAGTCTTTAAAGAGGAAAGTGGTCATCACATTATGTTGTGAAGAATGTGCACATACACTAATGGATTCCATAGGCTTTTACCGTAAAAAGTACTTATCCGAAGCTGTACCAATATTTGTTCCTTGCCTTGGATTTCTCTCAATAAGCCATATTCTCGCAGCACTTAACTATGGAGCAGATGGTGTCCTCTTAGTTGGCTGTCCTTTAGAAAGATGCCATTTCGAACAAGGGGCTAAAATAGCTAAAAGGAAAGTTGAGCTTATTAAAAAAGTACTTGAAGAAATAGGTTTAATCCCCGATAAAGTCGAAATAGTTAATCTTTCCGCAACTATGGTGGAAAGATTTCTTGAAGTTTCAAATAAATTAGCTGCAAGACTTCTAAGCAGGTGATATGATGGAGGTAAATAATAGAGTAGGAGTTTTCATTTGCCGATGTGGAACTGAAATAGCAAAAGTAATAGATACGAAATCTCTAAAGGAATACGCTGAAAACTTACCTGAAGTAGTCTTTGCTACAGAACATGACTTCTTATGTTTTAAAGAAGGATTGGAGTTCCTTAAAGATGCAATAGAGAAGTACAAGTTAAACCGCATAGTAATAGCTGCTTGTTCGCCAAGACTACACGAAATCACTTTTAGAAAAGTGCTAGAAAAGGCAGGTCTTAACCCGTTCCTTCTCGAAATAGCTAATATAAGAGAGCAATGTGCTTGGGTTCATTCCGACGATCCTGAAGGAGCTACAGAGAAAGCTAAGCACTTGCTCAAAGCAGCAGTATTAAGGGCAACAACTTTAGAGGAAATAGAGGAAGCATCTGTTCCAGCTAGCTTTTCAGTACTAGTAATAGGTGGCGGTATAGCTGGCATAACCGCGGCGCTTAAGCTTGCAGAATATGGTTTCCAAGTTTACCTAGTTGAAAAGAACGCTACATTAGGAGGTAAAGTATTACAGCTTGGAACGGTTTTTCCAACAGAAGACTGCGGAGTATGCATGGTACCCTATGTTCTTGAAAGGCACCGTAAGTGTCTGTTTAAGTATGTTCAAATGGTGCTAACACATCCGCGAATAAAGGTGTTCACAAAGTCCGTTGTAGAAAACGTTGAAGGTTTCATAGGAAACTTCAAGGTTACTATTAGGAAGAATCCTAGGTATGTTGATGAGGAAAAATGTGTAGCTTGTGGAATATGCGAAGAAGTATGTCCAATAGAGGTACCTAATGAATTCGATTTAGGGCTTTCAACTAGAAAAGCTATATACATGCCTTCTCCTCATGTACTACCTCGTACATATGTAATAGATGAAGACTGCTGTAATAAATGCGGAGAATGCGTGAAAATATGCCCATTTAACGCCATAAATCTTAATGAAAAGCCTCAGAGAATAGAGCTAAACGTGGGAGCTATCGTTGTTGCTACTGGTTTTAAAGAATTCAAACCCAAGGGCATTTATGGTTATGGCTCCTATCCCGATGTAATTACGCAGTTAATGCTAGCTAGAATGCTCGACCCAAGTGGTCCTACTGGTGGTAGGTTGGTTAGGGTTTCTGATGGGAAACCTCCGTCGAAAATAGTTATGATACAATGCGTAGGATCAAGAGACCCAAAAACAAACCCATACTGCTCTAATATATGTTGCACTATAGCTTTAAAGCATGCTAGAAACATAAAGGAGCTATATCCGGGAGTTGAAGTAACAATTGTTTACAAAGACATTAGAGTTGCCGGAAAGAACTATGAAAAATATTATACTATCTGTGAAAAATTAGGGGTAAGGTTTGTTAAAGGAGAAGTACTTAGCGTTGTTCGAAACCCTGAATCTGAAATGTTCGAAGTAGAGTTGGAATCTTATGGAAAAAGAATGAAGTTATTTGCAGATCTACTGGTACTCTCTTGCGGCTTTACTCCTTCAAATGGTGCAAGGGAATTAGCCGAGGTTTTAAACATAAATCTTAGACAAGACGGCTTCTTCGTAGCAGCTCATCCGAAATTAGCTCCAATAGAAACTAATGTTAATGGCATATTTCTCTGCGGTGCTGCACAGGGACCTGTTTACATAGCTGAAGCTGTAAATCAAGCAATTGCAGCCTCCTCTAAAGTAGCCATGTCATTAGCAGGGGGCAACGTAAAAACGTATTTAACTAAAGCTATAGTTAACGAAAATTACTGTATAGGATGTAGAGTATGTGAAATGTCATGTCCATTTAATGCTGTTAAAGTGTCATCGCAGGGAATATCTAGAGTCATAGAGACTATGTGTAGGGAATGTGGAATTTGTGCTGCAGAATGCCCTGCAGGCGCCATGCAGTTAAGAAACTATAGAGATGAACAAATAAACGCAACTATTACGGGGGTGTTAAAGGAGTGAAGAAATTTAAGCCCACAATAGTAGCATTTCTCTGTCGCTGGTCAGCATACGGGGTTGCAGACATAGCGGGAATAAGTAGAACTGGTTATCCATCAAGCATTAGGATAATCAAGGTTCCATGTTCAGGTAGAGTTAGTCCTTTACATATACTACAGGCTTTCAGTAATGGTGCTGATGGAGTGTTAATTTTCGGATGTTTAGAAGGAGGATGCCATTACATAAATGGGAATTTAAGAGCTATGAATAGAGTGAAACAGTTAAAGAAAATGCTTAATACCGTAGGGCTCAATAGCGATAGATTAGAAATGCACCTTGTTGGGTCATGCAATTTAAATAAGCTCGTTAATTACATGAAAGAATTTACTGAAAAAATTAGAAAATTAGGACCAAACCCTTTAAAGCTTAAGGAGGGATGGTAATGAAAAAAATAGCTATCATTAGTTTAATGTCTGATGGAGGTTGTCACATAGCATTTTTAGATATACACGAGGAATTACTTCAACTATTGAATCAAGTGAACCTCGTTCACTCATACATGACTGTTGATAGAAAAGATATACCAAGTGACATAGATGTAGCGCTCATAGAGGGAGGTGTAAGGACATCTCATGACGTAGAGCTTTTAAAAGAAGCTAGAAGTAAAGCCAAAGTTTTAGTAGCTATGGGGTCATGTGCTTGCTTCGGAGGAATCCCGGGATTATCGAACTTATACGACCTTACTTCGTCACTAAATTACGTATATAAAGGAACACTAACTACAGTTAAAGGTGTAATACCTCATGAAAATGTGCCAAATGTTATAAGAGTAGCTCCTATTTCGAGATATGTAAAAGTAGATTTCCAAATTCCCGGATGTCCGCCTGAATCTAGGGAAATTAGAGACGCTCTGATTTCACTTTTAAAAGGTGAAATACCACCACAACCCACCAAAACCGTGTGTGATGAATGCGAACTAGGGCCTCCAAGAAAGAAACCTAAGAGACTAAGGAGAATATACGAACCTCCTGAACCTAATACTTGCCTTCTAGAGCAGGGATACTTCTGCATGGGTCCAGCAACTAGAGCAGGATGTGGAGCTAAATGCCCCCGCGTAGGAATCCCATGTGATGGATGCAGAGGTCCCGCTCCTAAAGCACTAGATCAAGGGGCTTCCATTTTAAATGCCTTAATTACATTAGCTTACGAGAACATTAAGGAGTTCAGTCTTAAGCGTCATAGTGCATACTTTTATCGTTACTCCTTTGCTAGCTCAATTATTGAGGATTTAATTAGGAAAGGGTTGGTGAAAAAGAAATGATGGTGCGAATAGAGCCTGTTACTAGAATAGAAGGACATATGGCTATTACGTTAGTTATTGAGAAAAATAGGGTTAAAAATCTTCAAGTAAATATCATAGAGTCTCCTAGGTTATTCGAGAAATTTATGGAGGGAAAGCCAGCTGAAGAAGCTATAAGAATAGCTGAGAGAATATGTGGAATTTGCTATGTAGCACATGGATTGGCTTCTGTTAAAGCGGTAGAAAATGCTTGGGATATTAGCCCTCCTGAAGCTGCGATAAAATTAAGAAGGCTACTACATGCGGGAGGATATATTCACAGTCATATGCTGCATTTAGCTTTTCTCGTATTACCCGATATTCTATGTCCGGGAGAGGGTGTTGTAGGTTTAGCTAAAAAATATCCTCAGCTATGTAAGAAAGCAATATTCATCCGTAAATTTGGTCAAGAAGTTACAGAAGCCATAGGTGGTAGGCCAATACATCCATCTAGCATAGTGCCGGGTGGAATGGCAAAGCCTCTTTCTGCTGAAACTAGGGAGTCTTTATTGAAAAAAGGAAAGGAAGTATTAAAGACGGCAATAGAGTTAGTAGACTTCATTTTCGACCTATATGAAAAACATGAGCTTCTTAACATGTACCCTGAAGACCCAACATACTACATGGGACTTGTGAAAAACGGCTTTCATGAAATATATGATGGTAAACTTCACGTAATGAATCCTAAAGGTGAAATAGTTGGTATATTCAATGGTTCTCGCTATGTAGACTACGTTGCTGAAGATACTCTTCCCTATTCTTTCGTTAAACACCCCTATCTTAGAATTAATGGTGAGAAATATAGGGTTGGAACACTTGCTAGAATAAATTTAGCGGAAAAATTTGGAATACCAATTACAGACAATTACCTTGCTAAGTTAAGAAGTATCGTTGGACGACCATCCCACAATGTTGGAGCTTACAATTTGGCTAGAGCCGTTGAACTAATAGCTTCTATTGAAAAAGCATTAGAACTGCTTGAAGATGATCAAATACTTAGTAGTGACATCAGAGTTCAAGTTAAGCCTAAAGCTGGAGTAGGAGTAGGAATTGTAGAGGCGCCAAGAGGAGTGCTCATTCACCACTATGAAGTAAACGATGAAGGAATAATAAGAAAAGTAAACCTCATAGTGGCAACTCAGCAAAACATTCCGTCGCTAGAGAAGGAGTTATTCCAGGTAGCGAATAACCTACTTTCAAAAGGCGTGGAACTGACAAGAATAGAACAAAAATTGGAGACAATAGTTAGAGCGTATGATCCATGTATATCATGTGCTACACACTTAGTTAAACTGAAAATAGTGAAGAATAAGAAATAAAGAATCACTTAAGAATCGCTTTTAATTATACCAATAAAATAAGTATTTCTGCTGTTCAATTGAGTCTCATAGGTTCTTCAAAATGTGAAAGATTAAAATAAAATACTACTTTATTTTTTAAGTTGGGGATGTCATTAGCTTCTCTAACGGCGTCATTTTAAGTGCCGGATGGTCTACTTTCTTAAGGTATTCGAGAAGTTCGTCCATCGTTTTTGCAACAGTTTCGTCAGCTATTTTATCGTAGAGGTCAGGTATTCCTTCTTCTTTACCGCGTCTTATTAGATCCTCTTTAAGCTCTTCTTTAAGTGATTTCGGCATCCAAACAACACGCTTGATTCCGCCATCTGCTTTAAAGAACTTTCGTGAAACTATGTAGCGTTTAGATATTCCTACACTTCCTGGTGTTTGCTTCCCTCCACCTATCATGCCTGCAAGCGTGCTGAATTTTAAACCTGTTGGGTTTTCTCCAACATATTCTCTTGGAATTATTATGAAGCCGTTAGCTTCGAAGGAGGCTACGAGCACACATTCAAAACATCCGCAGCTAGTTACAGGATATGTAAGAGCACTATATAGATGGTACCTCTTTGTTGCGTGATGCGAAGCTTCGTAAACGAATTTATTTACGCCTTCCCATTCGCCTCTCTCAGGGTCAAGGCATTTACCTTTCGGTACTGGTTGGTTAGGTCCTTCGGGCTGAAGTTCATGACTAGCTTTAGCGTCTAGATAAGATACTGCACCGCAAAGGCCAGGCCTCTCAGGTGTTATAATACATACGTGATTGGGGGCGAATGATTGACATAATGTGCATGAATAAAAGACGTCTACAGCTTCATCGGTTAAGGCTGCGATTCTAGCATCTCTTTCAGCATAGAGTTTTCGTGCTTCTTCACGTGCTTTAAGAACTTCATCTTTGTCTGTAATTAGTTTTACTTGAACCTTGTCAACTATGGCTGAAAAGTCTTTCTTAATCATGTTATAAAGTATTACGCCGAGATGCTTTATCTTAAACCCTTTCCTATACCCTTCCTTACTTATTCTAATCCAGCAAATATCTCTACTACCTATATGCCATGTGTCTTCACCGTAATTTATGTACTCATGTATTCTCCTTTCGATTATTGGCTCATAGTCTTTCTTCATTTTCTTTCCAGCTACGTATACTACAATACCTAGTGGATGTGCTTTACCTTCTTCCATTTCATCTATTTCTGGCCCTATTACCTCTATTTTACCATCCTCAACCTCGTCGAGAGGTTTCATCATTACTACTTCGAATGCTGGAGATCTTCCTCCTCCAAACTCAACATACATGTCATGTTTTCTTATTGCCTTACCTTCAAATACTGGACCATACGCTATTGGAATATCAAGCTTCACTGTCGTAACTTTTATGTTACGTAGCTCACAGCCCTTTGATATAGCTTCTTCGGGCTTAACGGGAATTAGGGCGTTAGGAATTTCTGGAACGGGTTGGTCCGTTAGTATTGGAAGTCCAAGAGCTATAACGCCTGCTCCAGCAGCAACAGTTACGTCATCTAGAGGTCCAAGAGCTATAATGAATGCTGGAACTCTCTCCTTAACATATGCTTTTATTTTCTCCTTTTCTCCCGGCTTTATGCCTCCGAAAATTACTGGTACTCTTAAAGCTAGGTTGGCAGCATGTGCTGCAGAAGTTATTGTATCACCTAGGGGAA
>Ga0180301_10002216_pt1 | contig 15259 bp, 16 predicted proteins | sample GuaBasSediGuay16_FD_121797 | JGI IMG/M metagenome (GOLD analysis project Ga0180301, IMG submission 121797) | Subseafloor sediment microbial communities from Guaymas Basin, Gulf of California, Mexico - Guay16, Core 4569-2, 12-15 cm | ecosystem: Environmental > Aquatic > Marine > Hydrothermal...
ATATGACTATTTGCTTAGAAGGGCCCTCGTTGAGATGATTAAAGGTGTATGATCTTTTAGTTAAAGGAGGCGTTGTCATAGATCCGTCTCAAAATCTATCTGAGAAAAGAGACATAGCTGTAACCCAAGGAAGAATCAGCGCGGTCGAGAAGGACATTTCAGAGGATCAAGCTAAGGCAAGAATCGATGCTTCTGGGCTCATAGTCACGCCGGGACTTATCGATCTTCATGTTCATGTTTATCCCGGAGTCAGCCACTTCGGCGTAGATGCTGATATTCATGCATTAGCTCAAGGGGTCACTACGGTTCTGGATGCGGGTTCTTCAGGAGCCGATACTTTTGAGGGTTTCCGAAGATATGTAATTGACGTCTCAGCAACGCGGATATTTGCTCTGCTTAACATCTCTTCTCTTGGAATGATCTCTCCAAGAGTTGGAGAGCTGGAGGACATAAGATATGCCGATGTGGAAAGGGCTATTGAAGTCATTGAAAACAAGAGAGATGTGATTCAAGGCGTCAAGGTTAGATTGTCAAAAAGATAGTTGGGAAGAATGGAATAAAGCCTCTACTTCTTGCGAAAAGGGTTTCAGAAGCGGTAAAGATGCCTCTAATGGTTCATATCGGAAACACGCCGATGCCGCTTACAGATATTCTGGCCGAACTTCAGAAAAGAGACATCTTAACTCACTGTTTCCATGGGCTTGAGCATGGAATTCTCGACGAGCAAGGCTTCGTTTTAGACGAGGTTAAAGAAGCCGTTAAGAAAGGCGTAAACCTAGATGTAGGCCATGGTCGGGGAAGTTTCAGTTTCGACGTAGCAGAGAAGGCTCTTTCGCAGGGAGTATTACCCAGCACGATCAGCAGTGACCTTCATGGATACAATGTTTTCGGGTCTGTCTACAGCCTGGCGACGACGATCTCCAAGTTTTTGCATCTAGGCCTCTCATTAGAGGAGATGTTGGCCAAAGTAACCTCTGTGCCGGCTAAAGATCCTCGGAATTAACGAGTGTCTAGGAAGCTTGAGAAAAGGAAGCATAGCGGACATCTCAATCTTCAAGTTAAGGTCGGGAAGCTTCTACCTTGAAGATACTATGGGAAAGATCGTGAAGGCCAAGAAGCTTCTGGAACCCATGGCGGTGATTAAATGCGGCCGATTATATGCCAGCAAGCTCAAACTTTTCTGGTAAAAATGAGCCTCACCATATCTTATCATCCGACTGCACACTTCGATTTCTGATCAAGATTTTCATAACGTACTCTAATTTCAAAGTTGTCAACAACCATCCAACTGGATTATGCAAGCATTAGATGGGTGCTAAAAAGAAAGTATGTAGCCTTCAGTATAATGAATTCTCAATTCTTACACTTTGTTCCCATATTTCTTTCCTGGCGAAATAATAATCGTATCTTTTCACGAGATCTATGAATCTTTCAATATCGTAAACCGTGAAGTGAAAGTGTCTATTCTCCACATGTTCATGGATCTCCAAATCGTACGCCTCTTCTGGAGTAAGCTCTTCCATCAGTCTCTCAGATAGTTGGGGGTCTACAGGAAGCTCTACTCCATAGCCGGGCATCCCCTTCTTTGAAACCATAGCTCTCACAGTCCATCTATCCTCTCCTATGACTAAAACCATGTAGACGGTGAAATCATCGATCCTTCTTTTCCATAATCCATGATCTTGATATTCCCATTCCCTCTCAAGATTCTTAACTGAATTTATAAAGTCGTTTATCTCGTCTCGTGTAAGCAATTCATTAATCGCCAGTTTTGGAGGCATGAAGATTCCAGGATGCATCGCCTTCAATACTAGAAGTTTTGACATTTGATTTTTCCTTGTGATGTAAACATAGAAAAGCGTTCCCTCGCTTCCAGACAATCTTCTTGTCATCATGGAGCTGAAGTTTCTCTTCTTAAAATCGATGAAGAATGGAGGAACCTCAAGTGCAAGATGCCTCTTTCCAAGCCTAAACTCAATTCTTTTCATGACACTAACCCCAACGTGACAGAGTCTCATCTTTTAGGCATCTTTAATATATATTTTGTATAAGACGACGATCCGGTGAAGAAGCAAATATAAGTCCCCTCTTCGCCTTCTAATCTGGTAAGAAATGCTTATCATTGTTTGCGGTCTCCCCGGAACTGGAAAGAGCACATTAGCGAGACATCTATCCTCCGACATGAGAGGCGAAATACTTAGAACAGATCTTATAAGGAGAGAGCTCTTCAAAGACGCATCTCTCGAGGAAGTCTTGAAATCAAACGATCCTATGCGGTATGACTTAGAGAGGATATTCGACAGGCAGGAAAGCATACCAGAAGAGTATCAGCAGAAGATATGGAAACAGAAGGAGATGGTTTATGATGAGCTTCTCCGCCGCGTCGAAACACTGCTGAAGAAAGGAAAAAACGTGATACTTGACGGAACATTCTATAAAAGAAAGCTGAGGGAGAAAATCTACTCTATAGCCAGGAAAGCAGGAGTCCCCGTCTATCTTGTTGAGTGCCAATGCCCCGAAAGAATCGTTGAGGATAGATTGAAAGAAAGGAAGAGAACACCAGATGAGGCTTCAAATGTCAATAGGATGGAAGTCTACCATAAAGTGAGGGAAGTCTACGAAAGCCCAATCTCAGATCTTGTTCCAACAATCATGTATGACACATTTTTAGAGAAAACCGAGGTTAGAAACGTTAAACCAGAAGATGAGGGATTACGGTTTATTTTGAGTTCAATTGAAAAACTGATCCAAAAGTTCAAATGAGCTTTAAAACAGCTGTTCTGCATACTGACGGCTCAGCTCGAAGTATTTCTCAGCTATTTTCTTCGAAGCCTCCTTCTCCTCTTCGGTTATGTTTGGATCATTCAGTTTAAAGCTAGTTACCTTTCCCCTTACGTAGGCTCTATAACATTTGTAGAAGGACAATACTTCCAGAAAGTCTTCTTCCTCACCGCTGTACTCCACATATCTGCCGAGGAAATAGTCAGAAAGGTTCTTTTTGCCTAAAAATTCAAGATCCATTATTAGGAATGCTATGTCTGAAGCGACATCGCAGCATCTGAATCTCTTGTTAAATTCTATCGCATCATAAATGTAGATTCTATCAGCGATGAAGATATTCCCAGAATGCAGATCGCCGTGGCATTCTCTTATTCTTCCTTTTTCCCGCCTCAAGTCGAAAAGATTCTTTTTATCCTTCAAGAATCTCTGAACTGCATGATGAATAAGCATATAATCCTCTCTGCTTATTGTTCTACCGATAAATTCTCTTGTCTGATCGAAATTTTCATCCCAATTAAATTTGACCACGCTGAGCGACCCGTAACTCTCGATTTCCCTATTCGTCTCAGCTCTATTATGGAAGTCAGAAAGAATCTTCGCAATCTCATCCATAGTGTCAATACTTACCTTGTTTCTCTTCAGCAGCTCCGACATCAAGGCTTCTTGGGGAAGCTCCCTCATCTTCACAGTGTATTCCACAATCTCCCCGGAGCCATTTATTTTTACTGAGCCTCCGGAAAGAGTTATTGGCAGAACATCTATGTACATCTCTCCACATAGTCTTCGGTTCAGTCTAAGCTCCTCTTCACAGTAGAACTTTCTCTTTTCTAGAGTTGTAAAGTCTAGAAAACCGAGATTCACAGGTTTCTTGACCTTATACGCGTAGCGTCCCGTTAGGAAGATGTAGGAAATATGAGTCTGAAGAAGCCTTATATAAGCGACTTCCTCATCATATGCAGCTGGCTTCTTTAAAGCCTCTATTATCACTTTCTGACGCATGCAGCATTCATCACCGGATTCTTCACTTTACGCATTCTTTATGAAGATTACATACAGTTTAGATGTTCCGCTTCAACGGGAGACCTGTTATGCTTTTTGCTTTCCGTTTCAATTCTTCTTCTCGAAGTTTTATCTGTTCAGTCATCTTTGATAGGATCATCACGGTGTTTTGAAGGCTTTGTCTCAGCCTATGTAACGCTTCGATCTGCTCCTCTATGGAGGCATTTTCTTTCAGGAGTAGAACCTTCACTGCAGACTCCGTCATGGGAGGAAGATCAATCTCCTCAATTATCCCTAAACGAGCCATCTCCTTAAAGAACCATCTCCTAATAGAAGCAGCCAGCTCAAAGTGTTTTTCAACAGCTTCCTCAAAGACCTCTTTACCTTTACTTGTTATGCGATATATTTTTCTTCTCTCTTCAGGTATCCACTCACCCTCTATTAGACCTCTGTTTTCAAGATCTCTTAACGTTGGATATATGCCTCCAGCAGTAGGCGTTATAATCCCGAAGGTCCACCTATTGATGTTTTTCATTATTTCATAGCCATGCATCGGCTTACGCATCAGGACAAGCAGTACAGCCATCTTCAAGTAGCCCTTTTGCATCTGCTCTTTCCATCGAGTTGCTATTTCAGCAGGAGTAGGTTCCACGATGAGTACCCCAAAAGATATTAAAGATTCAAACATATATATGAAACTTATATATATAAGAATGTGATTGCAGTTTCCTCAGATGCAAAAAAGCAATAACCAACGGAAGATGACATCGATGACCAAGGATTCCCAGAAAGACACATTCATTGCGGAAGCCGCATCTCTTCTCTTAGCCGCCTTCATATCAATTGAGATTTATTCCTTACTAAAGTTATTCTTCAACAAAACTTTGATTCTCTTAAGGATGGAGAGTATGATAAGCATATCAGCTATCGGCTTAGGTCTTTTGGGAATATGCGGATTGCTAAGGAAGAGTGAAGTCGGAGGATACCTCAGCCTCTTAAGCGTCATCTTCGGGGCCGCTCCGAATTGTTGGCGCGTGGCAGAAATCTTCTTCACATCACAGTTTGAAATATCAGCGTTTATCCCATCGATTTCTTTAGTCGTTCTCGGAGTTTTGATTGCGATCTTAATCTTCAAGATGGATGTCGATCAGAATACATTGGAAAATCCGCGACCCTCCGCTTCAAGTATTAATGATCCTAAACCATCCGACACTTCTTATGCGATAGAGACTGAAAACGTGACTAAGAAGTATTTTCTAGGGCCGAATGTTATTTCAGCGGTTAATGGAATCAACCTGAAGATACGGAAAGGAGAATTCGTTTCTATAATGGGTCCTTCAGGAAGCGGAAAGTCAACTCTTCTGAATCTTTTAGGCGCCTTGGATAAACCTACATCCGGCCGAGTTCTGATCGCCGGCGTAGATATATCTAAGCTTAACGATGAGGAATTGGCAGAGCTCCGCAATAGAAAGATCGGATTTGTCTTTCAAGCTTACAATTTGATCACCAGATCAACCGTGAAAAGGAATATGGAGCTACCGGCACTTGTTAAAGGATTACCAAAGGAGAAACGGATGCAAAGAATTAATGAACTTCTCAGCGTTGTCGGTCTCCAGGAAAAATTGTATAGAAAGCCGAAGACTCTAAGCGGCGGAGAACAGCAACGCGTCGCGATAGCGAGAGCTCTGATGAACGATCCTGAGATCGTCTTGGCTGATGAGCCTACAGGAAATGTCGATTCGAAGACCGGTCATGTGATAATGAGCTTCTTTAGAAGATTGAATAGGGAAAGGGGAACCACGATGGTTGTTGTGACGCATGACCCGGAAGTGGCTCGCATGACTGATAGGATCATCTATATTCGAGACGGAAGAATCGTCAAAGAAGAATACTTGGGAGGAACCCCAGCATGAATGAAAGAATAAAAGCATCTTTTATCCTGATCGTTGTTCTTGCTTTCTCTCTAGTTTCAACCAGAATTGAAGTATCGCATGTCAGATGCGATGATGCAGAATTCGAAGTAAGCCGTGTTGTCTGGGGTGACAATGTAGATAACCCTATCAAAGCTTATCCCGGAGACACCGGGGTGCCTCTAACAGTAGAAGTACAGAATCTCTCACCGGACAAAACGATTAAAGGAGTCTCGGCAACCTTGATGCTTGATAACAGCCCATTCACCGATATTTATGGAAACCGCAACGCCAGCGCAACCGGGAAACCTACAGTCGGTGAACTCTTGAATCCGACTGATGAGATAAAGCCGAAGGGCTTCTTCACTTTGACTTTCACTTTAGACATTGATGAGAATGCTATTCCCGGAACTTATACTCAAAACATGACGGTGAAATATTCTGTAGAGTCAAATAACGATTTTGTTGAAGGGACTCCCAAAACCCTCAGCATAGAAATTGTAGTATCCAAGATGGAGTCAACCATAACTATAAGCGTCTCACCTCAAGTTATAGAGGAAGGTGAAGCTATCCGGGTTTCTGGATCAATTAATCCGGCGCCTGAGAACGCGACAGTCACCTTGACGTATATTGGACCTGACCATAGTTTCAATAGCACATTAGAAGTAAATATTGATGGGTCTTTTGCGGAGTCCTTTAAGCCGAACGCTCGTGGCACATGGAGCGTGAATGCTAGCTGGCTTGGCGATATCAAATATGAAGGCGACTGGGCTTCAGTCTCGTTTGAGGTTAGACCGCCAGTTTCGCTTAGAATAGAGACGTCAAGTAATAGGCTCATAGGCGGACGGGATAACAGATTCACGATAACGATAATGAATGACGGTGAAGTGCCTCTTTCAGCTTTAGAAGCATCTCTTACTGTTCCTAACCCGCTTGTTGTTCACGGTAAGAACAGCTGGAAAATCGAATATTTAGATTCAGGAAACTCAACTACAATTAATCTTACGATATACGCTCCTAAAACTTCGATAGGCTCCACATACAGCGGATCACTCAGTATCAACTATCGGGATGATTACGGTGAAAGCCGCACAGATACTTTTCCTCTCGGCCTAGTGGTTGTAGGAGAAGTCGAATTAGTCCTATATGATAAGACAATAAACCCGCAGCCAGCGAAAAACGGCTCTAAAATCGAATTCACGGCAACCCTACTCAATAAGGGAACAGTCTCCGCAATGTACGTTAATGTCTCAATACTTCCAAATCCGATTCTGCGTTTAACATCTGAGAGCGCAACTTACGTTGGCGAGATTGAAGAAAACTCTCAATCCCCATTCACGGTAGGCGCCTATGTGCGGGAAAACGCTGGGAATGGAACATATCCAGTTACGGTGAGAATTACCTATAGGGATGATCAACATGTGGATCACAGCTTCAATACGACAATTTACCTGCGGGTTATAGCTGTTGAAACGAAACATTCAAGCCCTGAGGAGAGCGTAGGTTTCTTCAGCTCTCAGTTTGAAGAACTATTCATATTAATAACGATTCTCGCCGCATCTGTGGCTATCCTGCTTCTTTACAGAAAGCGTCCTGCTCGGCGGGAAAGAACCGTAGAGCCGGGTGAGGCTCAACGATGAATATCATCGAGATCTTTAGATTCTCCTTTGAAGCGCTATTGGAAAGACGGGTAAGAGCAACTCTAACGACGCTTATGGTGGTTATGGGTGCAAGCCTAATAGTGGCCCTAAACGGGACGGGGAACGGATTCACGAATTTCATTAATAATCAATTCAGCAATTTAGGCGCGAATGTCCTGATAATAAGTCCACGGGAAGACATCGATATAAATGATGCCTTAATAGATGGGATCTCTAGGATAAAAGGCGTTAAAGAGACAATTCCATTTTTTCAGCAGTCATCATCTATCACTTCGAAGGGGGAGAGTCAAACATCAATTGTAGTTGGAATGGATCAAAGCAAGCTGCCGCTTCTTTTCCCAACGATAAGTTTCCAGTCAGGCACATATGTCTCAGAGACGGATAGTGTAGGGATCGTCCTAGGCAACGAGTTGATACGCGCATCAGGCAATAAGGAACCCTTCGCATCTCAAGGACAGACCGTCAAGGTTGTCTATCAGAAATATGTTAATCAGCAGCCTACAGTATTCCAACGTTCATTCATCGTTCGAGGGATTCTTAATTATGTTGGAAGCGGGATTGTTCCTATCGATCAAATGGTATTCATCTCAACATCAGCGGCTAAGAGCTTCTTCGACAAAAGGAGCTATGATGGGCTTTATGTTATCACTGAAAATTCAGATCTAAATAAAGCCGTGATGAATCGGATAAGAGACCTTTACAGAAACGATCTTATCATAATATCTCCTCAAGTAATTTCAGACGTTATCAACCAGATCACAAATGGCGTTTACCTCTTCATCAGAATCGTCGCTATGGTTTCTCTTCTCGTTGCATCTGTAGGCATAATCACAACTCTTCATACTTCTGTTTTAGAAAGGATCAGAGAGATCGGTCTACTTAAGGCTCTCGGGTTCACAAACAAGCTTGTCTTAGGCATATTTCTATGCGAAGCCACAATAATAGGCATGATGGGGGGAGGTGTAGGAGCCTTTCTCGGCATGGCTCTCTCCTACGGGATGAGCTGGATTCTTGGAAGAGGCTTAAATATAAGAATACAATCTGGAGCGGAAAGAATATTCACGGTGCAGATTATTCCAGTCTTCGATCCTTGGAACATCATCTCTACGTGGATTCTCTGCGTGGCGCTGAGCATGATTTCAGGGTTTTATCCATCTTGGAGAGCATCTCGCTTAGATCCTGTTGAAGCGTTAAGACACGAATAAGAAGAGAAAGATTTTAGCTAATCAGATCAGATTAACCTTTATAATTATCTTCAAGACGATATTTTCGAATTGTGATGACGATGAAGATTAAAGAGATAAGAGCAATGAGGCTTGAGATTCCTCATAAAGTAGAGCCGAAGACAAAGCCGAGAAGACAATCGTGGATAGTTGACGCTGAAGTTGCAAATCCTATGTCTAAATATCCTAGATACAAGAGGCATAGAAGAAGCTGGCTGCCGAATTGGGGAGCCGTATGGGTAAAGGTGACAGCGGAGGACGGTACATGGGGAGCCGCTCCAGCCTCGTATGGTAAGCCCGTTGCAGTAATTATTGATGATCATCTAGGTCCAAAACTTCAAGGGGAAGATTGTTACGCGATTGAGAAGCTATGGGATATGATGTTTAGATTGACGAAACCATACGGCTCCGAGGGGCTTGCAATGTGCGCCGTCAGCGGCATTGATCTTGCCCTATGGGACCTCGTCGGGAAGCTATATGGAGCCCCAGTCTACGAGTTACTCGGAGGCCCAGCGAGAGATAAAATATTCTGCTATGCAACTGGAAACGATACAGATTGGCATATGGAGCTAGGCTTCAAGGCCGTGAAGTTAGCCTGCCCGTACGGTCCGGCAGATGGACTTTGGGGATTGGATCAGAACGAGAAATTCGTTGCTAAAACAAGAGAGCTAGTGGGTCCGGACGTAGAGATCATGTTGGACTGCTATATGGCGTTCGACGTAGATTACACTGTGAGGCTGGCCAGACGTCTAAAGCCGTATCGTCTCAAATGGATTGAAGAGTTTCTGATACCTGAAGATCTCGACGGCTACGTCGCTGTTAAGAGGAGAGTGAATTGGGTTTCTCTGGCTGGAGTTGAACATTGGTTTTCCCCATGGAGGTTCAGAGAGGCAATAGAGAGAAGAGCCCTAGACATATTGCAGCCTGACCTGTTCTGGGTGGGTGGAATAACATCTTGCGTCAAGATCTGTCACATGGCTGATCTTGCAGGGCTTATGGTTTGCCTTCATGGAGGCGCCAACAGTCAGTATGGGCTTCACTTGACCTATGCTATGCCTAACACTCCTTGGGCCGAATTCTTCATATCTTCTCCGCCTGGTGTGCCGCTTGAAGAGGTCCATCTGGGCGGCCCTGTTCCGAAGGATAGCTACATCAAGCCTAATCCTGGAGATGGTTTTGGCATGCCGATAAAGGAGGAATGGCTTAAGCCCTACTGGGAGAAATAGATGCGCATATCTCACGTAAGGAGACTGATAAATTCTAAATTTTTTGCAGTCTCTTCTTAAATTAAGCGAATATTATCTGTCTCATTGAGGTAAGAAAATCTAGGCAGATAAAAAAAAGGTGTTCTTATGGCTTAGAAAGAATTATTCGCATACGCGTGTTCCGATTAACAGGAGTATTGCAGGTTTCTCTCCAGTATTAACGAATCCGTGGGGAATTTTCGCGGGTAGAAATATGGCATCTCCAGCTCTAACTTCCGCCTTTTCATCGCCTACCTGCACTACACCTCTTCCTCGAAGAACAATGTAAACTTGCTCTATGTCATCATGAACATGAATCTGATTCGTGCCTCCAGGCTGAATAGTTATCCTGGCGAAGTTCGTGAACGACTTCATAGCCTCAGGTTTCTTCTCGCCGAACTTTGCTCCATGAACATCAGATTGCCAAAAAACTTGATACAGCGAAGTTCTCCCATGCGTGTCCTCTAAGGGCTGTTTTTTTATTGAAGGAATATGCTTAATGTGTATCATGAAGATTCACCGTCTATTCTGTTTTTTACTACGTTATTTAAAGCTGATCCTTCTCAAGCCTGGCAGCAGTGAAGCATGAGTAGCCTAATCTAATGATTTTGCATCTTTAGTTAGCAGCGGGATCTTGTTCTTCTCTAGTTTCATAATCTCAAAGTATTTTATTGCGTTGCCTGTTATGCATAAGAGTGTTTTCTCATCCATGTCAAGCACACCGCTATTCCTGAGCTTTTTTGATGCTGCAAGCGTTGAGGCAGCTTCTGGACACGCGTATATCCCCATTTTCAGAAAGGCTTTCATCGAAGAAACTATTTCTTTTTCTTCTATCGCAACTGCTATTCCATCAGTTTCTCTCAGCGCTCTTAGTATTAGATAGCTCGCATAGGGACTTGGGACTCTTAAACCTGCCGCGATCGTTTCGGCATTCTCCCATCTTTTCTTTACTTCTAATTCGCCTTCATTGTAGGCTTTAACAAGCGGGGCGCATCCGGAAGATTGAACTAGAATTAAACGCGGCATTTTTTCTATCCATCCAAGCTCTTTTAGCTCTTTGAAGCCTTTCCAGAGACCTATTATTCCCTCTCCTCCGCCGGTTGGGAAAAATATATTCTCGGGCGGTTTCCAATAGAATTGTTCAGCTATTTCGAAGGCCATAGCCTTGTAGCCTTCAAACCTGTAGGGCTGCTTATTCGTTGAGAGGTTAAACCATCCATATTTCTCTCCGAGTTTTTCAGCGATTTCCGCAGCGTGATTTATAAGCCCATCGACGAGGTAAACTTTAGCTCCCAAAAATACGCTTTCTTTAAGTATGGTGGTTGGCACATCCTTCGGCATAAAAACATAAATCTCCATTCCAGCCTTAGCCCCATAAGCAGCTAAAGCCGAAGCCGCATTTCCAGCGGAAGGAATAGCAACGCGTTTTATACCTAGCTCTTTAAGCTTTGAAACGGCAACAGCCATGCCTCTTGCCTTAAAAGTCCCGGTGGGAAGTCTCCCCTCATCCTTGATAAATAAGTTTTTGAAGTCGACAAGATTCTTTGTAAGCCTAAGTATAGGCGTGTAAGGCTCTCCTAAGGAAACTATGCTTTTTCTAGACGATAACGGAAGAAACTCTATGAACTTCCAAAAGCTGTCATTTCTTGCTGCCAGAACATCCTTAGAGATTTTTTCCGCTATCCTTTCTAAATCGTAATGGAAAAGAAGAGCCCCGCCGCATCTGCTGCATACAGATAAAACCTCGCCACATGGAAAGGTTTTACCGCATCTGCTACATTCAACCAATATTTCGAACAAGCGAACATCTCCTATTTGAGCTGCAAAACGAATGTGGGTACTAAGCTCAGTGCCATGCTTAGATTTAATGTGCTTTCAATTATGAAACTTGCAAGTTTTGATGAGTTCTTTTGGAGAAGAATCTTTGAAATTAAAGGCATCAAGTCGAGATAAGCCAGCTCTACCCTTTCCTTTTCCTTGCCAGCTTGCCTTAACCTCCAAAACCTTTTTTCTCCATCTCTCTGAGCCAATCTCCTTCTTTCCTCAATAAGATTCTCAAGTTTCTTCTTAGCCTCATTAAAATCCTCCTTTTCCCTAATTTTCTCAGCAATTTCCTTTAAGGCTTTATATGCCTTCTCACTGTTTTCTCTATGAAAATCGATAATTGCATATCCTATTATGCGGAGATTTCGTTTAACTTCAATCTCAGGTAATTCCGCTGTTGACTTCATTGTCCAAGCCATGAATGGATTAAGAATCGAAAGTGATTTTCTCCCCAAAACAATCAGCGCATTCACGTAGCAAGAAGTAAGAATTAAGGACTCAACAACATACTCTGGAACTTCAGACCCGACTTCCAAAATTATCCTTAAGAATTTCTCAATCTCTAGCAGTGGCGATCTTAGAATCTCAAAGGGTCTGCTATGAAAAATTTCTTTGACTTCGGCTTTAAGAGCAGCTATAAGGCTCTCTGGAACTCCAACGCTTCTATATTTGTATTTACGTTTCAACCATTTTATTTCCTCAATGGGGAGCTGCACATCTGGGTCTAAGAAAATTACTGCACGTAAATTTTTCAACAAACTTACATATTCAGGAAGATTTAAGGCTTCCATAACGGTTCAACTTCGCTTTTAAGCATTAAACAGATGTCAAGCCGGACTTTTACCCGATTCTTCTCTTTTAATAGACCTAGAGGCTACTTCACGAGTAGTTCAACCACTATTCTGAAAGGCGGAAGATCCTCCGGTTCATCAAGCTCCAAAGAGGAATCGCACATCGCTAATTTGGTTGAGTGAGAATTTCTTGAGCCTTTCTTTCGTATATTCGAAGGCTGGGCTGAGTGAAAAGCACAAGGACGACCTCTTCAAGTTTGTCCTCTTCTTCCAGGAATTCTTTGATTGTTTTCAGCGCTATCTCAGCGGCCTCCTCTTTAGGATAACCGTAAGCTCCAGTGCTTATCGCGGGAAAAGCAATGGTCCTTAAACCTTTAGAGACCGCAAGCTTCAAGGAGTTTCGGTAAGCCTCCGCCAGCAGTTCTGGTTCTCCATATTTCCCTCCGCGCCATACTGGTCCAACCGTGTGAATTACATACTTAGCCTTTAGGTTTCCGCCGGATGTAATGACAGCCTTCCCCGTCGGTAAACCGTCAGGCCATTCTGTTTCACGAATTCTCTTGCACTCCTCCAGAATCTTCGGTCCGCCTTTCCTATGAATCGCGCCATCTACTCCTCCGCCACCCATAAGACTGCTATTCGCAGCGTTAACGATCGCGTCTGTCTCCTGCTCAGTAATATCTCCCTGTATAATACGAATCTTCGCTTTACCAATTTTGAACTCCATTAAGAATCTTCCTCCTCGAAAGAGAATCCTTTTTTGTCCCCTATTGCAAGATAAATATCACGGCTCTAACCAATATGCTTTTTTGTTTTTTCAGATTTCCCAATGATCCCTTGTCATGTAGTCCAAAACTAATTTTCAATGGTTTCCAAAAGCGGTTTCCCTGTCTCCTTATCCGCCCACAAAGTAAAAAGTAAACATAGAAAGGTTACAGAACCATAAAGTATTGAAGGAGAGAGTCGAAGAGATAAGATGGTATGCGGAGAAACGATTAGGAATGATTAAGGAGAACATAGAGGAATCCGCCTCAATCCGACATACAATATTAAGGGTTGACTTGAGAAGAAAGTCTGCTCAACCATTCATGGACGAGGTTGTTCTGGAAAGCCGGGTAAGCCTATACATCAATGGTTATCATTACTCTGTGATGACTGTAACACCGCTTGAAATTAGGGAACTAGCTATTGGACACTTAATGGCGGATGGATTAATAGACAAGCTGGATGATATTCTTGAATTGAAAATTAGCAAGGGAAGAGTTGATGTTCAGCTAAGTAAGGAGCCGCCTATTGGGAAGACTCGGATAATATCGACTGAATGTGGATCTGGAGAAAGGAAGATGTCTCCTCGAATATGGATGAAAATCAAAAAACAAAGCTCCTCGGTCAGATTCGCTTCTCAAGCAATAATCGAAGCCGTTAAAAATCTTAACTCCTCCGCGGAGACCTATAGGAAAACAGGGGGAACCCATGCGGCGGCCCTTATGGATGGGCAGGGCTGCATCTTAGCAGTTTCAGAGGATATCAGTAGACATAATGCTGTAGATAAGGTGATAGGCAAAGCGGTTCTTCAAGGCTTAGACTTTAAAGAAACGTTTCTAACTTCAAGTGGAAGGATTACTTCAGACATTGTAATTAAGGCTGCTAATGTGGGAATTCCTGTAATCGTATCGATCTCAGCGCCTACTGACAAGGGAATAAAGCTAGCTAATATGATGGGGCTTACCCTCATCGGGTTTGCAAGAGGAAAACGATTCAACATTTATGCTCATCCTGAAAGGATAATTACTGATTTCTGATGTTTCGGATAAATTTAAGCAGATCAGACTTATGTATATGAATGCTTGATAATTCCAGATAGGTGTCGTCTATGTCATTCAAGCCTGAGACGAAGATAGAGCTTGAACGGCTAGAGAACGGAGATCTCCTAATAAAATTCAGCAGCGAAACGATGAGAGACCTTACAGTTAAGAAGGCGGGAGTCCCAAAGGAAGAGATGGGTGGGGAGGCACGTCAACTTTTAGCAGCTTCTCTCGCTGAGTGCATGTGTTCAACCTTCATATCTCTTCTAGACTGGACCAGGTTAAAATACGGGAAACTACGTGCACTTGTCACAACCTTCACGGAGAAAGATGAGGAAGGTCGTTTCTGCGTAGGCAGAATAGATGTGAATATTGATGTTGAAATCCCAGAAGATGAAGAATCCATGAAGCGGTTCAGAAGAGCAGAAAATCTTTTTAAACGTGGATGTTTAATGAGCAGAAGTCTGGAGAGGGGAATTAAAGTCAGCTATGAGATAAACGCGAAAAGTTTACATACCTAGTTCATCTACAATAACGGAAGTGAGTGATATGCCTACTTGCGGTGAATGCGTTTATGCTGAACTTCAATGTCCACCAGTTGTTAGATGCCTAAAGAAAGGGATCTTCCGTTATCTGGACAGCCCATCCTGCGAAGACTTCAAGCCAGCTGAAAGTGAAGAATAAAAGACTGGTTTTAGTTCTGAGAATCCTCAGGCTGGGCGTTGAAGAGACATCTGCCTTTTCATGAAGTCCTTAGCCATCAAGTCTCCGGGAGACGGCGATAGACTTTCAATGAATTCTCGTAGCTTCTTTTCCATAGATTCCGCTCTTTCTTTCTCTTCCTCTGTTAGAATTGTTCTTTCCGGCTGATGCTTCTCCAACTCATACTTTGCAGGTTCAGGAGGCACAAATTCAGCTTCATATCTATATAGTTCCGGCTTCTCCTTCGCCCCTGCCATTCTAGGTCCAAGCCAGAGATAGAAGCTCCACTCTCTGTCTCTTATGCTCCATGATCTTCCAT
>Ga0180301_10002217_pt1 | contig 15256 bp, 19 predicted proteins | sample GuaBasSediGuay16_FD_121797 | JGI IMG/M metagenome (GOLD analysis project Ga0180301, IMG submission 121797) | Subseafloor sediment microbial communities from Guaymas Basin, Gulf of California, Mexico - Guay16, Core 4569-2, 12-15 cm | ecosystem: Environmental > Aquatic > Marine > Hydrothermal...
ATATTATACCGAACCTCAGAAGGAGCATTCTCAATTTTTCAATAACATCCTTTGAATTCATCGTTATTCCTATAATTTTCGCGCTTCTGTCCACCCAACCTTCGGCGTCGTACAGCCCTCTCATGAAACGGGATAGTGTCTTGTTATCAAATCTGCATACGTCATCGGTTATCCTCCTTTCCGGGCTTATGATACCTCCAAAATCATGCTTCACCATATCCAAAAGCGCTTTGCTGTAGAGCTTGATTTCATAATAGCCCTTGCCTCTTCTCTTCATAATGCCGCTGTTAATGCCCAATTTTTCTGCAATGCCTGAATAATGTTTTGCCAGCTCCTCATCGGATTCGGATATGTTTATTCGGTTCTTGTCCCTGCTGCCGTCACCAAGTATATATCCAAGCAGTTGCGCTAACCCGGAATCAATGGAAGACTTGCCTTCAAACCCGACGTTTTTAACGCTTATAAGCATGTCACCGGCCCTCAGATCCCGTGCCGGTTTCTCTTTGAGCCCTTCATCACCCACGGTGAAAAGTACATGTTCGGGGGTCACACACAGCCTCATGGTGGGAGCGATTGTTTTTATCTCAATGGATTTATCTGAGTTTCTCTTGAAGAAGTGATTGTGCTTGCCTGGAACCGTCTTAAATTCCTTCAAATCGAGGCACATTAACCGATTCTCCCCCACGTCCCTTATTCTACGGATGCTGCCATCCTCAAGCTGGACGAGGGAGTCCCCATGCACACACCATCCACCCTTCTTGGTCTTGCCTGGCACTATGGACTCCATGTGCTTCAGGCTTTCTATCTTCTTGCCCGACAGCAGGCCTATCTCGGCCTCTGACTTATCCAGGACGATAAGGCCGTATACCTCCTTCTCCCTAAACAGCTCGTTCAGCGGGTCTAGTATGAAGTCCTGGCCGCACCAGTAAAGCTTGGTCTTGACCGGCTCCGGGGGCTCTATGGCCCATATCTCTATGTCCGCTTCCCCTTCCTTCTCGGAAACGTTGCCGCAGAATATGGCCAGTCCGTTCTTGGGCGTCTGCTTGTATAGCTTTAGGTGCTGGAGTATCTTCTCGAGCGCTCCCATGACATTCTTCCTGACACTCTTGCTCTTTATGTTCTGGGCGGTCGACTGTTCCTGCCTTATCTGGTCCGATATCTTGGACAGGTTGTATCCCGAGGGAACGTAAACAGTGACCAGTTCTGTGTGCCTTCCTCTTATGCTGCCCAGCATGTCGAGCAACTTCTTAAGCTTCTTCCTGTTCTCTTCCATAGTCTTACACCTGCTTATGTTAGCGTAATTAATAAATGAAGTGGTTCAATATATAATAAGCAGACGGGGGGTTTTGTCTAATGGAAAGAGTGAAAAGCGGGGTTCCGGGGCTCGATGAGATACTAAACGGGGGCGTTCCCAAGAACCAGCTTATACTGATAACAGGCACCAGTGGGACCGGTAAGACCATACTCGGCACGCAGTTCTTGTATAGTGGTGCGAAGGACTTTAATGAGAATTCAGTCTTCCTGTCATTCGAGGAGCCGTCTGACCTCATAAAGGAGAACTGCAAGCAGTTCGGCTGGAACATAGATTCGCTCGAGAAGCAGGGGAAGTTCGCTTTCATAAGGTATGACCCGTACAGGATAGAGGACGTCTTCGACATACTCGAATCCACCATAAGGGAAGTGGGCGCGTCGCGTGTCCTCATAGATTCCATATCCGCCCTGGGCCTGTACGTCAGGGACAAGACAGAACTCAGGAGCATGATATACAACCTGTCCAGGATACTGAGGAAGCTGAACTGCACAGCCATGATAGTCTCTGAGATAGTGCATGGCACAGAGCCCAGGATATCCAGGTACGGCGTGGAGGAGTTCGTGTCTGACAGCGTCATCGTCATGTATTACGAGAGGATAGACAGTGTATTCAACAGGGCCATGCAGGTCTGGAAGCTCAGGGGCTCTTCCCACTCCCAAAAGCTACACCCTTACAACATAAGCAAGAAAGGCATATTCGTCGACCACCTGTCAGAGGCGTTCATAAAAGGAACGTAATCACTTTATGACTTTCAGCCCAGTGGCTGACTTCCATATCTTCTCGACCTCTTCCCTGGTCTTGGTCTCATAAGGCGGCAAATCCTTCTCAACCCATTCCATTATGGTGTCCCTGTCCTTGTAATACAGGTTTATCAGCTTGGAGACCTCGTCGAAGTCTGACACGTCGTTCTTCTGCATCCACTTGAGGACATTCTCCATGGCCTTCAGCTCCTTCTTTATGTCGCCGTACGGTATGCCCCTCTCAAAGGATATCCTTCTGAGGACCTCGGACGATGTTATGTTTTCCCTGAACTCGTCAGTGGACGGTATCCAGCCGAACGTCTGTATCGTGTGGGCCTTCCCGGTCTTGGCATCAACTGACTGGACCTCGACTATGCTCTTCACCCTCCTGGCACTCTTTCCCTTCTCCCTGGCATGCACCATGACCACGAGAACATCGAGCGCCTCTATGAGCGACGGCGACAGCTCTATTGGCGGGGTCTCGAGCCTCTTGATGACATCGTCTATCGAGCCGGCGTGTATGGTGCCCAGTGACGGGTGTCCGGAGTTCATGCCCTGGAACATGACATAGGCTTCCTTGCCCCTGACTTCTCCCACTATCACGTAATCCGGATTCTGCCTGAAAGATTCCCTGAGAAGGTCGAACAGGTCGACCTCTCCATACCTCTTGCCCTCGGATCCCGGTATGCCGAAGCCGCTCCTTGTCACGGATGGTATCCAGTTCTCGTGCGGCAGGTTCATCTCCCTGGTATCCTCTATGCTTATTATCTTGTCCTCCGGGGGAATGAACATGCTCAGCACGTTGAGTATGGTGGTCTTTCCCGTCGAAACGCCCCCGCATACGAGTATGGAGATGTTGTGCTGAAGAAGGAACCATAGGTATGCCATGAGCTCTGGGGAAGCCGTCTTCATGTTTATCAGGTCGACAGGTGACAATGGGTTGGACCTGAACTTCCTTATGGAGAACGTCGGCCCCTTTGTTGTGACATCCCTAGCCAGGGACGCCTGAACCCTGGAGCCGTCGGGAAGGCTGCCGTCGAGCAGCGGGTTGGCGTATGATATGTACCTCCCGCACCTTTCCGAGAGCTTGACCACGAAGTCACTCAGGTTGCCTATGTCCTTGTATACCAGGTTGGTCTCTATTGAGCCGAACTTCCTGTGGACTATGTAGACCGGGGTGTTTATGCCCGAGCATCCTATATCCTCTATGTACGGGTCATGCATGAACGGCTCTATCTCGTTTATGCCCACGAAGTTCCTTATGATGTAGTACATTATGTTGACGTAGCTTGAGGGCTGGAGCTTCATCCCGGTCTCCTTTATTATCTGCTTGACCTTCTTCTCCAGGTACTCTATAGCCCCTTTCTTGTTCTGTATGGATGACATCTTGACGTCTATTAGCTCGGTTAGGTTTTCCTCTATCTTCTTCAGCGTTTCCTCTTCACTCCTGCTCAATTTGGGCTCTATCACATTGTACTTTATGCCGCGTATCTTGTCATCCCACTTTATCTCGGCGTATGTGAAAGGCTCTATGAGCGGGTAGTTGACGAACGTGTCAGAAAGCTTCTTGAACGACGGGAACTCTATGAAGTAGTTCGGCTCCCTTATGTTTATGGGCGGGTATTCGCTGGAAGGCTTGGATATCGATGTGATTTTCTTCCTAAGCATCCCCCTGCTTTCCTTAAGCTTCCTCAGGATGGAACCGATGTCGATCTTGCCCCCTACCTTTGAAAAACTCTTGCCCATGGTTATCTATTGGTCCTCGGGTTTAATACTTTTCCCAGCTCTCAGATGCCCGGATACGTCATGTGTATGAAGGCCAGGAAGCTCGCGTTAAGTGAAGGCAACACGAGCCATGTTATTATAAGGACGAGGTCGTTTATTCCGAGGCCCAGAATCTCCCCTCCTATTATGCCCATCACACCCAGTATGGCTAGCATCATAAGCGGGGCTGCGACCAGCAGCGCCGTGTATATGTCTGCGTATGTCGACAGCGTCTTCAGGTACTTCTCCCTCTTTATACTGTACTCGAACAGCGCCTTCTCTGACATGTCGTTTATGTAGTCCACGAGATTGCCCCCCTTCTCTATGGTAGCGGATATGCCTGTCAGTATCTGCTTGAATGACTGGGAGGGCGTCTTGCTGGCCACTGCGTCTATGGCCCTGGTGGAGCTCATGCCGAACGTCTTTATGTTCCTGACTATCATCTTGGCATTGTTTGATATGTGGCCGTACTCCTCGAAATCGGTTAGCATGTCGAACATGTGCTCGGGCGGTATGCCCGAAGATGCTATGGCATTCATATGAGCCAGCGCGAACGGCAGGTTGTTGTCTATCTCGTTCTGTATGGACTTGGCCTTCTGTATGGGGTATATGTAGAATATGAAGAACGCTATGGATGCCAAGAGTATGGGTATCAGCGTTACCAGGTACATAAACAGAAAGAACGAAAAATCGAAGAGCAGGTGAAGCACGAGTATGGATGCCAGCGTGGCTATGTACACGAGGGTGGTGGTGAAGAATATCATGCATACCCATGTCTTCAGGAGTATCTGTATGCCTGCGCCCTCCAGGTGCGCCTTGAGCGGTCTGAAATTGTCCATGTTCCGGTCTACGATGCCGCTGAAGACCTTGACAGATGCGCTCTTGTACATATCCAGGCTAAGCATGCTTTAATATTGTCGCCCAGGATAAAAATAGAAAAGCGTCACTTCTTTCTTCGCACTATGTTCCTGTGCCTGGCGCATGCCGGGCAGGCCCTTGCCTTGTTCTGCATGAATGCGGGCATGCCTCTCCGGCCCCCCATCTGCCTCAGCACGGTGTCGCTTATCCTGAATCCCTTAACCACGCTGAACGTCTTGTACTTGGGCACCCTCTTTCCGCAGAAGCTGCAGGTAACCATTGACTCGTTACCCCTTCCTTTGGTGTGGTGCCACCCTCTCTTATAAAAGCTCTTTTTACCACTCATCATATCCCTACTTGCGCTTCCTCATGGGCCTGAGGTCTTTGTGCTTGCATTTCCTGCATTTGGCCTTCTTATGCCTGACCTTCATGCTGTCCGTTCTCAGCTTCGCTCCACAATTCATGCAAACGTATACCCTGTGGAAGAGCCTGTCTTCCGCTTCCTTGAATTTTCCTTTTGGCATATCTTTACCTGCTAACCCTTTAGGGTAGTTAGGATATTTTAAATATGTAACATATATAAATACTCACTCAAGCGGAGATGGCGGAACGGCTACGCGCCCGCCTGCAGGAGCCTTTATTTCCTAGACAGCGGTTCGGGAAAGAAGCTCCAGAAAGCGGGTCAACTGGGTTCGACTCCCAGTCTCCGCTCTATATCACCCACGAAGCTGCTATTATCAGAGAATATGTTATAAGCCCGAGAAGGAAGGATGCGGGGTCGCTCTTCAGCGTCTTTGTATCCTTGTTGTGCTTGTATATATGCTTCTCAAGTATGTGGAATATAGTGAACCCTATTAGCACGAACATGAGGGATATCTTGTTTAGCATGATGCCATTCTCATAGAGGCGGGGAACATATGCAGGAACAGGTATGTTATAAGGATGCCTGCGGTGAACAACATCGCCTTCATGCAGTTGGCTGACTTGACGTTGACTCGCCGGCTGAAGTAGTGGTTCAGGCCAGGAATGCCCCCATGGCAATAAGCAGCACCGTTCATGAATATTTGGATTTAGACAAATAAAGCTTCGTTAAGCTCGATATATTAAAACCGAAAGCCCAATTATATTTGATGAACATATTCCTCTTCCTTAGCTTGGTGTTCCTTTTCACGTTCTTACTGGGAAGGCTGATGGAAAGGATAAGGGTGCCCTGGATATTCTCTGCGCTAATCATAGGGGCATTGCTGTCGCTATTCAACCCATTCTCTTCTGTGACGTCCTCATCCACGTTCGATTTCCTCGCAAACATGGGCATGTATTTCCTGCTTTTTATCATCGGGTTCGAGATAGACCTGAATGAATTGAAAAAGAAGAGCAGGTTCATCCTCAAAACGACGTTCTTCATCATACTTCTGGAAGCACTATTCGGCAGCATGCTTATACACTTCATATTCGGCTACGAATGGATTATATCGTTTCTGGTGGCGCTTTCATTCGCAACCGTGGGAGAGGCTGTGCTGATACCAATCCTGGATGAATTCAAAGCGACCAACACCAAGCTGGGCCAGACTACTATAGGGATAGGAATGATGGACGATATAATAGAGGTCGCACTCTTGGTATTGGTAATAATAACGATCGGCTCCCAGTCACATGGTCACATGAACGCCCTTATAGCGCTTGGCTCGCTTTTCACTCTGTTCGTGCTCACCGTAGGTTTCACGAAATTTCGGGAAAAGGGTAAGAGGTTCAGCGTCTTCAACCTGGAGAGCACGTTCCTGTTTGTAATTTTCATACTCTTTTTCTTCCTCGGCATAGGCATGTTCGCTGAAGCCACATCCCTTGCAGCACTTCTTGCTGGGATAGGCGTAAAGACCTTCATACCCCGCAAGCGCCTGAGGTCCATCGAAAGCGAAGTGAAGGCGGTATGCTATGGATTTTTCGCACCAATCTTCTTCCTATGGGCAGGCTTAGGCATGGACCTGTATTCTCTAATCACCTCTCCGCTTCTTGTAGTATCATTGGTGATCGTGACCAGCGCCGGAAAAATTCTGGGAAGTTATGCCAGTACCAGAAAATATCTGGGGGGCAGGGGGTCGATTCTTCTGGGGATAGGCCTTTCCGTGAGATTCAGCACGAGCATAGTCATCATGAAGATACTGCTTAAGAACGGCATCATCGGGACGGAGCTCTATTCCATGGTGGTGGCTTCCAGCATACTGTTCATGTTCATCGTGCCGGTGGTGTTCTCCAATCTTCTGGTGAAGTGGGGAACGGGCCGTGGAAAGGCAAACAATATTTAAACGGGCGGTAAATAAACACTATGGGCATTAAGGACAGGCTGGTTAGAAAGAAGGAGACCCAATTCTTTTTCTACTCAGGAAAGGGCGGGGTGGGCAAGACATCGATGGCGGCAGCCACTGCCATGCACTTCGCAGGAAAGGGCAAGAAGACCCTGATAATATCCACCGACCCGGCCCATTCGCTCTCCGACTCGTTCGAGAAGCCCATCGGAGGCGAGGTCACGAAGCTGGGCAAGAACCTCTACGGCCTGGAGATAGACCCGAAGAAGGCGCTGCAGGAGTACAAGGACAAGCTCTCCCCCCAGCTGGAGAAGATCGAGGCCCTCAGGGGGCTGGGACTCGATGACGCGTTCGACGTCACTGGCATGGCCCCTGGCATAGATGAGATAGCGTCCTTCGACAAATTCCTCCAGTACATGAACTCCAATGAATATGATGTCATAGTGTTCGATACTGCACCAACAGGGCACGCGTTGCGGTTCCTCTCCCTGCCGGACGTGCTGGACTCGTGGGTGGGGAAGATAATCAACATAAGGCTTAGGTTCTCGGGCGTCATAGACACCTTCAAGAAGATACTCCCGTTCGGCGAGGAGGAGAAAGGGCCTGAAATAGGGACAGGCCAGCTGGAAGCCATGAAGGAAAGGATATGCAGGGCGAAGGAGATACTGTCAGACCCCAAAAAGACGCACTATAATATAGTAATGATACCCGAAGAGATGAGCATATTCGAGTCCGAACGGAGCATAGATGTGCTGAAGGAATACGGTATACCGGTAGAGTCCGTGATAGTAAACCAGCTGATACCGCGCAACAGCAAATGCGATTTCTGCATGGAAAAGAGGAAGATACAGCAGGAGAGGCTGAAGACCATAAAGAGCAAGTTCGGCAATTTCTCAGTCCTGGAGATGCCTCTGCTGAAAGAGGAAGTGAAGGGCAGGAAGGCCCTGGAGAAAGCGGGCAAGACGCTCTACGGCTAGAAGCCCAGCTTTATCAGAAGACCCATTATGACGAACAGCAGAAGGCCTGTTATGATAAGGACAGGCGCGAACGTGAGGCATTCATCTGTCGCACCATCACAGTCGTCGTCTATCCCGTTGTCGCATATCTCATCCGACGGAAGCGTGCCTCCTATGCAGTCGCTCCAGTTGCCGTCGTGGCATACACGGACGCCTGCCTGGCATGCCCCTATGTTGCTCCCGCACGGCCTTGTCTGGCCCTTGAAACAGTCAATTGCATGCACCGAAGCGGCGAAAGACACGAAAGCAATCAACGCAACGGAGAGCGCCATTATGTTGCCTTTGCTCATACTTTAATTTAGTAATACCCATTATAAATCATGCCAGCCTTTGAGGACCCCGGAGAGGGGATAAAGATACCGCAAAAAAACATAGTCAAGTTCGTGATAAAGGAAGCGCTTAAAGGAAAGAAAGCGGCTTCGCAGGAAGAGCTTGCATACATAATAGAGCGTGAGCTCAGGAGAGGGGATCCGAAGTACCGGATAACCGGCAGGCGCGCGCGCGAGATAGCGCTTGAAGTCCCTGTGAAGGTTGTTACCGAAACCAGAGAGGGTCCCATGCCCAGAAGATGCCCAGCATGCGGCCATTCGCTCAAGAAGTCACACACGAGGAACCTGGCAGGCAGGAACATAGTGACCGGCCTGAGCTGCGCTAGATGCGGATATCACGGCGAGAACGGGAAGTGGGCGCCAAGGAAGTACACGTTCCGTCTCTATTGACCTTGCTTCGAGTCGTGCCACTCTATGACCTTGTTGAGTATTATCTTGAACCATGGCGTGTACTTGTCAGGATTCTCCTCAACGTCCTTCTTTACATCCTGAGGCTTCATCCACCTGAAATCCTCTGCTTCCTCCGGGTTCAGTTCCGGGTCACCCTTGTACCTGCCCACGAAAACATGGTCGAGCTCGTGCTCTGTCAGTCCGTTCTCGAAAGACGCCCTGTAAACGAAGGAGACAACCTCCTCCAGACCCGTATCGAATCCCATCTCCTGCTTAAGCTTCCTGTGCGCGGCCTCTTCCAGGCTCTCGCCCGGCCTCGGGTGGCTGCAGCATGTGTTGGTCCAGAGACCGCCGCAATGGTATTTGGATGAAGCCCTCTTCTGGAGGAGCATCTCACCATTGTCATTGAATATGAATATCGAGAATGCCCTGTGCAGCCTGCCTCCGCCTTCATGCGCCTTCATCTTCTCCTCTGTGCCCTTTTCGTTGTCATCCTCGTCTACCAGAATCACTCTCTCTTCCTTCATCTTGTTAATTTCACGGGAATCATATAAATAAATTCAGCAGCATCCGGGCTTCTGTTAAAGAATATAAAGCTAATATTCAATTAGAGTTTATGAGCAGAGCCCATATTCTTGCGGTTTTTGCATTGATGTTGACGCTCCTTGCTCAGCCAGTCTTTGCCGAACTGCAGAAGCCGGTTGAGCTCAGCATAAGCCCTGACTACATAAAAACTGATCTCAGGGAACCCGCTGTCTTCCTTCTGACGGTCCGGAACAACATAAACATCCCCGAGAAGCTCAAGGTCAGGATAATTGGGCCGCACATACACTGGGCCAACAATCCAATAATAATGCTGGCAGTCCCGAAGAACGTGACCAAGCAGTTCAACATAACCTTCTACCCCGTCACTTACAGGGGGGTGTTCGACTTCAACATAACCATGACGTCTTACGCGCATGCAGACCTTTTCGAGAGCATGAACGTTACCATAGACATACCCGAGCCCATAGTGATAGAAGACGTCTCGGTGGAGAGGGAAGGGAATGACATTGCAGCCACTTTCAGGATAGAGACGCTGAAAGAGGAAAGCATAGACATACTAATGAACGTCTTCGATTCTGACGGTGACCTGGTGGCCACTTCAGATAGTGATTATACTGTGCACGGGGAAAGAAACATAACCCAGAGGGTCACCGTGCCCGAGAACCTGCTTGCAGGCGAATACGTGATGGAATATACAGTCAACGGCAACATGACCGGTGGCGTCAACTTCACCGTGGAGCCCGTGCACAACGTGGACAGGACAGAGAGACTGGAGGCCAACATTGTGCACGGTAACGTCATAATAACCTTCAAGAACATGGGCAATGTGGTAGAGCGTGATTACACCGTATACGAGAGCCTGCCGTCCGATGCGATAACAGGTTTCATAACAGACCCATCTGACTGCTCAGACGAGTCCGGGAGAAAGCTGTGCGAATACGTCATACCAGAGCTGGGCCCCGGCGAGACCGCCATGATATCATACAGGGTCGAGTACTGGCCCGCATACGTCCAGCTCATGGCAGCGGTTCTTATAGTCGCAGTCATAGCAGGGTTCTCATTCATACGGGTCACAAAACCGAGCATAACAAAGCGTGCTGTGAGGAAGACAAGCACTGAGCATCATATTATAATAGAGATAAGGAACCCGTTCCTGCACCACCTCAAGGATGTCGTGATCAGGGACTGGGTGTCCCCTCTTGCAAGCGTTATGCAAAAGGAGATAGAATCCGTGAAGCCCGTGCTCAAGAGGTCTGACGCTGGTACAGAGCTCATATGGAAGCTCGGTGACATAAAGCCCAAGGAAGTGCGCATACTGAGCTACAAGATAAAGACTGCAGTGGAAGGCAATCTCAAGATGCCGCGCGCGTATGCCAGGTTCAGGACACCCAAGGGCGGCAGGGGCAAGGTATTCTCTGGGCAGATACAAGTAGGATGATCCGGTGGGTGAGATTCGAACTCACGACTCCGCGGTCTCAGTCTCTCATTCTCGCCGAAGCGAATCAAAAGACCGTTTGAGGCTACAGCCGCGTGCTCTGGCCATTGCTCCGGACTTACGCTGTAAGCACGTCTGAGCTACCACCGGTTAAGTATATACAATAGCTAATTGCTTTAAATAAATTGATAACCTACTCGACGCCCAGCAGCTTCCTGAAGAAGAAGGTCGAAGGCAGTGTTATTATTATGTACCATACAAACCATGTCGTCTGCGAGCCTATGAACGGTATGTAGAAAGGCATGTTCACCACAAGCTCTGAATACTGCGCCCCTACCCATCCCAGGAACACGAAGAATATGAGCATGGACGCCATCATGGGCTTCATGTTCTGGCTGAACTGCTTCTGGCTCTGCTTCAGGAGCTCGCCCGTTATGGCGTTGACCTCCTCCATGTTGCCGGCCTTCTGGGCCTTCTTCGACTTGTCCTGAAGCCTCTTCATCTCAGCCTTTATCCTTCTCATCTCTTGTGGGTCTGTCAGCAGCCTGTACAATATGGCAAGGGCCAATGAAAGACCGAGAGTGAAACCCAAAACCTCTATAACACCTGACATCTAAACACCTTTACCCATCACTGATGACATTACTTCCTTGCATTCCCTGAGGGCGTCCTTGACCTCGCCCTTACTGACCTCTATTATCTTGAGCAGCGAACCCCCGAGCGATGCGTACATCGCGGCATATGCCCTGTTGATGTGTTGCTGCTTCCAGTCTATCCTGCTGTTCCCCCTCTCATGGGGCGTCTCGAAAAGCATGATAACGTCAGGGGAGAAAGCCTCGAAGAACTCCTTCGGTACGAGCGGCAGGTATCCGTTCTCTGTCTTCATTGTTATCGGTCCCTCTACTATGACGCTTAGGCCTGACCTCAGGGCATCTGACACTTCCCTTTCAACGTTCTTGTAGAAGCCGTCTCTGGCCTTCCTCACCGTGTCGGAAAGCTCGTCCTTTAGCCCGGAGATGCCTAGTTTCTCGAAGCTCACATGCTTGAAGTCCATGAGGCTGTTCTTGGAGCCGCCTATGGTCATCTCCACTATTGTGTCCCTTCCGGTCTCTTCAAGTCCTGTGATGAAAATTATCTTCGACATGCTACTCTATCAGCCTCCTGAGAGCCGGATGCATATCCTCCATGTGCTGCATCGCTAGTTCCTCGTACATCTGATATATTATCATCGTGGCTAATAAAATCCCCGTTCCGGTGCCCAGCGCGTTCGTGAAATCAGCATACGCAGCCAGCGCACCCACCGCTGCCCCTCCCAGAACGGCCAGGTATGGTATGTACCTGTTCAATACCCTTTCTATTATCCTGACGTCCCTCCTGTACCCCGGTATCTGCATGCCTGTGGACTGTATCTGGTTGGCGACGCTTCTCGAATCCATGCCTGAAGTGGACATCCAGAATATCGCGAATACCGTGGAACCGCCTATAAGGAACAGCGAATAGAATACCACCCTTGCTATATCAGTCAGCGGGACCGCTGTCAGTGACGTGAGCCCTGTGCCTACAGCGAAAAGGAACCATGCCAGTATCCCCAACATCCCGAAGCCCACTGCGAGCTTCCAGCCCTTCTTCTTCGTGAAATACGCCAGTATTGCGCCCAGCAGAGCGAACACGCCGATAAATATCATCACCTGCTGTATCACTATGTTGTTGGGCACAGTGAGGAAGTATATGATTCCGCCTGTCGGATTGCCGCTGGAATCAAACGTTCCCAGCAGCGAGGGTGCCGATATCCTGGACATCAACTGTATGTTGGCAAGCAGCGCTGCCGCAAGTATAACGGGTATGTTTGACGTATAGAAGAACTTCAGCGGCCATCTCCTGCCAAACCCTCTTATGGACCCGAACGCCAGCGGTATCTCGACCTTTATGGACTGGGCGTATATCACCAGCAGGAACACGAGCACGGTCGCTATCACCGGCATCAGCGAAAGGAACGCGTTTATCGGGGAGTTCTGGCCAAGGAAATATATCATCTGCGGTATCCTTCCGAACGGGACGCCTTCCTCGTTCACGAACGGGTTTATCATGCCGATTATCATCGACTTGGAGACTCCCGCCACTATGAACAGACCGACACCCGAGCCGAAGCCCCATTTCGATATTATCTCGTCCATGAATATGACAAGTATGCCGCCCATCGCTATCTGGGCTATGACTATGAAAGTGAGGTTCGGAGCAGCGGCGGGCACGGCACCCATCAGGACGTATATCGCGCCCTCTACGATCGATAGTATGATGGCAAGCAGCTTTTGCGTTCCCTGGAACAGGGACTTGCCCTCCTCTGTCTGCAGGTCCCATGGTATGAGCTTGGAACCGACAAGCAGCTGCAGCAGTATGGACGCCGTGACTATGGGGCCGATGCCCAACGTCATGAGCGAACCGAACGTTGAGCCAAGAAGAATCTGGAGCGTCTGGAAGTGCTCGAAACCGGTCTCAGACACGCCGTATACCTGTATCTGCGACATCAGGAAGTATATTATCAGTATCATCCCAGTCCATTTGAGTTTGTTCTTGAACGTGAGCCTTCCTACTGGCCCGGTTACCCCAGGCAGCTTCTCCAGAACCCCTAAATATACCTGTTGCAAAGACAAGAATCCCACCGCTTGGTTAGCTAATTAGAATAATTATGTTGGTTGCTTTAATATGTTTTCCGATATCCTAGTTTTCGACATCCTCCTCGACTACTAGCGGCCCGCGGTATCCGCAGTCCTTGCATATGTATATTATGCCGAGCCTTCCGCCCATCCATAGTGACACGTTCCTTGAGCCGCATTCTGGACATTTCTTGGTGTGCGATAGCATGCACTACCCCCATTGCCTAGAAATCATGATTCGCCCTGCCGCCGGGAACGACCACCTTGCCATTGGCGCCCTCTATCTTCTGCCTGGCGGATTCGGTGAAGTATGCTGCCTTCACTGTTATGGCAGAGTTGATGGTGCCCTTGCCGAGCACTTTATCATATCCTGCTTTCGAGAGGTCAATCTCCTTCTTGCCTTCTGCCATCCTCTCTATGTCACATACGTTTATTGACCTCTTGCCCTTTCGTATCTTCCTCTGTGTGAGGGAATGGAAACCCCTTTTGCCGAGATGTTCGGGCCTAGTGGTCATGACCAGCGTCTTCTTGTGCTTCTTGGTGCCAGCGTTGCCGCGACCACCCCTTGAGCCTGCACCGCGGTGCTTCTTATGGCTGCCATAGCCGAATGTCCTGCTGCCGCGCATCTTTATGCTCTTCTTCCTCTTTCTCTGTGTCATCATATCATCCTTCTTATCAGGTTGTTTATTTTGTCTCCCCTGTAGCCCAGAGCACCCTTGGGATAGAATCTCCTTGTGGGCCTGTACCCCTTTGACGGCGGTGTGAGCCTGAACACCTTTGTCCCATCCACAGGCTTCTTGCCTGAGAGCATCAACTTCGCGACCTCGGGGGCCTTCTTCCCATCCACCCGGCCCCTTTTGGCTATCATCTTCTCCAGCGTTGCCTGGTCAACCTCGCCCCACGTTATGCATTCCTCTGCCCTGTGCAGCATGCCCTTCATGGTGGGGTTGGAAGGCACTATGACGCAGTGGTTCGTCCTGTCAAGCCTGAGCATCTTCATGGTGTGCTCGGTCTCCCTGTTCACGTTCACGGGGCCCCTTACCCTGATAACCGCGAAAAACCCGCTATTCTTTTCTGCCATCATATACCACCCTTGGTCCTGTTGAGGTTCTTTATGGCATCAAAGACAGCCAATGCCAGGTTGTTCCTCGTGGATGTCTGTCCTTCTGTTCTCACCCAAACGTCCTTGAGCCCTGAAAGCTTCAATAGCGCCTTCGTGGTCTCATCGGCCACGATGCCTGTTCCCTTGGGTGCGGGCAGCAGGTTCACAGATACCGAGCCGCACTTGCCGCTGCTCTTGAACGGTATCGAATGCGTGCCTCCGCAGCCGCACTCCCATGACCCGCAGCCGCGCTTGACCCTTATCACACTGAGCTTTGCCTTGTGGTTGGCCTTCTCAAGGGCCGTCCTGTGCTCCCTGGAAGTCGCGCTCCCGAGACCCAGCACACCGTCCTGGTTGCCCACTGCGACGACAGCCGTCAGCTTGAACCTCCTGCCGGACTTGTGCATCCTTGCTGTCCTCTTGGTGGCAGTCCTCCTGATGCCGCCACCCTTCCCTGGTGAGCCGCCCACGTAGACCACCTCTTCCTTGAGGTTCGGGACCAGCGTGTCCACTATCTCCGGCTCAAGTATGACCAGACCCTTCTCGAGTATCTGGTTTATGTTATCATATGTTCCCTTGAGTACTTCCTTCCCAAGCCCTGTCTTGGGGACCCACTCTACTTCCTCTTCAAATCTTGGCTTCCTTGTCCTTTCTGCCATGTTAACCCCTGATTATTGCATTTAACCTTTATATCTTCTTCGTTTCTCTATCTTTTCGAGCCTCCTGAGAACACCCGAAGCTTGTGTGTAATGTTCTCCATAAGACTTTAAAATCTTTTGCCAGGCTTCATTTAAATACTTAAAATGG
>Ga0180301_10002218_pt1 | contig 15255 bp, 17 predicted proteins | sample GuaBasSediGuay16_FD_121797 | JGI IMG/M metagenome (GOLD analysis project Ga0180301, IMG submission 121797) | Subseafloor sediment microbial communities from Guaymas Basin, Gulf of California, Mexico - Guay16, Core 4569-2, 12-15 cm | ecosystem: Environmental > Aquatic > Marine > Hydrothermal...
AAGGTTGAAAAATGAAGGACTGTTTGATCATGTATTTGTTGAAGAAAAGATCAAAGAACACCTTTCTGGAGATTTTAACCATCAATATCGCCTGTGGTCTCTTTTAATGTGGGAGATGTGGCGTGAGAGGTGGATTGCTTGAAGCGCTGAAAGCTTGACTTTCACCGGAATAACTTAGTGGCTACTTAGATTTTAGCTCAATTTAGGCGTATAAAATGAAAATACTAATTACAGGCGGCGCAGGGTTTATAGGTTCCCATCTGGCAGATAGGCTCCTGGAGAATGGAGATGATGAGGTTTTTATAGTGGATGATCTCTCCACTGGGAGACTCGCAAATGTCGAACAAAACCAGGACAACGAAAGATTTCATCTGGTAGTGGATACTATCCTGAACGAGGCCGTTATGAATGAGCTGGTCTTTAAATGCGATCAGATCTATCATATGGCAGCGGCCGTGGGCGTAAAGCTCATTATGAATCGGCCGGTTGAGACACTTGAGACAAATGTGAAGGGAACCGAGATGATTCTTATGCTTGCCAACCGATATAAAAAAAGGGTTCTTATCGCCTCAAGCAGCGAGGTTTATGGTAAAATTATGGATGGGGAAAATACCAGCCTTCTTGTGGAGGATACAGATCGCCTTATGGGTTCCACAACGAAACGACGCTGGGCATATGCCTGTTCCAAGGCCCTGGATGAATTTCTAGCCCTTGCATACTTTGAAGAGAAGAAGCTGCCGGTTATTATTACCCGTCTTTTTAATACAGTTGGGCCAAGGCAAACCGGGCAATATGGAATGGTTATACCCAACTTTGTTCAAAAGGCCCTTATTAATAAGCCTATTACAGTATATGGTGACGGTAACCAGTCCAGAAGTTTTACCTATATCGCTGATGTTATTGATGTGCTGATAAAGCTTATGGCCGAACCTGAGGCTGTAGGTAAGATCTTTAACGTAGGAAATGAGGAAGAGGTGACTATTAAGGATCTTGCCCTGATGGTAAAGGAGATGACAGGAAGCTCGTCAGAGATAGAATACATTCCCTATGAAAAGGCCTACGGGCCTGGGTATGAAGATATGCAGAGGCGCTGCCCGGACATCACCAGGCTAAAAGATTTTATGCATTTTAAGCCTAAGACAGATCTTAAGGGTACCATTCAAAGCGTAATTGATTATTATAAAAAATGAGCCCACTTTTTGTATATGCCCTTACCTTTGTAGCAACCTTTTTGCTTTCACTGTTTGTAACCCCATTGATCAGGCGCCTGGCGGTGAAGGAAAATTTTGTCGCCAGAGCCAGGGATGACAGATGGCAGAAAAGGCCAATCGCCCTTCTGGGCGGGGTGAGCATCTTTTTCAGCCTGATGGTGGTCTGGCAACTGGCTTCCTTCGTGTTTGGTTTCTATCCCTCGATAAAGCCCCTCTTGCCTCTTGCACTGGGTGGAATGGCTATCTTTCTTTTGGGTCTGGTTGACGACCTTTTAGAGATCAATCCCCAACACAAACTGGTGGGTCAGGTCATTATTGCTTCTGTATTGGTCATTTTTGGCTTTCAGATAAACTGGTTTGAGTCTATGACGGCCAATCTGGTGATAAGCATCTTCTGGATTGTGGGCATTACCAATGCCTTTAATCTTTTAGATAATATGGATGGATTATCAGCAGGTATTGCCTTAATAGCAGGTATTTTTCTGTTTTTATCTCAGATTTCCTCTGGAATTCAGAGTATCTTTCCAGCAGGCCTTTTCCTCTCTGCATTTCTTGGCTCTTTAGCAGGATTTTTAACCTATAATTTCCATCCGGCCTCTATTTTCATGGGAGACTCAGGTAGCCTACTCATTGGATTCCTTTTAGCTGGACTGGCTACCAGGGGTTCGGGATTGATGGTTGGCGCCCAATCTCATCATTTAGTCTTTGTGCTGGCCATTCCTATCCTGATCCTGTTCATACCTATCCTGGATACCACATTCGTCAGCCTGATGCGCAAGCTTTCTGGTCGATCCATTTCTGTAGGCGGGCAGGATCATTCCTCTCACAGGATGGTGGCTATTGGATTTTCTGAGAGAACCGCAGTGTTGATACTTTACAGTTTTGCTGCTGTTTCAGGACTATTGGCTATGGTCATTACTCGCCTATCAATGGGTATTAGCCTGGTCCTTGTCGTAATCTATCTCCTTTTTGTTATCTTTTTCTGGATTAATCTGGCCAGGGTCAAGGTATACCCAGAAGAATCCATGGTTTCTCAAGTCCACAAGGGGAAGCTCACCCCACTTTTTTTTGAGTTGACCTACAAGAGAAGGCTGTTTGAGGTGCTGCTGGATCTCGTTCTGATTCCGCTCGCCTATTGGTCTTCCTACTTGATCAGATTTGAGGGCTCTGCCTATGGTGCAAATTTTCCCATTTTTCTTAAATCGTTACCCATTGTAGTGGCATGCCAGCTTTTTAGCTTTTTTCTTTTCGGGGTTTATAGAGGTATATGGCAATATGTAGGAATAAGAGATGTGATTATCTATGGAAAAGCTATTACTGCCGGCACAGTCTTATCTGTCCTGGTGAATTTAGGTATTTATCGGTTCATGGGGTTTTCCCGCACTCTTTTTATCATCTATTGGATGATACTGATGGCGCTTGTGACAGCCTCAAGGTTCTCATATCGTCTGATCGATGAAGCTACCCCTAAAAATTCCATGAAGGGGGGGAGAAGGACACTTATTTATGGAGCCGGTGCAGGTGGGCAGCTCGTTATGCAGGAGATTGAACGAAATAAGAACCTAAACATGGCCCTGGTGGGGTTTATCGATGATGATATCCGAAAGCAGAACCGCAAATTCGTGGGTTACCCTGTTTTTGGAGGGAAGGATCGTTTAAGTGAGATTGTAAATAAAAACCACATTTCCGAGGTTATTATTTCATTCCGAAATATGGACAAAGTGTCCAGAGATTTCTTAAAAGAGGAATGCAACTCACTGGGAGTGAATCTGAGCCATTTAAGCGTGGTTATTGACTGTAAATAAGGAGGATATAGATATGGCTATAAGCAAAGAACTGCTGGACATTTTAGTCTGTCCACAGTGCAAAGGAGAGATTTACCTGAATGCAGCAGGAGATGGGCTTATATGTGATAAGTGTAAGCTCTTATATGAAATCAAGGATGATATTCCAATTATGCTTATAGATGAGGCAAAGAAAATAAAAGAGGATTAATTGGATATCTCTATCATCGTTGTTAGTTTTAATACAAAGGGCCTGTTGCTCGATTGCTTGGCTTCCATTTTTAAAACCATCAAGGGAATGTCTTTTGAGGTTTGGGTTGTGGATAATAATTCTACTGATGGGACAGTAGAAGCCATAAGGGAACGATATTTTGATATTAATATAATTCAAAACACAAAAAATTTAGGTTTTGCTGCTGCAAATAATCAGGCATTCAGGCAAATGAATGGAGATTATGCCCTATTGCTTAACACTGATACTGTATTGACCAATGGAGCCGTAAAAGAGCTTTTTGATTTTATGGAAGCTAATCCTGAGGCAGGCATGGCATGCGGGCAGCTATTAAATCTTGATGGTTCAAGTCAAAATTCTATTGCTAATTTTCCCACAGCGCTAACCCTTCTTTCTAATGAAACACTTCTAAGAATCTTATTACCTAAAAAATTTCCAAGCAAAAGGAGAGAATATGTATCTCCCTTAAAAATAGACTCATGCATTGGCGCCTGTTTAATGGCCCGAAAAAGGGCTATGGACGATATAGGACTCTTTGATGAGAGATATTTCTTTTTCTTTGAAGAGACTGATTGGGCTTACAGGATGAAGCGCGGTGGATGGGCTATCTATCTTGTACCCACGGCAAAAATATTCCACGCCCAGGGAAAGACAGTGGGAGATACCTTAAATTCAAGGATTATGTTTTATAGATCAAGGTACCTCTTTTTTAAAAAGTGGCGCCCACACTCCTACCCGTTATTTTATTCAGTTATTTTTTTAAGGTTGATAGCCAACATCATCCTTTCCCTTATGGGCCTATTATTTACTGGTGGCTTTAAAATTTCGATAAGGAAAAAATTTATTGTGTACATTCAGTTACTTATCTGGCATCTGCATGGATGCAAGGAAAAAGAATAAAGGCATAAACAGATGCTTGTCAAAGGTAACAATCTCCCATTAAATGGAATAAAAAAGATTTTGCTGATACAATTGGGGGATATAGGGGATGTAGTGCTTACAACCCCAACGATAAGGGCATTAAAAGAGAATAATCCCTCTGGCGAGATTTTTGTTCTTTTAAGAAGCTTTGCCATGGAATTGTTGGAAGGCTGCCCATGGGTGGATGGTGTGATCGCACTAAACAAAAATAACGGGAAGTTTAGAGAGAAGATGGCCTACCAAAAGGATTTTCTTTCAGGCCTGAGGAGAAAAAGATTTGAATTAGCTATTGATCTGAGGGCTGGCACAAGGGGGGCCTTCCTTTCTTACATAAGTGGGGCAAGATTGAGGGTGGGAAGGTATCGGGGAGACGGAAAGTTGTGGAGGAATAGGCTTTTTACTCACTTAATCAAGCCTGAGAATGAATTACAGCAGTATTCTGCCCTGCACAGTCTGAATATTTTAGCCCCTTTTAAGTTAAAGATCAAAAATACATTTCCGGAACTCAATGTTACAAAGCAAAGAGAAATCGGTGCGGAAAATATCTTAAGGAAAGAACAAGTGCCTTCTGATAAGCCCATGATTGCCCTACATCCATTTTCCCGGTGGAGATATAAGGAATGGTCAATTAAAAATTATATCAAATTAATTAATTATATAGGCTTAAAGTATCGGGTTTCTATACTAATAACAGGTTCAATTGATGAAAAGGGTAGGGCGGCTGAGATCGTTAAGGGGAGCAATATACATGTCTATAACTTAGCAGGGAAGACCTCTCTTGGTGAGCTGGTAGCTATTCTCAAAAAATGTAGTTTATTGATTGGAATAGATAGCGCTTCTATGCACATTGCCGCAGCGGTCGGCACACCTACTGTAACTATATTTGGGCCCTCTTCTCCTGTAAATTGGGCCCCAAGGGGTAGGCAACATAAGATTATCACCAAGGATTTCCCGTGTGTGCCATGCAGGCAAAAAGGTTGCAATAATAGTGAGGTGAGTAGGTGCCTTGATGCATTAAGTGTGGAGGAGATAATCCCTGTAGTTGAAAATAAAGTCCTGGAGATAACAACTTCAATCAATCTGTGATTACCCCGGATACTTTTTATGATAAATTCTATACTTAAAGATCTTTTTTCAGATAATAAATATTATTATTTCAGAATTTCTATTCTTATAATCCTTTTAGGTTTTGCAATCAGATTATTTTCCTTCCACTACACCTATATAATCAATCCTGATGGAGTATTATATATTCATCAGGCACGAGCAATCTATTATGACATTAAGGATTCTATTCTCACATGTTCAATGCGTTATTTATCAAATTACTCGATACTTATTGTCCTGGCATATAAAATCTTTGGTGATTGGGTAGTTGCTGCAAAATCAGTCTCTCTCTTTTTTGGCACTATTACATTGATTCCACTCTATTTTCTTTTGGATAGATTCTTTAAAAAAGAAATAGCCCTGGTAGCTACACTGGCATTTGCCCTTATTCCTATTTTTGTTGCCAAGAGCGTTGATGTAGTTAGAGACCCCATATACTGGTTTTTCTCAGTCCTTGGTTTATACCTTTTTGTAAGCCAGATTGAAAAAAGAAACTATCTTTACCTTATCTTGAGCAGCCTTTTCTTCCTTATGGCGGCCTGGGCCAGGATTGAGGCAATTTTATTTGTGCTTGCGTCTTTGATTTTTATCTTTTTTGTAAGACAAGATAGAAAGATACAAAGGAGCTTCATTTTTGCAATCCCAGTAGTTCTTGTACTGCTGCTTGGTATCTTTGGCATAATGATCTCTAATATATCTGTAAATGATTTTCATCGAGGATATGAAATAAAGACTAAATTTTCAGCTCCTATTATTGAATATAAAAATCTCAGGCAAAGTTTAGCAGAATTAATGAATCAGCCTTTGGCCCATAATTTGCCAGCTTTCTTGCATAAGGCAAGAAATCTTGTCTGGTTGATTGACCTTGGGACCCTGGTTAGATATGCGGTGAGGTCCTATTTTTATCCCTTCTTTCTCATATTTATAATCGGGCTGGCAGGTGTATGGGGAAAAATAAGGAAGGATAGACGGATACTATATCTTTCCTTCATTGCTGTTTCTGCGTTGCTTTTATTATATATGCACGTATTGCAGACATGGATGATGTTTGACCGGTTTTTTGCGATTTTTATTCTTCCCTCTTTTATTTTTGTAGGATTTGGTTTGGAAAAGATAGTCCTTTTTTTTCGATCGAGATTGCATCTAAAAAAATCCATGGTACTTTCCATTTTATGCCTGCTGATATTGATATGCGCTCTGCCTAAAAGCCTAAAGCCAAGGGAGGCTGATAAGCTTGTATTTAAAGAAATAGGGGAGCTTATTGCTGATAGAGAGGGTAACGATAAAGAAATAAAAGTGGCGACATCTACGCATTCTATTAGATGGATTTCCTTTTATGCCAATCTTAAGTATAAAGGCGCTCCATGTCCGCAGAAAAATCATGATCTCGAGAATATAATAGGAAAAAGCTATGAAGAATTTGTCCAAAATCTTAAAAGAAGGAAAATCAGATATTTCTTATGGGAAGAAAAACACTGGCCAGGTCATAGATTTGATTTTATGGATAGATGCAATCCAAAAGATTTTATTAAACTTGGGCACTGGAACCATCCTGACACAGGAAGGTTGATCCTCTTCAAGGTGATATAAGCTCCCTAATAATTGTCCTTCTGCCGGGCCAAGAGATGATAAAGTTCTTGCACCTGATCTGCAATTCTGTCCCATGTATATTGCAATGCGACCTCACGAGCGTTGTTGCCCATTTTTAGACGCCTTCCTTTTTCCATAAGAACCGCTAATTTTTCGGCTACATCATCGGGAGAAGGGTCGTCTGGAAGAACAAAGCCCTGAGCACCGGAATCTATTAGATCCTTCGCGCCAACTCTTCCAGAGATAATAACTGGAAGACCTGCCATCATAGCCTCCAACACTGCTATTCCAAAGGTGTCAAATTGAGATGGCATGGCAAAAATGTCACAAGCCAGGTAATATTTTTCTATCTCCCGGGACACTCCTGTAAAAACTACCCGATTGGCGATTCCCAACTCACGAGCCATTGTTAAGTATCGTTCTTTATTCCCTTTTCCTACAACAAGCAATTTTAAGTTAGAATCTTTGCTTTCTCGGGAAACCAAATCAGCAACTCCTTTTAACACCAATTCCAGGCGTTTAATCGCGAAATTCATGCCAACAAACAAAACGACAATATGATTCTGCGACAAACCATGTTTCCGACGAACTTGCTCTCGGCAGGTCTCTTTATCAAGAGCAGAAAAACGGTCTTTTGAAACTCCGGGATAAATCACACGAATTTTTGATTCTGGAATATTATAGAGTTTAAGAAGTTCATCCTTGACTAATGAAGAAACAGGCAAGATCATGGGGATTTGTGAACCTGTTATTCCCTTTTCTTCCACCCAGGCCGTAGATCTGTCAAAAAGGCTCAAAGTCTTGCATCTAACCTCTTTGATCCATGTTTTATGAGGAATACCGTGCATGGTAAAAAGATCCATTCGGAAAATTCTATCGTGGCTATGTACTAAATCGTAATCCTTGGGGCGAATCCGTTTATTTGAAAAGTATGCGAAGCTGATATGTCTCAAAAAACGGGGAAAGGGGATAATGGGGACCTTATGAAAGGTTATAGGAGCATTTCCCATACTCCATTGATTAGCGAACACATGAATTTCAAAGCCGTTGCGTACAGCTAATCTTTCGGTTAACTCAAATGCAAAACTTTCCGCTCCCCCTACCAGTCCATATTTAGGGATCACAACCGCTATTTTCATGTTAGAGTTCTCTTTTCCTGAAGGAAGCCAAGATCAGGCGATATCTGTTTAATTTTTTGATGTGAATTTCTTTTTTTTTACGAAAAGGGAGAATGAGATTAAGTGTGATTATTCTCCAAAGTGCATGGATAATATTGGTCCGTCTTATAGCCCTGATTGTCTTTGCTGAATAGTGCTTTTTGTAAAAGAGAAATTCCGCATCAAGTTTCTTTTTCCACAACTCAACTGGTAGGGTATTCTGCTCGCTTGCTCCACCCCAATGAACAACTACTGCATTAGGTATGTAACCAATACTCCAGCCCGCTTTCCTCACTGAGAGACATATATCAAGATCATCACCGTAGATAAAAAATCTCTCGTCAAAGCCCCCTACATCCCTTAAAACAATACGTCTAGCGATCATGCTGGCTCCTAAAACCCACGCAATATCTCCTTTTAATCCGGATAGTTCTCCTTTAGAATGTCTCTCACCAGGATAGTGCCTTTCAATCGAAGGTTGATATGACCCATCAGGATTCACGATTCGCGTGCCTGCAATTCCAACTTCAGGGTTGGATTTCATGAACTCTATAATTGCATTAAAAGTCCCTTCTTTAAGTTCGGTGTCTGGATTGAGAAAATATATATATTTACCATTTGAAATCTTCAGGGCCTGGTTATTTGCTTTGGCAAATCCAAGATTCCTTTTGTTGGCTATCACTTTTATCCATGCTGAGAAGCCTTTTATCACCTCCAGACTGTTATCTTGCGATGCATTATCAACTACAATTACCTCAGGATTGTTGAAAGACTGCGAGCGGATTGAATGCAGACACCTGACAAGCATGTCAGCAGTGTTGTAGTTAACAATAATGATTGAAAGGTCACAAAGCGCTTTTGTTTCCAAGACGATTCCAAAGTTCCCGAAGCTTAACATATCTGACAAACATGGCGTATGCAGATGTAACGGCGATGATGAATCCAGCTACGCCATCTAAAAAGCCCAGTTTAAGTAAATATACTTCAAAAAACTTAAAGGTCGGACGTAATAAGAGTAACGAGGTGTGGTAGCGTTTTCCTCTTTCATACATGTCTTCTGCCATTAGGCTGGAAAAACTGTTCACTGTTTGAAGTTGTCCAGAGATAATACCTTTATAGGGATAGTGTAAAAGGTCTCCTTTTAGCTCTCCTATGCTGCCCTGGACATCAACCCTTTCATGTACACGACCTCCAGTCCAGTGTCCTCTTTTACGTCTGAAAAGGCGAAGTTGTCTGTCAGGATAATAACCACTGTGATTTATCCATCTTCCCTGATAAAAAGAACGACGAGGAATTCGGTATCCATCTTTGGCACCATCTTTTTTAATTTCGTCCAGAATCTCGTTGCGCAGGCTCTCTGTGATCTCCTCATCTGCATCGACACTCAATATCCACTCACCTTTAGCCTTTGAAAGGGCAAAGTTTTTTTGCTCTACATATCCAGGCCATGCTTTCTGATACACGTTATCCGTATATTCTCTAACAATTTCAACTGTTTTATCCTGGCTCATTGAGTCAACCACTATTATCTCATCTGCCCATGTTGCGCTCTCAAGGCATCTTCTGATATTTTGTTCTTCATTAAAGCTGATAATACAGATCGATATTGTCATTGGAATTTCCCGGCGCAAGGTAGCATAGGATATTGCTGAATTGCAGTTGAGTATATTTAAGAGTTGATAGGCAGTCAATTAAAATTGGAGATTATCTTCTCACACTATATAAGTATCATTTTTTAACATCCTTTTCACTTTATCCCAAAAGGAGAATATGCTATACATTTATCCTTTTTAAGGATTGTTCATATCGATAATTCATTTAAGGAGGATGAATGTAAAATCAACTCATGTTGGTAGAATATTTAACAATTTGCTATGATTAAAGAATAATGGAAAGCTGGAAAAATATTGATAAGAGTTATTTGAATAAGGGAATCGATAATTTTAGAAAATCAATGATCCTTGTAGTCGGCGATATTATGCTGGATAGATTTATATGGGGAAATGTATCCAGAATATCCCCGGAGGCGCCTGTGCCTGTAGTTGAGGTTGAGCATGAAACCGCCATGTTAGGTGGCGCTACGAATGTTGTTAATAATCTCGTTTCCTTAGGTGGAAATGTAGTGATGTGCGGAGTTGTGGGAGATGACCCTACTGGAACAGAGATAATTTCAAGATTAGATGAATTAAATGTTGATACTGGTGGTATTGCTATTGAACTTGATAGACCTACGAGTGTTAAGACAAGGATAATAGCCCATGACCAACAGGTTGTCAGGTACGATCGAGAAAAAAAAATACCCTTAAAGCCAAAAACTACCAAGGGCATTTTAGATTTTATTCATGAAAAAAAGGGACATCTATCAGCAATTATAGTCTCTGATTATGGCAAGGGTGTTATCTCCCGCCAGCTTATGGATGGTCTAAAAACCATAGCCTCAGATTGTGATTTTCCGGTGACAGTCGATCCAAACGTTAAGAATTTCCCGCTATATAAAGATGTAACTGTAATCACGCCCAATCATAATCAGGCAGGAGAAATAGCAGGCCTGGAAATTATTAATGAACAAGACCTGCAAAAGGTTGGGAAAAAATTGTTAAATAATAAAAAATGCAAGGCCTTGTTGATAACCAGGGGTAAGGATGGCATGACCCTTTTTGAACAAGAGAATAGGGTAACGCATATAAAATCAATAGCAAGAAAAGTATATGACGTGACTGGCGCCGGAGACACGGTTATTGCGACCCTTACGCTTGGTATAGCTGGAGGGCTTGATATAAAATCTGCGTCCTATCTATCTAATCTTGCTGCAGGGATAGTGGTTGGCGAGGTTGGAACATCAACAGTAAAGATCGATAGCCTTAAAGAGTTGTTTAACTCCCATTTTTAACAGCAGGAAATAGGGAGTATACAGTAAGCAGACACAAGTGTACAACAACGAGCGATGAGCACTCCTCAGGAAGCAAAAAAGGTAAAAATGATAAGCAGCCTCTTTTCTCGAGAAGAGGAATTAATAGAGAATGTTATTGCACAGATGGAAATGTTTTTTGGTCCAACTGATTGGATAAGCAAAAACGTTATTTTTAATAGAACACGATATTATGAAAAAGAGATGGGATGGCCTCTTTATAGACGATTTATATCTTTTTCCAGGCTTATCAGCCCAGATTCCATTGTAGATATAAAGTTGACGACCAATAAAATTGAAAATGAGCATCGTTTTGATAAAAACCGCCGGATTAACATCGATCCAGGTTATATATCTTTAGAAAGGTTGGTTCTTGCTACTGGTAAAAATTATATCCATAGAATTTATTTAACAAAGGGGATATATGCAGACCTTACACTTGTCTTTCATGCTGGCACCTTTAATCCTCTGGTATGGACATATCCGGATTATGCAGATGAAACGACCATTAGTTATTTTAATATGGTAAGGAATAATTATTTGAAACGCTTAAGAGAAGAGGGGCACGAAAGATAATTATGCTTAAAAGTATGACGGCATATGGCAGTGCTGAGTCCTTAAAAGATAACCTGGAATGTATTGTAGAGATCCGGTCAGGAAATCATCGGTATAGAGAAATTGTTCTTAGGCTTCCCCAGCAGTTACAACCATTTGAGGAAAAGGTGAGGTCTATAGTGTCTTCTACAGTTAAGAGAGGCAGGGTTGAAATTTCTATCCAGATTAAAGATAATGGCAATAAAGGTTTAAAACTTGAACTAAACAGGCCATTGGTGAAGGCATATATTCAGGTTTTCAAAGAGCTGAATGAGGAACTTGAATGCAGGCAAGCTATAGATCTATCCCTTTTCTCCCAGTTGAAGGATATTATTATTGCTAAGCAAGATAGTATTGATTTAGAAACTGTGTGGCCAGATTTAGAGGATGTTATTAATAAAGCCTTGCTATCAATGGAATCTATGAGAATAAATGAAGGCAGGGTTTTGGAAAAAGATTTTTTAAAGCGATTAGATAAGATCACGAGATATATCAATGAGATAAGAAGCAGGCCTAAAGTAATAATTGAAAGCTACCGAGATAAGTTAAGACAAAGGATTAAGGAATTAATAAAACCTATTGAAATAAATGAGGATAAGATTATACAAGAAGTAGCTTTAATGGCAGATAGATCTGATATTACAGAAGAGCTTATCAGGTTGGAAAGTCACTTAGAGCAGTTTAGAAATTTCATCAATCAGGATGATGTGATGGGAAGAAGACTGGATTTTTTATTGCAGGAGATGAATAGGGAAGTTAATACGATGGGCTCTAAGGCTGCCGATTCTTTAGTTTCCCGGCTCGTAGTAGAAATTAAGGCCGAATTAGAAAAATTGAGAGAGCAGATTCAGAATGTGGAATAATTTAAGAATAGCAAATTTCTATTAGACACAGATAAACTCAGATTATAAAGATTGTGATTATTGTGAAAAATTTTGCGGATATCTGCGAGAATCTGCGTCCTATATGTATTAATTATTGGGAAAAAAACATATGGATCCAACTTTACTTAGTATTGGCTTTGGGAACTTCATTATATCAAGAAGGGTGATAGCCATTATATCCCCATCCTCAGCGCCGGTTAGACGGCTTCGCGAAGAGGCAAGAGATGATAAAAGGCTTATTGACGCAACTCAAGGCAGAAGAACACGATCAGTGATTATCACAGATAGCAATCATGTAATCTTGTCTGCTATTCAATCTGAGACAATAGCGCAAAGATTTGCTCCAGACGGTACAATACGGGGTGAGGATCTGCTATAGTTGACAGTAAAGAGATATGAAAGAAAAAGGACAAATCTTTGTAATAACCGCTCCTTCAGGCGCTGGAAAAACCACAATAATAAAGAATATATTAGAAAAAGATGTGGGAGGAATTGGTTATTCTATTTCTCATACTACTCGAAAACCTAGAAAAGGGGAGTCTCATGGGTTACATTATTACTTTGTTGACAGAGAAAATTTTGAAAGAATGATTGAGGCTCATGAATTTGTTGAATGGGCCGTTGTCTATGATCAACTATATGGCACTTCTATTTCAAGTATAAACCGTGAATTATCCTCAGGAAAAGATCTTTTGATGGATGTTGATATTCAAGGGTCTCAAGAGATAAAAAGGCAATTTCCTGATTCTTTATCAATATTCATTCTCCCTCCCTCATTAGACATTCTTAAAGAAAGACTACAGAAGAGATCACCGAATGACAAAATGAACATAGACCTGCGACTTAAAAAGGCGGCAGAGGAAATTCAGAGATGTCGAGATTACGATTTCATTATTATCAATGATGATCTAAAAAAAGCCATAAAAGAAATAGAGGCAATTATTGTTGCACAGAGGGCCAATAAAAATAGACGTTTGCCTCTTATTAAAAAGATGTTCCGTTTGTAAAAAGTAACCACTCAGCCACGAATTGACACAAATAGACATTAAAAAAAGAGAATATTGCATATGGAAGCTTTGTTCTCTCAATAGTTGTAAGGCAAAGAGCTAACTAAAATGTTACAAAAAATTTAAATAATCATGGCAGTTACTATCACAGATATCAAGGGAGTCTCTATTGGTCATGCATCAGATTTTGAGGCATTAACAGGCGTTACAGTTATACTTGCTCCATCTGGTATGACTGGTGGGGTTGATATTAGCGGATTTGCCACAAGTTCAAGACAGATTGATGCACTTAGCACATCTCATATTGTACAAAAAGTTCATGCAATCTGTATTACTGGTGGTAGTGCGTATGGGCTAGACGCCGCTTCTGGAGTCATGGATTACCTTGAAAAGAGGAACAGTGGATTTGATGCAGGAGTAGCGCGAATTCCTATTGTCCCGACTGCTGCGATTTTTGATCTAAGGGTAGGTTCAGCAAAAAGGAGACCTGACAAAAATATGGGCTATCGCGCATGCCAGCAGGCAACTGATGGAAAGATTGCTGAAGGTTCTGTTGGAGCAGGAACTGGGGCAACAGTCGGCAAGTTTTATGGAACCGAGCAGGCAATGAAGGGTGGTGTAGGTATTGCAGCGGATACACTTAATAATGGTTTAATAGTTGGGGCCCTGGTAGCAGTAAACGCTTTTGGTGATATAAAAGATCCAATAAGTGGTAAGATATTGGCTGGAGCAAGGAAGGCGAAAAAAAGCATGGAATTTGCAGATACATCAGGGCTCATGAGGAAAGGAGTTCAACGGCCTATTCCAGTGTTTCAGAATACGACAATTGGTGTAATTGTCACAAATGCAAAACTAACCAAACAAAACGCCTCATCTGTAGCTAAGATAGCGAGCAATGCCCTGACAAAGGCTATTAGTCCCGGGAACACTATATATGATGGTGATATTATTTTTACACTTGCATCTGGCGAGATTGAGGTCGATTACTATACAGTAGGGCTTATGGCCGAAGAGGCGCTTATAAATGCAATAATAAGGGGAATTACCACTGCAAAAGAGGTAAAAGGAATACCATCATTTCTTAGCCAAGCGTAGCCACAAAGCTTTTTGGCCAAACAACCACGGAAGATCAATGGACAATGGAAGCAAGTTTCAGCCATAGATCTATGGCGATTGCCAAGGCCGCACTTTTAGGACTCCTTGGCGCCACCGCAATGATCCATATCACTCTGCTTTTTATCCCTATCTTTAGAGATTTTGAAAATAGGTATCTTACAGAACAACATTCTGAACTTGAGACCGCAACATTGTTGACCGCTGGTTTTCTGACATTAATTATGGAACCTGTAACCTATATAGTAAACCTGGCAGTATCTTTAGAAAAGCATGGTCTCATAGCCTTTCTCTGGCTTGCACCTTTAGGCATTACTCAGTCTTATTCAAGCATCAGATGGGTAATACGAAAAAAATCTTGATCAATGAATTTAGAACTATGAAATATACATGTATAGATTATCGGTCTGAAATGAAACTTCTGGGCCTAAAAAGGAGATTAGAAGAAGAAAATCTGAGTGAAGAGGAGAAGGCTCTGATACTTCAGGAGATTGAGGAATTGGAAAAGGCAATGAAAATGAATTAGGAGAATATACCTCAAGCCACGCATTCCTGCCCTGACCAATGAACGGGGGACGCTGGTAACAAAATAAATTGACAAGAAAAGAATGCTATGGTAAATATATTCCATGCCAAGATTAGCTCGACTTGACGCTCCCGGTGTTTTGCATCATGTTATGATCCGGGGAATAGAACGTCGCAAAATATTCCTGAATGACAAAGATCGCGAGGATTTTGTTGAACGCC
>Ga0180301_10002220_pt1 | contig 15247 bp, 13 predicted proteins | sample GuaBasSediGuay16_FD_121797 | JGI IMG/M metagenome (GOLD analysis project Ga0180301, IMG submission 121797) | Subseafloor sediment microbial communities from Guaymas Basin, Gulf of California, Mexico - Guay16, Core 4569-2, 12-15 cm | ecosystem: Environmental > Aquatic > Marine > Hydrothermal...
CCATAAATTAGATTCCAATTAGCTCTATTGTTCTGGTCTTTGAGTTTTATTATAGTGGAATCTTGACTATCCCCCTCAAAAATTACATTACTGAGAATGTTTATGGAATCATTAATTATATATATACCGGGTTTAAGGTGAACAGTGCCCTCGCCTGTACTATTGACATCTGATATTGCTTGGTTGATTTCAATATGGTCGTCAGTTCCATCGCAGTTGTAGTCTCCGCTTCCATCAGTAGCGACATAGACAGTGGTCGCACTTGCTACAATTATACCAGCAAGTAGTATGAAACAGATAACAGCTAAGCTCATCATAAAAAATAAGTGATAGGGGATATGCCCTTTATCTTTATCTCTGTTTTCCTCAATCTTATGCTTATGCATTTTGGTTCTGCGAAACTGCTTTAATTCTATATTTTTCGTTTTCATAATTCTATATGATTACGGAACTCGCTATTTAACCTTTTTGATTGTTTGTAGTTTACTATTGCATATTCCAAATTATATTCAAGCTTTTGAAAATTGAGTTCATAAATTAGGAAATTTTGTTTCGCTCATCCCCACATTTCGTCGGACTGCAAAAATAGAACAACAGAATACAGAGGAGAGCATCGGTTACGATGTAACTAACCGTAATATCGCTTCGTTACAATGCCCGATCATAGGGATAACTTGCGATATTGCATCTTAAGTCTGTTACTAATATTGTAGGCGAAATAAGAAAGAGCCTTGCCTTATTCAAACAATTATACCAAAATTCGACCCTTCCAAATCTCTCCCTTTATAGTTTCATAATCTACTTCCATCGTTTTACCTTCTCTTCTTTTTATCTTCTCCATACCAATATCCCTTTGGAAGATTAATAATAACAAATTTCTTCATCAGGTTTTCAATATAGTTTAAGGTTTCTACGGAAAGTTCCTCCGGTATTATACTTAAAGCTCTGCTTTCCATGCTTTTAAAAAGTTCTCCATCCAAAACGCACCTCTGTGGCAAATATCTCATTGTCAGTGGGTACTCCTTGTTGAATAAGTCATTGGGGGACTTCCTTTGTAAAGCAACCTGACTCCCTTCACGCTTAATTTCATACAGAGGATTAATCATTAGATTATCCTTATTTTTTATAAAATCGTCCCATACTTTATCAAAAGTCCTGAAAAGTGACTTATCTCTAGTTCCTACGATACAGAGCGCATTAGAGGCATTAAGTTCATTTGTGGGGTATTCTTTTGTTAAATCGAGTTTGTTCCTCAAGATAAAATCCTCTATTAGCTTTCTTTCTGGTAGTGCCCTGATGTCAAAATGCTTGAACAGGTTAATCCATGCCCAGGGTGGTAGAGGCTTACCAGCCCCTGTATTATGAACAAGCGAGTTATGCACATGTAAGAGTAATAAAAGTCCTTCAGGTAAGAGTGTTCGTTCAATTTCAGCAGCTAACAAAGCACGGGCATCCACATAGTGAAAGGAGTCCAGCATTATAGTAGAGCTAAATACCTTATTTTTGAACGGCAAAGGGTAATTGGCATCGAGGCAAACAAAATTAGCATCCTTTACCATGTATTTTTTAGCTAAGTACAAATTGCGGAAATTCCTATCTGCACAAACCAATTCGTCGGGGGAGATATATGTAGAAATTACAAAAGAAGAATGCCCTCTCCCACAGCCAATATCTAAGATCCTTTTCTTGTTCTGCTTCAGCAATGGAATAAACGGATAAATAGACCAGAAGCTTTCTGCCGAGAAGCGATGTTTTGAATAGAAATCGTTTTTATCTAACAAGTCACAAAAAGATGGTTCAGTATCCCAATATTTCTTGTGGGTGTGTTTTATTAGATTATCTACCGCAAATAGCAGAATTTTACTAAGCGGAGCTCCATAGAAGCGTTTTCTCTCCAGAAAAGCAGCAATTCTACAAGTATCCTCAACATACGCTTTCATTAAGTATCTTGCTGCTTGATTCCATTTCCCCTTTTTGAGGGATTCAAGCACATGTCTTTTCCTATCGCCAATCTCCAGACTTAAAATACCCTCTATAACGGGAAACTCATCGCATGCGCATTCTATGCATCCGTAGTTTATCTCGCCTTCCTTTTCCTCATAAATATCTCCAATCTCGAAATCACTCCCACAGTAAGGACATCTCAATAATTTCAGAAATTCCGGCTTCATCGTAGTTACATCACCACCTATACATGTTTATAACATTTTACGATGTATAAAAATTATCATAACTCTCATCGTGGCATGACAATGTGAAGATGGTAGCATCAACGATCGCTATTATCGGACTATTTGAGGTCATCTCCGCCAATATCTTCATCGCTTCCTCGAGTAACCCATCCGGTAATCTCTTTATCGCTTTATGGATGGAAGTATAATGGACACCTTTTAGTCCCAGCCATCTCGTATAATCGCTTGCAGCCAATGCTCGATAAGACAATGAGTGAAATTGCCCTACCGCGGCTAAGAGAGCGGCTTTTGCCGTTTGCAGCGTCATCGGAAGTGGTGGCTATCAGTGCATTTGCCCTTCATCATGAAATGATATTTATTGGGGTGCACCCCACCAACTTCTTATATCACGTTTTGCCATCTCAGGAGGTGACAATAGCCACAACTTGTTCTTCTTTTGCCTTAAAGGCCGCTTTGCATCTTCTGCATCACAACTGCTTATACAAATATCCTTTCTTCTCCGCCTCCCTTCTATCAAACATCCCCCTGACATCAATAAGTACCGGATTATCATTCATCATTTCTTTAAGCTTATCCAAAGTCATCTCCTTAAATTCTCTATGAGCTACTGTTATAATTACCCCATCCATTCCTATCTTAAAATCATCCAAAGCTTTAATTCCAAACTCTTCTATCTTCTCTCTACTTAGCAAAGGATCATATCCATAAATAAATATTCCAAACTCTTTAAGCTCTTTTATCATTTCTCTCACCGGGCTTTCCCTTATATCTGGAACGTTCTCCTTATATGTCAAGCCCATTATTAAGACTTTAGAGCCTTTTATCACTTTATTAACTTCATTCAAGCCCTTTATTACCATTTCTGCAACATATTTCGGCATGTAATCGTTTATCGCTCGCCCTGCCAATATTACTTGAGGGTGATATCCCAGTTCTTTTGCCTTGTACACCAAATAATAAGGGTCAACTGGAATACAGTGCCCCCCTACCAATCCCGGCATATATTTGTGAAAATTCCATTTCGTGCTTGCCGCTTCTAAGACTGCTTTCGTATCTAAACCTAATCTATGGAAAATAAGAGAAAGTTCGTTCATCAATGCTATATTCAAATCTCTTTGGATGTTCTCTATCACTTTTGCTGCCTCAGCCGTCTTTATGTCTTCTGCTATATAAACAGTAGTAAACAGGCCGTATAGCTCGGCAAGAGCTTCAGTAGTTTCATCATTCATCCCAGCAACAATTTTCGTTATCTTTTCTAATTTGTGCTCAGGATCACCAAGATTAATTCTCTCTGGAGAATACCCAATTGTGAAGTCAATGCCACATTTCATCCCTGATTCTTCTTCTAAAATGGGTTTAACAATTTCTTCCGTTACGCCAGGATAAACGGTGGATTCTAAAACAACTATTGCTCCCTTCTTTAAGTTTTGACCAACAGTCTTTGTAGCAAACCTTACGTATGATAGGTCAGGTTCTTTTGATTTCGTTACTGGCGTAGGAACTGCAATTATCACGAAATCTGCTTGTTTAATTTTTTGGGGATGCGTTGTAAATTCTACGTCTCCACCCCTCTCATTTAACTCTTTTACTTTCTTCTCATCTATATCGTAGCCTATTACTTTAAGATGCTTGGAAAAAGCCTCTGCTAATGGCAACCCTACATATCCAAGTCCAACAATACAAACTATTGCTTTCCCCTCTTTAAGTTTTTCTTTTATGTTCATTTTTCCCTTCCTTACAACTTTCCTCCCTATTGATAACGGTTTTTACAAAAATATAATCTTTTCCATAACTTCTTTTACAATATAAATAAGAGGAGCGTTAAATTTAATCCAAACTCCAGACTTGAATTCTTCCATTGTCATATAAATTACCATTTTTTTCCTTAAGTGATCGAGAGAAACTGTTTTCACCAATAACATTATCCTTTATTGCGTATGATAGATTGAACTTATTAATAACTTTTTTTCCAAACCGACTATTTACTTCACTATCCCATAGATTATATCCATACCACCTTATTCGTGGATTTGCAACATCTATATACGGTGCATCTATATAGAACTCCTCAGTTAATGGTGAATTTTTCGATATTTTTATATCGCTTTTATTAGCAAACCCGTATGTTAATAGGCATACATCCGCATCCCAGATGAAAGTTGGCACTTCAGAAATAGCAAACATCCTCCTCGCTGTTAAATAATCATTATATATTAATTTTTTATCTATGTTAATATTATCCTTAATCCATAAAGCTCCAGAATATATTGTTTCCTCCATATACCATGTATGAATAAGTGTTCTTCCTTCAATATTCGTGCGCCAGTGTTGATAAAATCCAGAAAAACTGACAAAAAGTAATAATAAAATAATTACTGCAACAACTGCATGTTTTTTCTTTTGTCCACTTACTTCCAAAGCATTTTTTAGCCCTATTCCTGCTAATAGAATCGCAAATATTGGGATGAAAAATTTCATGTAAGTTGCATTACAAACAAAGGCAGCGAATAATATCGTTGTTAATAATAGGAACCATTCTCCCAATTTTTTATCATATTTAAATATTAGATACGTTAAACCTCCAACTGCGGGAATAAGAAAAACTCCAATATACCGTACATAAGAATTCAAATCTACATATCTTGAACCTTCAATAAAGTGTCTGGTGAAAAAGGGTATTGAGTACATTAAAAAAAAGCCAGTGATGGGGACGAAGGGAGTTAATTTTTCTGGAATTTTAACGGATTTGATACGCTCCCGTAATTTAAAATATATTGTAACAATAAGGTAACTAACAAAAATTGGCACAATGAAATAAATATAATGGTGTGTTGATAAAAGCAATAGTATTAAAAGGAAAACTAAAGGACTGTACCTTGGTATTGAATTATGACATTTTAATAGCAAATAAATAAATAATAATAGCAATATGATGAAGAAACCTCTTGACTGTGTCGTCCACGATGTGTACGCTAATATAGCGGGTGCGAGAGAAAAACCAAATGCAACTAAAAATTTAAACAAGTCGTCATCAATTATCTCCCCCGCCATTATATAAGCTGCGAATATACCGAAAATGCTAATGAAAATACAATATAACCATATCACATGCTCTATTTCCATTATTCCTATGCTCTGTGAGATACCAGAAAGAAAAAATGGAGTGGCACTTGCATAAGAATATGGATAATCTCCAACAATAGACAACGGATGTATCCACCATTTCGCATAACCAAACATAGAAATTGAATTTGCTAATGCGTGGATTACAAATGAATCATCTCCAATTGGATGTGGGACTGACTGGATTCTTATTATTATGTTTAATAAAACTAATAAACATAAAAGTAAAAATTTGCTCCGTTTTGAAAATTTCATTTTGACCTCAATTTTTTTCTCTTTTTTAATTTATTTTTTAGCAGATTAAAATAATATTGTCTTACTTCATGGAATTTATTTTTATAATATTCTCTGATCTCTTCATCATTTATTTGCTCCTGTTTTCGTAAAAAACTACTGAAATAACCCCATAAATACGCTAAACCAATATAATATGGTCGCCTAAATAAATATCTTATACCTTTTAATATCACAAAAAGGGAATTAGTATTTATAAAATATGAAGAAACACCTTTTAACTTGTATCCTTTCCAAAATCCTTCTGCACTACTTGTCTTCCTTGTCTGAATTACTTTTACCTCTTTGAATTGTTTTGTTTCCCAACCCTTTAACTTTGCCTTAACATTTGAAACTGAATCCGGTGAATATGTGAGAAGATACCCTCCTGTCTCTTCAAAACACTTTCGTCTCCATAATCTTTCTCCTCCACGTGGTAGGTCTTCCCGTCCTTTTTCATGTATTAGTTCATCATTATTATAATAAATTCCACCGCTTGCTATACCTAATTTCGGATTTTTCTCAAATTTTTTAATCAATTTTTCGAAAAAATCCGTGCAAAGAATCATATCAGCATCAACAAGTCCTATATATTCATATTGTATGTCATTTATTTTGCAATATTTAATTCCAAAGTCAAAACCTTTTCTACATACATAAGCATAATGTTTGCCTATATCTCTTATACTTTCATCTAATTGAATACTTCGAATCCAATTGTGCTTTAATTTTGCCTCTTCAATTATATTTGGTGTCTCATCAGTACTTCCATCATCTACAATAACCCATAATGCTGGTTTAATAGTTTGGTTTACCACCGATCGTATAAGATCTGGTAAACTTCTTTCTTCATCCTTAATCGGGGTTATTAGGATATACCGTCCTGAAGCTGTGTAGTTCCCTTCCATTTTTATCTCTTTTTAAACATTTTGTAATAAATATTTTGGAGCCATTCTTCAACATCAACGCACATCAAATTATATTTAAACATCCATAAAGAATCGTTTACCCCTATTCTCTTCAGCGCAAAAAGGTCGCTTTCTAAACCATTTTCTCCATAGTTAATCGTGACTGCCCCCACAAATCCGTTTTCTTTTACTATCTGCTTAATTCTTTCGTTGTATCTTCCATAAGGATAGGAAAAGAATTTAACTTCCTTACCAATTTCTTTTTCAATTATATGTTTTGACTCTGCAATTTCTTTTCTCGCATCTTCTAAAGAAACACTTGTCAAATTGCAGTGAGAACATGTATGGGCGCCAAATGAGGATATATTGCCGTCTACAGTCATCTCTTTTACATCTTCCCAGGATAGCATTGTATTCTCCACCACCTGCTTAGGGACTTCCACTTTTAATTTGTCATTCAATTCTGATAAAATTTCTTTCCTTTTTTCAGTGCTACAATCTATTAGAAATCTAAATAGATTATCAATCGTATTTATCTTTTCTTTTTCATTCCTCATATTATATCTCTTCGAATTATTCGTCCTTAGCACAATAGATTTACAATTACTCTTTTTTATTTTGTATGCCAATTCATCATGCCATGTCAGTTTATTAGAGCCAATATAATCGGTTGCTAAAAAGATGGTGAAAGGCATATTATACTTCTTTAGAATTGGATAGGCATTTGTATAATTATTTTTATATCCATCATCAAAGGTAATAACTACGCATCCTTTAGGCAATTCTATGCCTTTTTGAATATTTGTGATTAATTCTTCCAGAGATATAATCCTTTTTTTATGAGCTAAATACTCAATCTGTTTTTCAAAGTTTTTCAAGCTAACAGCAGAAAAGGGTTCTGTATCATTATTAACTCGATGATATGTTAAGATAATTACCCCTTTTTTACTGATGAGGGATAATAGAAATGCACATCCTGAATAATAAATAATAAATTCCAAAAGTTTTATTACCAATAATTTTATTTTTTTACCAATCATTTATTTCTCTCCGGTTATTTTTCCTAAGACTCATGTTGTTCTTTTATAGGATATAATATTTATATAAAAGTATCGTAAATCTGCTTTATTGATTAAAACAAAAACGAGCAAAAACATGCCAATTGATAGGATAACAGGGAAATACGGACAGAATACTTGAATTGCATAAGCTATCATTAATATTAGACCAAAAATGAGAAGATTTTTAACATTTTTTTTCAAATCTAAGTCAAAATGCTTATAAGCATAATACATGGCAAACATCAGTGAAGAAATAGCCCCGAGGCAGAGACCCCCCGCCGTACCAATGACTCCGTATTCGGGTATTAGCATAAGCCATGAGCTAACACATACAACAGAACCTATAACGCCATAGAGCATCGAGAGATGCATATATTTCGTGCCATAGAATGTGCTATTAATTGGAGTTCCAATAAGACTAATAATTCCACTGATAAACAAAAGTTGTAGGATTGGAGATGCGATTGTATAAGAAACCCCGAACAGAATTCTCAGGATAAGACCACTGAGCAATATACCGAGCCCACCTAGAAGCGATGTGATGATAAGCAACCACTTTGTAAAAGTATTCAGCCTTTCGTTGATTAAGTCATGTCTGTTCTTTCCGAACTGATATGATTGCGATGTAAAAAGCACGGGGTCTATCATTTTAGGTATAAAAGCAAGAAGTAATGCAATTGAACTGGCGGCAGCGTAATAGCCTATCCACTCTTTACTAACGTATAAGCCCGTTAACACAACGCTTAAATTCATAGTTACCATGCTTGAAATATGACCAATCAGATCTAAAGATGAGAATATCGTAGCTCTTTTAGCGATTATCTTCCTGTTAGCATTCGCCGAATGCCCAAAATAAGACCTGAAATGATACGTTGCGAGTATAAAAAATATTATGTAAGATAGAATAAATGGTAATAAAAATAGGGATTTTATGTAGAAGACTACTACACCCAAACAGACTAAGAAGGAAATATCTGAAATAACCTCTACCCTCAAATATTGCTTAACTTCATTGACTCCATAATATATTTTTCTATATGTGAGATAAAAAGTATATAATGAGATTAACGGAATAGCTGACAAAAAAACATTCCTTTCAATGCCAATTTTATTTGAAATCCCGCCGCTTAGCATTAATGTTATAAAAGTGACTACAATGCTCAAGCATACTGTAAAGAAAAAACCCATCTTGAACATGGTCTTTGCAGAATCCAAATCATCCCGTCCTAAATATTCAGCCATGTATTTTGGTGTGGCAGTCATAAAGAATCCGGTCACAAATACAAAAAGAAATGCGGTAGACATTGCTATGGTGACGATACCAAGGGTAGATGAGCCAAAAACTCTTCCAATCGAGATGTTAAATATGAGTTTTGTTAAGCCTAAAAAAACTAATGCTATTCCTGTTATGCCGATATTTTTGATTAATGTTTTTTCCACGTAGATAAACCCCCCTATAATTTTTTGTGAATATTTATCTTTTATCTTTCTAATATAAAGTAAAATTGTGTGCGACAATCTTGGATGTGAACGAAAGAAATTTCTTAATATTGGAATAAATCTGATTTCTCCATATATTTCGCATATTTTCCTCCGTATATTCTGCAATATTTTCCAATTAGGGTGCGCCCCAGAGTTCCGGTATGCACTCTTCTGTTACATGCTCAATAATTGCGCACGCCCATAAGCTATCAAATACCTCATCTTTGAAAGGCAATCTATGAACTGAAGCTCGTGCTCTTTGTCCTTTCAATTTATGCAATGCCTCGATATCTACGTCAAGAGATACTACATTCCCCTTTAAACGGGGATGATACACACCTTCACCACTTCCACAGTCTAAAATTAACCCGGACATACGTGAGGCAAAATCAATTCTGAGTTCACTTAAAGCTGATTTCGTTTGTTTTATCCAATTTTTTATTGCTTACATTTACTTTCTGGATAATTCTCAATGAAGTCTATCATAAACTTCGTAACGTCTATCTTTTCATTTAATAATTTTTCCCTTTTCTTCTGCCATTTACTTTTTAAATTTTCATCTTCCAGCAGTTCAACTGCTTTTGTTAATGCAACTTTCTGTGCAGTTTCTGGATTTGAAATATTATAAACCAAGCCATATTTCTCTTCTTGCTCGTCTAAATAGCCCAGTCTTTGTGTATTAACGTATATAGCGGGCGTGCCTAAAACAGCAGCTTCAGAAGCCATCGTTGCACCCTCCCCAATATACATCGTTGCATAATATAATAAATCATGAATCCTTTCTGGTGGAATGGTTATCCTGTATTTTTCAAAATCCTTCGTAAGTAGTTTTTCAGATGTGATAAAAACCTGGGCACGCTTTTCTATTTCTTTTATTAACTCTTTTTTTGTTTGCAAATCAAATCCTTTTTGTTTAATATCATGACTTGCATTCCACGAAACAAATCTAAGAATAATAAATTTATCATCTTTACTTAATCCTAAATCATCCAAAACACTTGAATCTGGCTCGAAATAATTTGGATGCAGATATGCAAGTTCATGGTAACCGTTGTACCTGACTTGTTTTTTACCTAAATCTTTTTTGAAACATGTGGATGTCAGAATTACGTCTGTAAATGGAGCATACAATCTAATTTGCTCTATTGAATGTTCTGTATCTTCGAGAGAAATATGTGGTTTGCCAAGGAACGTGGCTACATGAGCGGCATACATGGATCCATGGCTTATAAAGATGTCCGGTTTAAACTTCTTGGCAACTTTGTATAATTTATAATTTCTCATAATTAAACCCAATAATTTATTAAGCAGTTTTTTATGGTGTTTCCCTAAAGTTTCATATTTAAAGCCGTAAGCATCCAACAAATATAATGCATTCTCTTTATCTGTTGCAGTAATTTTCACTTCATGCCCACCCTTTTCTAAACTCCAAATCATATTTTTAAATAGATGAACGTGCGCTGGATGTCCAATATCAACTAAGACTTTCATTTTGTCGCTTAAATTAAAGCTAAAGATACTCTGCGATTATTGATGTCCCGCCATAAACATTTTCGCCTTCTTTACACCTTATTTTTAACTTCTCCAGCTCAGGGATAATTAAATCTGTCTGTGACCCAAACTTAATCATTCCAATTCTCTGTCCTATTTCAATATCCTCTCCCTCCTTAATATAAGAATCTATTTTTCTAACCATTCTTGAGGCTATTTGAACAACTCCAATCTTAAAATGTCCTGTATCAATTATTACAGTATTTCTCTCATTTTGGGTTTCAGACTCAGGGGACTTTAGTGATATGAATTTCCCGTTCGTATGTTTCTGGAAAATCACTTTCCCGGAAATAGGCGCTCTATTAACATGCACATCCAATATCCGCATCGTGATCCCGATGATATAGCCCCCACTGTCAGTGAAATCCACTTTTGCTATTTCCTTAATAAAAATATTGCTTCTGCCTTTAATAGCTTCCGGTACAGATCCTCCCTCAAATTTCCTGATATATCTCACAAAACCATCTCCGGGAGAGACAATTATCCCTTCTTTATCCGGTGGAATTCTCTCGGGGTCTCTATAAAAGAAGAACAATACCCCTGATACTCCAACAGAAATGATGACAAGTATCTCAATTACCGCTATTAATAAGAAGTTCAATCCTCCTGCAAGAATGTAAATACTAGTTGTGATTAAACCGGAAACAATTCCAACGACTAAACCTCCGCCAATTCCTATTTTTTTTCCTAAAAAGCCCTTTATTGCAACGAAATTTGTTATAACCAGTGCAATTAAAATTGACGTTATAAAGATGGCAGGAACAATATTTATCATTTTTTCACCTCGTTTTCCAAAGATACAATAACATTAGTGTTTCTGCTATAAAAGGTAATGGGTCATTGAGCGAAAAGACTGCAAATTCTTTCTCTCCATTTAAAGATACAAAATAATCCTTTAATCTCATTTTCCCTTTTAGCACTTCTTTGATTACTACTCCCAAATCTGTATAAATATGTATAAACTTAACGTTTTCCCTAAAACTCATCACAGGTGTAATTTCCTCGCCGTTCATATCTTTGTATAAAAGATAAGGGAAATCCACGCCGCAGTGTATAGCCAGGCTATGCCATAACCATGTTCTAGCATTTACCTCTAACAGTTTAAATTTACTACTGTCTCTTGGGTCTTTTTTAAACTCTATCTCAGAAAGCCCATAGTAATTCATTGTTTTTAGAAGATTTGTTCCCAAATCTATCAGCTCCGGCACATGCACACTCTCTACAAAGGTACTTGCACTGCCAAAATCCATTGGTCTTTGCCTACTTCTTCTACCAATGCACATCCCCATAATTTTACCATTCTTAAAAAATGAACAAAAAGAATACAAATTATCAGGACTTCCAGGGATTACCTCTTGCACCATTATTTCTGAGGGGTCAATAACACGGGATGCTTTAATATATGCTTGAACGAGCTCTTCTTTCGTATTTGCTTTGAACACCTTTGTCTTTGTTTTCTTGTAAAAACGATCTACTATTGCAGGTTTTATTATCACTGGAAAACAAATATCAGATAATATCTCATGCAGTTCCTCTACATTCTCAGGGTAAAAGGTCTCCGGAATAGGGATACCAATCTTTTCCGCTAATTGATATGTTAATTTCTTGTTATATGCATATTTAACAACATCCCAACAAGGTGTTGAGACCCTATAATATCCCTCTAAAATCTCCTTATGTCTCGACAATGTATACACTGCGGCATCATTTGTGGGCATCAATATCCAACCCTCCACCCTCCCCTTCTTTGCAAGTCCAATCATGAATTTCACGCATCTTGATTCATCGCTTGGTTTTGGTGTTTTTATAAATTGCTTTGTGTAGCGGGAAAATCTGCTGATGCAGAGATGTTTGTCATGCAAAAGGTGCACAGGAATGCCACGTCTGCTTAGACTTCTTATAATTCCCAATGATTGCACATGATCGCCAATTACAATAACACCCGGCGTGTTTTTCATCTTTTTCATATATTTAACTCCTATTTAATCGCTTTTTCCAGTACCATTTCAACCCTAACTTACCTATATTTCTGATATATAATAAAATAAGCCACCTTAGCCAGCTTCCAAAATTGTCTTTCCAGTGATTGGCATGTATCAGAATATAAATATTCTTAATTTCCCCTTGTTTAATCAGCTCTATTATATCGTCAGTACAGTTTATTTTTATCTTAGAATTTTGACTAACTGAATCGTCAACGATATCTTTTAATTTATATCTTGTGCTGTTCCAATTTCTTCCAGTATCTGAAAGGTATAATATCCTGCCAAAATCAATTGTAAGATATGCATCACCAATAATATCAAACTGTTTAAAATCGTATTTTTCCCACAAGTCTTGATTCTTCCACGATGTTAAAACATCCTTCCCTTGTAACATAGTTCTAACAATAGTAAATATACCTGAAAAGGAATATGGTGATAGTGTTCCTATTATAGGACTTCCGTGTGGGCATATTGTTTTGATATTATAAACCTGTCTAAATTTATTGAGCTCCTCTTTAAAGATTTTTATGGCTTGATTATAATCCCCTTTTGCTTTATCTAATACCTCATAGTGGTATCCAATCTCATGTCCTAAATCAGCTATTGATTTTATGATGTCTGGCTGAAAAACGTCTTCAGTTGCACGGAAATAGTATGTAGATGTTATCGCGAATTCTTTTTCAATCTTTGCTAATTTTAGAGAATATGCGGGTTCAAGGTCAACATCGTGACGAATTATAATAAAGCGTTCGGGTTTTTTTTCGGATGATAGATATTCTTCGATTGTTAAAGGTACATACTGTGAGTTCGATATAACCTTACATAATTCGTGGAGTTTGTTGAACGTGAAATCTAAATTCATCGTTTTTCATCCCTTTTTGTGTTGTTAGTTCATACGTTAAGGAAAGCTCTTCCTTATTTTTGGACCTATCATTTTTGTCATCGAAAGTGGTAGCATCTTCCAGAACCTTGCAAACATTTTGCGTTTTAAATTAGATTGACTGGTATCAGGCAAAGTTTTGATCTTATTTAGATAAAATTGATAATGAAGTTGCTTGGGAATAGCACCCCCCCATGCTATTTTGAATTTAAACGTTCCCGACTCATTCTCACTACGCCCAAAGTCGAAATAAGTGTATTCATTTTCACAGCCATATTTTATTAGTTCCCAGGTTAATATATTGTTTGGATTATACTCCTTATACCTTTTATCTGATGCTGCCCACCCTGATATAAATCTATCTTTGAAAAAAAGTACGAATTTAGCTCCTATAACCTTATCTCCAAGTTTTGCAACTTGTATATTTGATTGAGTGGGAAACTCTTTTAATATGTTATTAAAGAAATCATAGCTATGGACCGGACTGCCTAACTCTTTATTTCTTTTAGCATACAGTTCATAAAAGGCATTAAGATACGTATGGTTCATCTCAACCTCAATATTATATCTAATGGCTTTTTTTGTAGAGCGTCTGGCGCCTTTACTGGTTTTTTGCCACAAAATTTCTGGATTGGGATTTAAAGGTATAATTACAGTAACGTATGTATATATTGTTAAAAACCCTGGTTTTTTATCTATGTGCCTAAGTTCTAAATAATCTAATTTTTTTTCTTTTGTTATTGATTTTGCTTTTTTGATGAGCAAATCTTCTATTGTACCATCATTAGCGCATGCCCCGCCATACGGCGCGAAAGGTAAAGAAACCAATTTATTGCCTATCAAGAACAAAGGCAAAACGCCTTTTATCTCGCCTTCTTCTTTTGCAATTAGGTATATTGGTTTATGCTTATATGTCTTCTCCACCACGTTCTTCCAGCCGATTTGATGGTAAAAGGTCGAATGTTCAGATTTAAGGAGGTATTCATCCCATGCTCTCTCATTCTTCTTTTCAAGTTCACAAATTTCCAATTCCGTCACCTGCTCTATTTTTAATGCCGATTAGTTTTATACATTTTCGTATATTCGCTTGCACTTACAAACTCAAAACCATATTCTGATGCACTCGCCAGAATTCCATCTAACAATTTTAGCGAGTTCATCCCCAGATTCTTCAATTTCAATTTTTGTCTAATAACATCAGCAAAAAGATGTTCAAAGAAATTTGCGGACCTTCTTGTTGGAACAGCGTCGCCTTCAAAATCCAAACATTCATTTGGATGAAACAAAAACACTACTGGCTTATCATTTCGTTTTGCTTCGATAAATAAATACTTCTGTAACATTTTTGTTATTAACGGGCTTCTTCTCATTACCGTGCCACTGAAAGAAAATAGTAAAGCAGATATGGGTATCTCTAGGATTTTTGAGGTCCCTTTTCTTGTTATGGATTCGTATGATAAAAAATATGGTTTCCTTGGAGCAAACAACCATTTTAGTTTTCTTTTCGAGCCAAAAGTAAAAGGACCGTCAAATCTTTGTGGGCATATTGAACTGTCTGAAGTGAACCCTGTTTCTTCTAAAGCTTTTACTGTATCTTCATTCAGTCGCAATGCTGGCGCTCTGAAGGATTCTATTCTACCAGCAATTGATTCTATCAAGTTTTTTGCCTTCTTTATCTCATTCAATTGTTCTTCATAACTTAATACATCAAGAGCCTTATCCTGTGCGTGGCTATAACTGTGACACCCAATCTCATGCCCATACGCCTTAACTAAGTCAACTGAATCTGGCA
>Ga0180301_10002221_pt1 | contig 15240 bp, 9 predicted proteins | sample GuaBasSediGuay16_FD_121797 | JGI IMG/M metagenome (GOLD analysis project Ga0180301, IMG submission 121797) | Subseafloor sediment microbial communities from Guaymas Basin, Gulf of California, Mexico - Guay16, Core 4569-2, 12-15 cm | ecosystem: Environmental > Aquatic > Marine > Hydrothermal...
AGGCGCTAATGTTTACGCTATCGGAGTCACCAACGAGACAACGAAAATAGGGAGTCAAATGGTTCAGTCTCCAAATCTAGAAGGAAAGAGGACCACTCTTCGCCCGACCGGGCCTGAAGACCTGATCTTCCTAGAAACGCTTTGGAACGACGGCGAAGTGATGCGTTACGTCGGCTACCCGAAGGGATTGGGGATCGATGAGGAGGGGATGAGAACCTGGTTCGACCGCCTTGCGGAGAATCGAGGCCGGGATCGCGAGCACTGGATCGTCGAAGTCAAGGGGGAGCCGATCGGCGAGGCGTTCTACCGCCGCTGTGACGAATACTGCGGGTATCGTGCCCCGAAGATGGCCGAGCTCGACCTGAAACTGAAGCCACAGTCCTGGGGGCGCGGCTACGGGAGCGACGCCCTGCGGACGCTCGCGACCTACCTGTTCGCCCAAGGATTCAAGATCCTCGTCGTCTCGCCGAACCTCGAGAACAAAGCGGCACTCAGGCTGTATGAAAGGCTCGGCTTCGAAGCTAAGCTCCGCTTCCGGGCCGAGGAGACCGGTGCCATGCACGAAGTCTTGGCGCTTACCGAACCAGCGCTTGAAGCAAAGCTTCACCGTACGTAGACGACGACCGAGAAGGCCTCGATCGGTTCTTCTTCCCAGGGGCGCTCGTAGACGAACTGAAGCGGGATCGTCCCCGACGCGACTGCCCTGAACCTGAACACGAATGTTCCTGGAGCACCAACGATATCGTCGTTCCCCTCGCTGACGAACTCCCTCTCCCCGACCTGTTCGAGGGCCCCCTGCTCGAGCGGATCGACGAGCTCCCACTCGTAGCCGCTCGATGGGTTCCCCTCGAGGCGGACGACGAGGAGGTCACCGCGATCGAGGGTGACAAGCCTCCCATCATCTTCCTTTGTTACCACGGTTGGGAAGAGGCAACCGTGGAGAAGGAAGAGCCCTCCCAACAGAAGGAAGAGCGCGATTCGAAGCTTCATATCCCACCTCCTGATGGCAGATCCTAAAGGCCTGCGGCAGATCTGTGAAGGTCGTCGGCCCCTCCCTCCCCGGTGCCGCGGATCCGACCGTCGAAGGACGCCCCGCGGTAGTCCGGAGGAGGGGAGTGGATCGCATGCATCACCACCTCCATGGGGGCACTCTTCCGGGGCCATCTTATGGCTCCCCTTTGGCCGCGGACAAACCGGCTCACCGATCGGCCGCAGGCCCGTTCGCGGCAGGATCGTGTTAGAGCGAAGGGAGGGTTCATAGACGAACAGCTGAGGTGCGCTCAAGGAGGCGATCCTCCCCGACCGCCGGGGGCAGGGGCCGTACGACGGAACCGCCGGCCTGAACGAGGACCTCCGGCAGCGGGTCTGGTGCAGGATCAGCGCTTCTGGCCGTTCTGACGGTCCCTCAACCCTCTGGAGCCGTTCGAACCGGTCTCATGGTCCTGGAACCGAACCGGCGCATTGGGCCGTACCGACCTCCCGAACGCCGAGAAGGCTAGTGCTAAGACGACGCTGAGCCCGAGGTAGTACCATACCCACCACGGGAAGTTGAGCGGCCCAATCCGGGCGTCTCCCCAGTCCCAAAAGTCGTTTCCCAGCGAAAAGAGGAGTGCGAAAGCCGCCACCCACCTCCAAGTTCTCTTGTTGGTCTTACGGTTCCGGGAACTCAGCTTCTGGTGCTGCCGCGGGGCTGCAAATAGGCTCACAACTACCAGGACGAAGCCGGCCGCGACGACGATCGGAACCACTGGGAGCGTGCCGAATGACGGCAGGAGGTCGAAGTGATAGGCTGCGACGAACCCCTCTCCGATGATGATCGATGCGATCGCCCCTGCGGCGGTCGCCCTTCGCCAGTATAGGGCGGCGAGGACGGTAGGGAACAGGACGGCAAGGCCGGTGAACGTCTCGGTCGCGATCGCGAGGAAGGTGTCCGGAGGCCGCCAAGCGATCCCAAGACCGATCAGGGCGAGAACGGCTACGAACAGCTTCCCAGTCCACGGCGATACCTTGCGCCCCAGGAGCGGTTCGACCAGATCGCGCATGCACATCGATGAAAGCGTGAGGAGCTGGGAGTCGAGGGTCGACATCAACGCGGCGAGGGCGGCGGTCAGGACCAGGGCCTCCAGAACCGGCGGGGCGTAGCTGGACAGAAGGAGGGGAAAGATCCTGTCCGATGTCGCACCTGCGGGAAGGTCGGGGAACGCGAGCCGTCCGATCACCCCGATCGTCACCGGGAGGAGGAAGAGGAAGCCGGTGATCAACGGGTAGAGCGACATCGTCGTCACGAGCGCCCGTTCACTGCGGGCAGCGTAGAAACGTTGGAAGAGCTGGGGGAACATGGGATCGCAGAGGGACCACAGGAGCATGTAGCCGAGCCATATACCGGGGCTGAGGGCTCCCCCCGCCCCGGGCCGGGAGAAGAGATCAGGGAATCTCGCCGCCACTTCCCGGTTCGCTGTCGAGAGCCCGCCGAACGGAGTTGCGATCACCCCGAGGGCGACGATTAGGAGCACGATCAGCATGCCGCCCTGAAAGGCATCCGTCCACGCGACACCCCGCATCCCCCCGAGGAAGGTGTAACCGAGCATCACCGCCGTGACGAGGGCCGCTCCGGCGAGGTACGGGATCCCGAGGAGTTCCTCCAGAGCGTACCCCGCTGCCATCGGCTGCATGGCGAGGTATGGGAGGGTGAAGGCGGTCATCACCCCGAAGAAGAGGAAGCGGAGCGCGGGGCTTCCGAACCGGTAGAAGACGAGTTCCGGAGGGGTGAGAAGACCCTTCTCCTTTCCGATCCGCCAGACCTGGCGGCCGATCAAGTGGAAGGAGAGGGCCATGAACCCGGTGCCGAACGCCATGATCGGGTAGAAGGCATAGCCGGTCCGCCAACCGGCGCCGGAGAAGCCGAACACGGTGAACGCGCTGAAGTTCGTCGCCGCCATCGTGAGGAACAGGACGAACGGGGGGAGACTACGGGACGCCACGAAATAATCCTCGATACTCCGCTTCGCCCTCCGGCGGGCGAGAAGACCGATCGAGATGAGGACGATGAAGTACCCCGAAACGACCGCCATCTTCCCCCACATGAAATACCTCCTATAGGAGAAGCGGCCACCCAGCAAGGCTGGATGGCCATACTTGACCTGACATACCTCAATCCTAGTATATCCCTCGCGGCGTAGGGGAACAACACGATCGCCGCGGCGATCCGACGCGAATATGAGGGGACCCCGAACGGAGCCGATCTCCGGGATCGGGAGCCCGTCCTAGTCTGACTCGAGGGAGAATCCCTTTTCGAAGACGGTCAGGCAGGCGTCGACGACGTCCGGATCGTAGAGCTTCCCCTTGCTCCGGACGATCTCGATCAGGGCGGCTTTTATCCCGTGGGCAGGGCGGTACGGCCGGTGGGAAGCCATCGCTTCAACAACGTCGGCGACGGCGAGGATCCTCGCCTCGAGCATGATCTCATCCCCCTTCAGCCCGTTCGGGTATCCTGATCCGTCGAGGCGTTCGTGGTGCTGGAGGACGATCTCGTCTACCGGCCACGGGAAATCGATCCCCTTAAGGATCGAATGGGCCTGTCTTGGATGCGCCTTGATTATCTCAAACTCAGTGTCGCTCAGCTTGCTCGGCCTAGCGAGGATCTCGGCCGGGACCGACAGCTTCCCTATGTCGTGTATCAGGGAGGCGTAGCGGACGGCCTCGATCCTCTCCTTCGGGAGGCCCATCTCCCGGGCGATGGCGACGGCGAGCTGCGCGACGCGCATCTGGTGTCCGGCCGTGTACGGATCGCGGAGGTCGATCGCCGCTTCGAGCGCTTCGATCACGCTGTCGAGGGTCCGCCGCGTTTTGGCCAGGCTATCGACGAGGGCTTTCTCCGCGTTCACCCGCTTCGTGATGTCGGTGAACGCGGAGATGGTCCCGGCATAACGGTCTCCTTCCATCAGGGGGCTTGCGCTCAGGAACACCGGGAGTCTCTTCCCCGTCTTGGTCAACAGGGTCGTCTCGTAGCGGTCGCTGGCACCGGCCCGCCGCTCGGCCATCTTCGCCTCGATCGTGGAGCGCTCCTCCTCAGGGCTGAGGAAGGTCGACTTCTTCCCGACGAGCTCCTCGGCGGAGTACCCGAGCATCTCCGCCCCGGTCGGATTGATGTAGGTGATCGTTCCCGAGGCATCCTCGACCGCGATCCCCTCGTTGATCGTCGTCACGATCCGCTCGTTCAGGCCCCGGAGCCTTGCCGTTTCCTCCCCCAGGCGGAAGTTCTCGAGCGCCACCGCTCCTTCCGCTGCGAGCGCCTCGAGGAGCCTCCGGTCGGAGGGGGAGAAACCGTCTTTCGCCGGGCTCTCGGCATTGAGGACGCCGATCAGCCGCTCTTCGACCAGGAGAGGGATGCACAGCTTGCTTTTGGTCTCTCCAGTGCCCGGGAGGAAGATGGGATTCTTGGTGATGTCGGGGACGTAGATCGACTCCCGCGACCGCGCAGCCGCGGGGATGATCCCGCGCTCCGAGTCGAGCCGGAACTCCTCGTACTTCACCGGAACGGGGAGGGTGTATGCAGCTACCGAGAGGGTCTTCCTCTCCTCGTTGAACAGGTAGAGGGCGCAGTCTTCGATGCCGATCAGGTCCTTCGCCGCCTCGACGATCCTCCTCGCGATGCTCCTTCGGTCGCGCTTCAGGATGAGGGATCTGCCGAGCTTGTAGATCGCCTCCAGCCTCTCCTCTAAGACCCTCCGTTCGGTTATGTCGAGGATCTGGGCGACCGTCCTCACCCCTCCTGACGGATCGCGAATCACGGTCGAGCTGATCTCCACCCGGCGCTTCGTCCCGTCTCTTCTCAGGACGTTGAACTCGTAGCGGGCTGGGACGTCTTCCCCGGCCTGCCGGCGGCGGTAGCGCTCGGCCACGAGATCGCGGGACTCCTTGTCGAGGAACTCGCGGAAGTCGTGGCCGATCACTTCGACGCGTTCCCAGCCGAAGATCCGGGTGAGAGCCTCGTTTGTGTACACGATGCGGTAGTTCTTATCGATCATCATGATCCCGGCGTGCGAAGTCTCGACGATCGAGCGGAACCGCTCCTCGGATTCACGCCGGGCCGCTTCGAGCTCGAGACGGTAAAGAGCAAACCCGATGTCCCCCGCCAGTTCAGAGAACAGGTCTTGTTCCTCTTTTATCGTAGCGTACTCCCGTGGGACCTCTGCCGCGATCAGCCCGTACAACTTCCCCTCGTACTCCAGGCGGGCGGCCAACTTCCGGTGTTCGGGCGCTTTCCCGAGGAGGGGGCACTCGCCGCACTCGGACGCCGGATCCTCTATTAACACCACCCCGGGCCGTTCGAGGGCACGGCGGGCGCATTCGGATAGCATCCCAGCCTCGTGCATCCGCTCGAGGGATGTGGCGTCATCGCCGAGGCCGGCGTGATAGAACGCGTTCGGCTTCTTCCCGTCAAGGAGGACAATCCAAGCGCTCCGGTACCCGCGGGTTTCGACGAGGGTCTCGCATGCTCTCCGGAGGAGGCGGCCCTGTTCCTTCTCTTTTGTGATCAGCTGATTGATCCGGCGAATCCCTGTTAGGAGGCTGTTCAGGCGCTCGAGAAACTCGCGGGTCGCGATCTCGTCCGTTATCTCCGTCGCGTTTCCGAGGATTCCTGTTGTCTTACCCCTCTCGTCGGAGAGGGCGACCTTCGTTGCGATGAACGCCCGCTTGCGGCCGTCGATGGTCAGCCGATCGATTGTCCGTGTCGTCTCCCCCGTCTTGAGGATCTTCGTATCTCCGGCGCGGAGGAACTTCGCCTCCTCCCCCGGGAAGAGGTCGGCGTCGGTCCTTCCGAGGATCCGGTCGAGGGGGAGTCGTAAAACCCGAGCTAAGGCGGGATTTGCCAGGATGTAGCGGCCCTTCCGATCCTTGACGAAGATAATCGAGTCGGCCGCCTCAAGGAGGGCATGGAGGAGGCCCTCCGTTCCAGCGGCCTTGGCTATCAGGCCTTTGAGCGGCTCTGCGTCCGGTAAGAAAAGGCGTTCCCGCTTTCCCCGTGTCATGCGATTCCCGATATAGGTAACTTAACACATAAGGATTTAAATTGCTAACCATCAGTTGTCGCGGTCATTCCTCCTTGGGAGAGCGAACGTCAAGCACAGCCGGAAAGCTCAAACGTTACGCGAAAGTGAATCCCCCTTTGAAGGCGGCGAGGCAGGCATCGACCACGTCCGGATCGTAGAGCTTCCCTTTGCTCTTCCTGATCTCGTCCAGGGCGGCATCGATCCCGAGGGCGGGCCGGTACGGGCGGTGCGAGCTCATCGCCTCGACCACGTCCGCGACCGCGAGGATCCGCGCCTCGAGGACGAGCTCTTCACCCTTAAGTCCCTGCGGATAACCGGAGCCGTCGAGCCTCTCGTGGTGCTGGAGGACGATGTCGGCCACCGGCCACGGGAAGTCGATCCCTTTGAGGATCTCGTAGGCCTGCTGCGGATGAAACTTGATCAGGGCGGACTCCGTATCCGTCAACGCCGACGGTTTGGCGAGGATCTCGGCGGGAACGGCGAGCTTCCCGATGTCGTGAACAAGGGCAGCGTAGCGGATCGCCTCGACCTTGTCGGTGGGAAGTCCCATCTCCTCCGCGATTGCGACCGCCAGCTCCCCCACCCGCTGCTGGTGCCCGGCGGTGTAGGGATCCCGCAGCTCGATCGCCGCCCCCAACGCCTCGATGATCCCCTCCAGCGTCCTTTGCAGCCTTTCGTAGCTCTCCTTCAGAACCTCCTCCGCCGCCATCCGTTCGGTGATATCGCGGATAATGGCGGTGGAGAACATCTCATCCCCGACCTTCCAAGCGGCGCAGGAGAACTCGGCCGGGAACTCGCTCCCGTCCTTCCGCAGCCCGGTTTGGATCACCCGCCCTCTTATCCCGGTGACCTCCCCCGTATTCCGTCGTTGTTCCATCCGCTTCAAGAAGACCCTCCGGAAGCGCTCCGGCATGAGCAGGGCGATGGAACGGCCGACTATCTCCTCGGCGGTGTAACCAAAGATCTCCTGAGCCGCCTTGTTCCAAAAGACGACCTTCCCTTCCCCGTCCCCGATGACGATGGCATCGGCCGCGGACTCGGCCACGGAGCGGAACTGCTCCTCGGAACGCCGCAGTGATGTGAACAGCCGCGCGTTCTCCAGGGCGACGGCTGCTGCGGCCGCCAGGGTCTCCAGGAGCCGTTGGTCTCCGCCGGTGAAGGCGTCTTGGCGCGGGCCTTCGGCGTTGAGCACTCCGATGACCCGCCCCCGCAACTTGAGCGGGATACAGACCTCGGAGCGGCTGTTCGCCTTCCCGAGCAGGTAGCGCGGGTCGTGTGAGACATCCGGCAGATAGATCGTCTCCCCGGAGCGGGCGGCAGCGGCTATGATCCCGCGCTCGGAATCGAGCGGCAACTCCCGCAGCTCGTCCGGAACCTCACGCAGACACGCCTTGAGCGAGAGCCGGTCCCCACCCTCGTTCACCAGGTATAGGCTGCAATCCTCCATGCCGAGGAGCTCGCGCGCCGCCTCCACCGTCGCCTGGGCGATCTTCTGCTCGTCCTGCAAGAGGACGAGCTTCCGTCCCAGAGCACGGATGGCGGACAGTCTCCTCTGCAGCTCCACCTGCGCGGTGATGTCCCGGGCGATCCCGAGGAAGCCGATGATCTTTCCATCCTTACGGAGAGGAGCGGAGTTGGCCGCTATCCAGAATCGCTGTCCGTTCTTGCCGACCACCTCGTACTCTCCGATTTCGTGCAGCGCCTCCCCGGAGAGGACCCGCTCGACCCGCGGCGCAAGGCGGTGTAGGGATTCGGGAGCGATCACGTCCCGTACGTTCATCCTGAGGAACTCCTCCTCCGAGTAGCCAAGGCGTTCCACCATCACGCGGTTCACCGAGAGGAAGCGGCCGCGTGAGTCGACGCTGAAGATGGCATCCGGGCTCGTCTCGATGATCAAGCGCATCTGCTCTTCCGACTCCCGCAGGGATGCTTCAAGCTTCTTGCGGACGGTGATGTCGGTGTAATGCTCCACGCGCCCCCCGGCGTAGCGCCCGGAGCGAACCGGCTGGCTCCAGTGTTCGAGCCAGCGCTCTTCCCGTCCCGGGCCGGGCAGCACGTGACATTCGAAGTGCTGGACATAGGTGTTGCCCTCATACGAAGATAGGACCTTCTCCGCAAAACCGTCCGGATCCTCAAATATGTCCTTGATCCGGGTGCGGATCAGCTCCCGCTTGTCCCTGCCGAGCACCTCCTCCCGCCGCAGGCCGAAGTAGCGCTCCAAGGCGCGGTTTATCCAGACGACCCCGAAGTCAGAATCGAGGATGAAGACCCCCACCGAGGAGCTGTCCAGCACGTCCTCGATCAGGGAGCGATACTTCGCCTCGCTCTCCCTTAACTTCTCCTCCGCTTGCACCCGGTCGGTGATATCGAGGATCTGGGCGATCGTCCTCATCCCTCCTGACGGGTCGCGGATGGCGGTGGCGCTTATTTCCACCCGCCTCTTCTTGCCGTCCTTTCGCACCACATTGAACTCGTAGCGGGACGGGACCTCCTCCCCGGCCTGACGGCGGCGGTAGCGCTCGGCCACGAGATCGCGGGACTCCTCGTCGAGGAACTCGCGGAAGTCGTGGCCGATGGCGTCCTCACGCTCCCAGCCGAAGATCCGGGTGAGCGGCTCGTTTACGTAAAGGATGCGGTAATCTTCATCGAGCATCAGTATTCCTGCGTGCGCGCCCTCGAGGATCGAGCGGAAAAGCGCCTCTGACCTCATCGTTCGCTGAAGGAGGCGGACGTTGGCGATCGCAACGCTGAGGGCGCTCGCCAGCCGCTGGAACCTCTCCAGATCTTCGCTCCCGAGTTCCACCTTGCTCCCGACATCGATCACTCCGACGATCTCGTCGCCGGCGATTAGCGGCGCGGTAAGGACGGACCGATAGCCGAGGAGGCGAGCGATCGCCGGGACGAGCTTCCGCAGGGCAGGGTGATCGCCCGCCAACTCCCCGACCAGCCCGGCGATCTCCTCCGGCGTTGCAAGGAGGAACGCGCTCCGCTCGTGGATCGTTTGCCAATAATGGCCCCCCTCGATCACGGGAACGCGGAGCCCCCGCACCTCGAACCCGACTAGCTTCTCGATCTTGCGGGTGAGGCTTTCCGGAAGACTCCAGTTTTGCGGGATGAGATGCTGCTTGTCGTTCTCGAGGAAGTAGACGGTGGCGGCATACCCGGAGAACAGGGATTTTGCCCCCTCGGCAGCCAGGTGGATCACGCCGGCGAGGTCCTCGCCGCGCGATACCGCTGCGTAGATCCGGGTGAGTAGCTCTAGCTCGGTCATCGTCCCCCTATAATTATCGTTTTATATAAACAACCAATATGTTATCAGTTCGCGAGGCCGAAAACGAACCATCGGTCCGGGACGTTGAGAAATACCCCTGGAACGGGATCCTGCGCGTAGACGCTAGATCATCCCGGCCGGCGAGCGTTCCATGATACGGCTAGGGAAGATCGAGGCTCCTTTGCAACGCGCGGTTCACTTCTTCCATCCTCTCCTTTGCCAAGCGTCCGAGTTTCTTTACCAGCCGTTCCTTGTCGATGGTGCGGATCTGTTCAAGAAGAATGATGGAATCCCTGGGAAGTCCGCTTTCTTCCGCGCTAACCGTGACGTGGACCGGCATCCGCCTCTTTGTCCGTGAGGTGATGGCAGCAACGATGGTCGTGCTGGAATGCTCGTTTCCGACGTCGTTCTGGATGACCAGCACCGGCCGGAGCCCACCCTGTTCATGCCCGCGCACCGGGCTAAGGTCGGCAAGGTAGATATCACCCCTTGTGACCATAATCGGCCCACACTTCGTTGACGACGGGTTCCGATTCCTCGGCCAACTCGCGGTTCAAAGCGGCCATCTCTTGGTAGCCTTCGATCATCTCCTGCCGTTCCTTCTCCTTGATGTAGTGCGTCAGTGCTTCCTTGATGACGCGGCTGCGGGGTTTCTTCTCCATCTGCGCCGTCTCATCGGTCAGACGCACCAAGTCAGCGGGAAGGCTTATCGTCAATTTCACCGTATTCCCCATCGCCGTACCTCCAAACCATAACTTTGTTCATACTAATAGTACGGCTAGTCGGTACGAACATCAATGTCTGTCGGTTGGTAACGCGCCCGCGCTCAATCGGTCATCTGTAGGGATGCGTCCTCGGAGGAGAACCGCTCTTTAATGGCTAGGATCTCGGCGGTGATCGAGAAGAATGCGTCTACGACTTGGGGATCGAAATGGGTTCCCCGCCCTTCCTGGATGATCGAAAACGACTTCTCGATCGAGAACGGTTCCTTGTACGGCCTCTTTGAAGTGAGGGCGTCGAACACGTCGGCGATGGCGGTGATCCGTCCGGCGATCGGGATCTCCTCGCCTCTTAGCCCATGGGGATAGCCGGTGCCGTCCCATTTCTCATGGTGGGTGAGTGCGATCGTCTCGCCGAGCTTGATGTACACGGCGCTGGAGCGTTCGAGGATGCGCCCACCGATCGCGGTGTGCTGTTTCATGATCTCCCACTCGTCCTGGTCGAGCTTCCCTGGCTTTAAGAGGATCCGGTCGGGGATCCCGATCTTCCCGATATCGTGCATGGGGGCAGCGTAGAGGATCGACTCGGCCTCATCTTCGGGAAGGCCAATCTCGCGGGCGACGGCGGCGGAGTAGTGGCTCATCCGCATGATGTGCGCACCTGTCTCTTCATCCTTGTACTCAGCGGCTCGGGAGAGGCGGTAGATCGTCTCCAAGGATGTTGCTTTGATCTCTTGAAACGCGCTCTGCAGTTCCTGCGTCCGTTTTGCGACCTCGATCTCGAGCTCCCCCTGGTAATCACGCATGTGGTCGTTGTATGCCTTTACCTTGAGGAGCGTGTGCACGCGGGCGCGGAGCTCGGTCTTGTCGATCGGCTTGGTGAGGAAGTCATCGGCTCCGGCTTCGAGTGCCTTGACGCGGGCCTCTACGTCGTGAAGCGCCGTCACCATGACGATGGGGACGATTTGAGTGACTTCATCTTGCTTGAGCCGCGCTGCGACCTCGAACCCGTCGAGCACCGGCATCATGACGTCGAGCAGGATCAGATCTGGTGGAGACTCTGCCGCTTTCACGAGCCCCTCCTCGCCATTCCGGGCGAGGTCAACAGCGTACCCCAACGGGGCGAGGAGGGCCTCCATCAGACGCAGGTTCCGATCCTCATCGTCGACGACCAGGATCCGCGGGCGCTTGTCCGTCATCATTCCTCCTCGTGCAGATGAAACCGCACTCTGTCCAACAGCATATGGATATCCACCGGCTTGGCGAGGAAGTCGTCGAAGCCCTGCTGAAGAAGGCGTTCTTCGTCCCCGCGCATGGCATAGGCGGTGACGGCGATGATCGGGATTCCCTTAGTTTTGGGATCGGTTTTCAACGCCCTCATTGCCGCGACTCCGTTTAGCCGGGGGAGCTTGATGTCCATCAGGACCAGATCAGGAGTCCTCTCCTTTGCCAGTTTGACGCCCTGCTCGCCGTCTGCTGCCGTGATGGTCGCGTACCCGGAGGCTTGAAGAAGGTCGGAGGTCAGCTTCAATCCCCGGTGATCATCGTCCACGATTAGAATGAGCTTCCTCTTCATTTCTCAAAGCGTTTCGGCTTGTTTCCCAAGGCTATCCATCAATTCCTCGACCGTCTCGCCGTCCGTGGGGAACGCCGCTTTGAGCCAATGCAGCTCCGTGTCTGTGACTAGCTTTTTCATCTTCGATAGTATGCGATCGCTGGCGATCTTCGCTTGCTCCCTTCCGATTTCGGGAAAGATCAAACAGACGTTCCCTTCCGCGTCAAGCCCGCAAAAATCGTATCTTCGCGACTCCTTCTTTGCGAGATCCTTGAGCAGTTGCTCCCTCCCAGACAGGGCTCCGGGAGCGCCGCGTAGCTGACAGATGGTGAATACCCCTCCGTACCTTCGCGCTCGCTCGATCGCTCCTTCCAATCGCTCCAAGAAAGCTACGGTTTCCGGTGAAGGGAACCTCCATCCCTCCTTGAGATAAAGCGGGAGTGTGAAGTAGAAGTGGCTTCCCTTCCCCAGCCCTTCGCTTTCCACCCCGATCATTCCCCCGTGCATCTCGACGATCCGCTTGCTGATCGCAAGCCCGAGTCCGGTCCCGGGTGGTTTCCCCTCCTTCTTGCCGGCTTGGTAGAACTCGTCAAAGATCCGGGCTTGATCCTCCGGGGCGATCCCGATCCCGGTGTCGGAGACGCTGATCAAGAGTTCCTCCTCTTGTTTGCTTGCCTCTACCGTGATCGCCCCGCCGTCGGGGGTGAACTTGGCTGCATTCGAAAGGAGGTTCAGCATAACCTGCTTCAACTTACGGGCGTCGGCGGTGACCACGAGGTCATCGAGTTCGGCGGAGATGTTCAACGCGAGAGAGATTCCGTGTGCCCGGGCCTTCTCCCTGATTAAAACGAGGGACCCTTCTAGGAGTTCTTTGATCATTACCGGTAAGGGCTCAAGCTCCATCCTCTCCGCCTCGATCTTGGAGAGGTCGAGAATGTCGTTTATCAGCGAAAGGAGGTGCTTGCCGCTCTCCAGGATGTCGTTCATGTATTCCGCTTGCTTGTCCGTGAGGGCTCCGAAGTATTCGTCTTGGAGGACCTGAGAGAATCCGATGATCGCGTTAAGCGGCGTGCGTAGCTCGTGGGACATGTTCATTAGGAACTGAGATTTCGCTTGGTTGGCCGCTTCGGCGGTCTCCTTCTCCACGCGAAGAGCCTCCATTTTTCGACGGTGGGTGATGTCCTCACATATCACTACGTAGTAGAGGACACGACCGTGGCTATCCTTTATCAGCCGCGCGGATTTGGAAACCCAAACCTTCTCTCCCTCTCGGCGGCGAAGGGGTGTTTCGAAGTCCGTAACGACTTCATTCTCTTTCAGCTCACGGAGGAACTGTCTCTGCCGAGCGGGATAAACATAGAGTTCTCGGGTGTTCTTGACGCTGTCGATGAATTCCTGAGGGGAATCGTACCCGAGGGTTTGGGCCATGGCCGGGTTGGCGAGGAGGAGCTTCCCGTCGTGGGTCGCTTGGTAGATCCCCTCCGCGGCGTTCTCGAAGATACCCTGGTAGCGCTTTTCGGCCTCCTCGATCGCCGCGAACATCCGAGAACTCTTGATAGCGATCGCTGCCTGTCCGGCTAGCGTCTCGAAAAAATCGACATCCTCGGGGGAGAACTGCGTCGGTTTTATGGTTGTGATGTGCAGGATGCCGATCGTCTCACCATCGGCAACGAGCGGTACCCCGAGGTAGGAGACCAATCCATATTTGCGAATCAATTCTTGGTTGAGTTGAGCACGTGGATCCTGAGAGAGATCGGGGATGATCACTGGTTCCTGGCGTTTCACGAACCAGCGCAGGAAGCTTTCGGAGAGTTCGAACGCTTTTTCATGAACGATTGTCCCGTTCGGAAGCCGCATCGCCTGAACCCGGATCCGCTCGCCATTGAACAGGCTGATCGCCGCTGCGTCCGCGCCGAGCTTCGGCGGGATGTGTTTTAACACAATCTCCGTGATCCCCTCTATCGAGAGGCGAGAGATGATCGCCCGGTCGATCTCCCGCAAGATCTCGAGCCGTATCAGTCGCTCAGTCGCATGCTGGAACTGGTAGGCGTGGTCGATCGCTAAAGCGAGATACTCCCCCATTCCCCGCAGAGAGCGGACCTCCACCTCATTCAACGCCTCGTACCGGTGACAGGCGATCAGCAACACCCCGATCAGCTCTGTGCCGCCCTCCTTCTCAACAGTGAGGGGAAAGGATCCGAGGGCTTGGATCCCGGCCGCTTTCATGAAGTCGGGGATGGCCCCTGCTTCGCTCAGACGTTCATGCGCCACAAGCGGTTCATTATGATTTTTGAGTAGCGGAAACTCGCCCGGGGCAAGGGTGGAAATCCGCGCACGCACGTCATCGGCGATTCCCCGCCACTTCCGCAGCACGAACTCGTCTTTCCCCTCCCGCAGGTAGACCCCGCCCATCTCGACCTTGAGGAAGGACGTGGTCTCCTCCAGGATGGTTTCAAGACGCTGATCGAGGTCAAAAGAGTGGAGAATAGATTCAATGGTGCGGGTTCTCGTAGTGAGTTCCCGTTGCTGTTCGAACAGCGCCCGTTCGGTCTGCTCGTGCAGCTTCCGTTCGCGCACTTCATGCAGGGCGTTTGAGATGTGGTGAGCGAGGGTCTCTACCGTGGGGATGAACTCCTCCGCCAGCTTCGGTGCGCTTACCCCAAGGACAGCGATGACCTTGTCTTGGGTACGAATTGGGGTAAGGATTGTGGTTTCCCCCCTGTAACCCAAGGTTTTTGCGATCATGGGGGCAGCCGGTCCGGGAAACAACTCACGGATGATTTCCTCAACCGCGGTGTAGGTGCTTTCCCCTGTTTCGAGCACCCGGCGGTAGACCGTCGAACGGGATAAGTCAAGTTTGTGGTCGGGTAGGGTCAGCCCGGTCAGCTTTTCCGCTTTCTCAACGATCTTGGGTGGATGCGACGTTGCCGCGATCTCCAACTTGGTGCCGTCCTCCGTCAATCGAACGATGGACGCTGAATACCGCCCCGAGCGGCCAAACTCGTCGCACACCGTCTGGTAAATCGCGTCCTCGCTCGGGAGAGAGTGAAGCTTTGTGGATACGCGCTCTACGAACCGGATCAACTTGAGGAGTTCGTCAACCGACCGGTCCGAAGGGGCGCGCCTAACCATCATCTTTTGATTTCTTGTCGGCGTACATCCGCTCATCCGCCTCTGCGAGGATCTGCTCGATCGGCTTCTTACTCTCTGGGTTCCAGTGCGCGGCACCGATGGAGAGGGTGACGGGGAACGGGATCAGCTCGTTCGTCTTGTTCCGCTCGGCGACCGCATTTCTGATTCGCTCTGCCACTGCCTCTGTTTCGCCATCCGTCTCGAGGAGCATGATGAGGAACTCGTCCCCGCCGTAACGGACGACGATGTCGCTCTCGCGGACCTGGTCGATGAGGAGTTCGGCCACCGCCTTTAGGACCCGGTCCCCTATCTGGTGGCCGAACCGGTCGTTTATCTCCTTGAACCGATCGACGTCGATCATCAGAAACCCGATCGGGTGGTCGTAGCGGCGGGAGCGGACGAATTCCTGCTCGACCACCTCGTTGAAGTAGCGGCGGGTGTGGACTCCGGTGAGCGGGGCCCCCCTCGCCTGCTCCCGCAGCCCGTTCTGCAGGCGGGGCCGGGGGGTCG
>Ga0180301_10002223_pt1 | contig 15235 bp, 9 predicted proteins | sample GuaBasSediGuay16_FD_121797 | JGI IMG/M metagenome (GOLD analysis project Ga0180301, IMG submission 121797) | Subseafloor sediment microbial communities from Guaymas Basin, Gulf of California, Mexico - Guay16, Core 4569-2, 12-15 cm | ecosystem: Environmental > Aquatic > Marine > Hydrothermal...
AGAAGGGGCTGTCGATGATGGTTAGACCTTCGATAAGAATATTTTTTGAATGCATCGGCGCAATGAATGTCGGACACCAATGAAAATCCTTGTCTGTGCCCTGAATACGGTCCTTGACAGGAACGCCTTTTTCTCCCCACTCTACACTCTTGCGATTGGATATACGGTAAGGGCCTGTCTTTTTTCCACCCCTCCATTTCCACCATGCAGAGCCTTGTCCATTGATAGTACCTTTACCGGTAATACCAATATTTTCACATTTCCAGGCATAGATAAGCGGTGAAAGATTCATGGATTCTACACCTTCCCACCGAACGAGTACCTGCGGGAGATAGTCCTCATAGTCAGTACTGAACAGAAGGGTCGCTCCTTCGCTGATATGAAGGTTGACATTGCTCTTTAGGTGTATAGGTCCGGTAAGAAAGGTTCCTGCGCCAACAACAACGCGACCGCCTCCAGCCTTGTTACAGGCCGATATCGCCTTTTTAATAGCCTCCGTACATTTTGTTTTGCCGCCGGTTTTTGCCCCGAAATCTGTGATGTCAAAATCTCGCTCCGGAAATACGGGCGCTTTTATTTGGGCTATAATTTTTGGTAAGTGCTCCCAACCGGCCTGAGATTTGGGCGATACAAAACTTTGACATGATGCTAATAGTAATGCACATGCAAACAAGACTACAAATTGCTGTCTCCCGTAGTTTTTCGATTCCATAACACATTCCCTTCCAGTTGGATAACCTGCATCTGAATGTTTTTAAGTATTTTAAAAAACCATTTGTGCTACTTCATACCAAAATAAAAGTTCCCCCTGATATGATAATAAGAGTTCGCAGTAATTAAAAGAGAAAAATCAAATTTGTAAAGAAATTGTTTTGGAATGAGGTTTTGAATCGGCAGGTTTTCTATTCGGTGAGGGAGGCAAAGGTTGTTGCGAAGGTTTGGCGGTTGGAATATAATACACCGTCCGCACATCAGGGCTGGCTATGTGCCCCCTGCTGAATTTTCGGCGTCGTGTATTGCCGGAGCCGAGCTGTAGGCGGAGCGGAGGCAATACACGACAGATAAGGCGGATGGCTCTCTAATCGGAGTTGGTACATAAAATGGGGCCCCAGGGCCGGACCGCCTGTAAGCAAGTAAATCTTTGATTTTGTATGAAAAGAATTTATCATAAATTTAAACAATTTTGCAGGATAGGTTAGAAACGTGTAGCAAAGTTAATCTTATTCAGGTAATAAAATTCCAAAGGGAGACAGCAATGGTTGCAAAGAATATTAATCGCAGGTTTTTTATTAAGTCTGCCGGCCTGGGAATCGCAACGTTTTCGATTTGCGGGTGTGTTGAGTCAAAAATTAGCGTAAAAAGCCCGACTGCTAAACCTAACATCGTTTTTATTATGGCAGATGATCTTGGATATGGAGAGCTTGGATGTTATGGTCAAAAAGAAATAAAGACACCTTCCATCGATCGGCTTGCAAAAGAGGGTATGCTTTTTACGCAGTGTTATGCAGGTTCAGCTGTTTGTGCTCCGGCTCGCAATGTTTTGATGACGGGCCAGCATACCGGCCACACCACGGTTCGCGGCAACACCGGCAAAGGCGGTGTTGTAGGTCTTGGCGGTAAGAAGGGTCGCGTGCCGCTTAAGAAAGACGACGTTACTGTCGCAGAGGTACTAAAGAAGGCCGGATACGTTACAGGTATGACGGGCAAGTGGGGTCTCGGTGAACCTGGCACCGACGGATTGCCTAACGACCAGGGATTCGATGAGTGGTTCGGTTTCCTGAACCAGCGTAACGCGCACAATCACTATCCGCCATATATCTGGCGAGATAAAGAGAAGGTCATGCTTGACGGCAACAAAGACGGCAAGGAAACGCAGTACACACATGACATGTTTAGCGAGTTTGCAATAGACTTTATTAAACGACATCAGAGGTCGCCCTTCTTTTTGTATATTCCATATTGTATTCCGCACAGTCAATACCAGGTTCCCGATATTGGTATCTATAAGGACAAGGCATGGACAACTGACGAAAAAAAGTATGCCGCCATGGTTAGCCGGATGGATAGTAGTGTTGGACGTATTATGGATACGCTTGAAAAGGCGGGCATCGGCGACAACACTTACGTTTTTTTCTGTTCGGATAATGGCGCCGCTACATATTGGGATGCCTTTGACAGTTGCGGGCCTCTCAGAGGCAGAAAACGAGATGCTTACGAAGGCGGAATCCGTGTGCCAATGATTGTTCGCTGCCCTAACCATGTTCCGGCTGCAACCGTCAGCGAAACCGTCTGGTACTTCGCAGATATAATGCCGACCTTTGCCGCGATCGCCCGGACAAAAGCTCCGAAGAATATTGACGGTGTTAATATTCTGCCTACTCTTAAAGGGAAAAAGCAGGACTTGAGTAAACGGTATTTGTATTGGGAATTTTATGAGAAGGATGGCTGGCAGGCGGTTAGGTTTGGCGACTGGAAAGGCATCCAGCAAGGGCATAACAAGGGCCAATTACGACCTGTCGAATTGTATAACCTGAAAGACGATATTGGCGAAACGAATGACCTTGCCGCAAAACATCCCGAATTGGTAGCAAAGGTTGCCAGGATATTCAAGGAAGCGCATGTCCCTTCGGAGCATTTTTCCTGGAAAAAATAGAATACAGAATACTGAAAGGTTCTCGGCGATGAAAAAAACGGAGGTCACCAGACGCAACTTCCTTAAATCTTTGTCAGCGGTGGCGGCTTTATCCGCTATTGCTGCTGTGTCAGGTTGTATGTCCGGGGTCTCTGCAAACGTCAGAAAGAAAAACAAACAGAATATTTTGTTCATCATGACTGACCAGCAGCGTCGGGATACTATTCGCTGCTATGGCAATGACAAGGTTCAAACGCCCGCCCTGGATAGTCTCGCCCGCAGCGGCGCCCGCCTTACATCCTGTTATACCACTCAACCGGTTTGCACACCATGCCGGAGCAGTATTATTACAGGAAAATTCCCGACAGCTATCGATACATGGGAAAATAAACGACCCCTGAAAGACCACAGTACTTCCTGGCTTCGCATTCTTGGCGAGGCGGGCTACAAAACCTGCTATATTGGTAAGTGGCACTTGGGTGATGGAGACAAAGGGCCTGACTACATTGACGATTGGCATGGCTATGAGACGGGCTGGCCGCATTGGATGAAAGACCCCAAAACAAATGCGAAACGGTATCGCCCCGACGAAGAATCGGATTATGCAATAAACTTTATGAAAAAGCATAAAGATGTTCCGTTTGCCTGCTTCGTTTCCTATTATCCCCCGCATACAAAAAAGATTGCGCCAGAGGAGAATATGAAACTATACGACGGGGTCTTTAAAAATCGCGGTCAGCATATGTATCATGCCATGGTAAACCGTATCGATTGGAACGTCGGCCGTATGTTGAAGTTTTTAGATGAGTCCGGTTTAGCCGACAATACTATTGTAGTCTTTACGTCCGATCACGGCGAGAATTACCCGCATCGATGGAACAAGCATCACAAGCGATTATGCTACGATCAATCGGCCAATGTGCCGCTGATCGTCCGTGCGCCAGGTGTAACAAAGCCCGGAACCGTACTCACGCAACCGGTCAGCAGTGCGGACCTGTGTCCGACGATCCTTGACTTGCTTGGGTTCGGTGTCCCCGGAGAGATACACGGCCTTAGTATGCGGCCACTGCTTTCGGGAAATGTAAAGGGTTGGCGAGAAGATGTGTTTATTCAGAATCGTCCTATCAAGTTTAAGGATGAAATGATGGAACGATGCATTGTGACAGACCGATGGAAGCTTATTCTAAACCAGAAACGGCCCCCTGAGCTTTACGATCGCAGGGCCAAGGTTAAAGACAGCGACAATCTCTATGGAAAGGTTGACCAAGAGATTGTTGACGATCTTTTCGAAAGACTTTCACGCTGGGGCAAATTCGTCTCGGACTCGCTGGTCGATGAGTTGCTCACTAAGTATAAAAGCGTTTGAAAAGTGTGAGTTAGAACTGTTTAGGCGACAAATAAAGACTTTATAAAGAAAGATAGTTGTATAATATTTCTATAGCTTAATTTTGCGAGGGAAAAATGATAACACGAAGAAACTTTTTGAAAACGGCCTCAATCGCGACTGCAACCTTTGCTGTTCCAACGGCACATTGTCTTGCCATGGGCAAAAAACCTGTTCAACGACCTAACATCCTGTGGATACTTGCCGAAGACGCTTCGGCGCATATCGGTTGCTATGGCGAAACCGCAATTAAAACTCCGAACTTAGACGCACTTGCCGAACAGGGCATACGGTTCGAGAACGCCTTCGTAACATGCCCCGTCTGCTCGCCGTGCCGCTCAGCATTTGTAACGGGCATTTACCAAACCACACTCGGGGCACACAACCACCGCTCACAAAGCGACAAAGGAAAAGCCAAAGCAAGTCCTCAATACTACAAAAGCTTCGAGCTGCCCGAAGCAGTACCAATGATATCCGACATTTTTAGAAAAGCCGGGTACTACACAACCAATGGCAAATACCAGACGGGTTCGGCCGGATTCAGCAAAGGCAAAACCGATTACAACTTCATAAACCCAACGCCTCCATACGACGGAACCGACTGGAGAGACTGCCCCAAAGATAAACCATTCTTTTCACAGATACAACTCGGCGGCGGCAAATCCCGGGGCTATAAAAGCGGTAGCGTTATAAAAGATTTTACACTGCCGCCTTATTACCCGAATACAAAGGTGATGCGGGATGACTGGATAACTTATCTCAACTCATGGCTCAAGCAGGATCGCGAAGTCGGAGAAATCGTACAGGAGCTAAAGGACGCCGGCAAACTTGACAACACCGTAATCTTCTTCCTGACCGACCACGGCATAAGCCACATCCGTGGAAAACAGTTCCTCTACGAAGAAGGAATCCGCGTACCGCTCATAATCCGCTTTCCCAATGGGCGCGGCGCAAAAACTGTGCGAGACGACCTCACCCTGCACATAGACCTTGCGCCGACATCACTTGCACTTGCCGGTATTGAAATACCAAAACACTTCCAGGGCCGAGACATCTTTGCAAAAACGTCAACTCCGCGCGACTTTGTAGTCGCAGCGCGCGACAGATGCGACGAAACGGTAGATATAATCCGATGCGTACGTACGCAGCAATACAAATACATACGCAACTTCCTCTCCTACCGGCCACATATGCAGCCAAACCAGTACAAAGACGGCAAAAAAATCGTCAAGCACATGAGGCAGCTTCACGAGGAAGGCAAACTAAACGAACTCCAGGATCGTATCTTCAACCCAACCCGCCCGACAGAAGAACTCTACGACCTCAAATCCGACCCCTTCGAAACCAAAAATCTCGCAGGCGACCCCAAATACGCCAAAAAACTGGCAGAACTCAGAAATACCTTATACAACTGGATGGTCAAAACAAAGGACCTGGGCCTGATCCCGGAACCTATTGCCGAAGACCTCGGCAAAAAATATGGAAACAAATACTACATCCTGCAGGCCAAAGAAAATAAAAATCTGCTCCAGCAACTAATAAAAACCATAGAAGCCGGCGAAAACAAGGACCTGAAAACCCTGCGCAAGTTACTCAAAACCGGAAACGACAGCCAAAAATACTGGGCAGCAACCTGGCTCGGAGTAAACAAAGACAAAGAGGCAACATCCGCCCTGAAAGAAATGACAACTTCAGAAACCCCCGCTCTGCGCATTGCGTCACTGCTCGCACTGCACAGAATAAAACCCAGCGATGAATACCTAAAGGGCCTGATAGAAGAAATAAACAACCCCAATGCAATCGTAGGCATGTACGCAATGAATGCGATAGAACAAACAGGAGTGCTAAACGAAACAACAGAAAAAGCAGCCGACATCGCAATAAAAAGCGACTACAACTTCACAAAGCGATACGCAGCAAGGCTAAAAAGCAAATTCAGGAAATAACTCAAATTGCCATTGACTGTTTAAATCAAATTAATAAGGAATCATCAATGAATGCTCTTAGATTGACAAGACGTCGTTTTTTGCAGGCAACGGCGGCAGGTGTAATTAGTGTTTCTGGCTGTTCGTTGGCTAAACTTGAGAATACGACGGCCAAGAAACCAAACATCGTTTTCATTCTCGCCGATGACCTTGGTATGCACCAGGTTGGTTGTTACGGAACCGACTTTTATGAGACACCTCACATCGATCAACTTGCCGCCGAGGGAATGCGGTTTACTAATGCTTATGCGGCGTCTCATGTCTGTTCGCCTACCCGTGCGAGTATTATGACCGGTAAGTATCCCGCGCGGCTTGGCATTACTGATTTTATTCCAGGCAGGAAAGATCCGGAAAAGGCCCGGCTTGTTCAGCCTAAATGGAAAATGCATCTTGAACTTAAAGAGATTACCATTGCCGAGAGTTTGAAGGCTGCCGGTTATGCTACGGGTCATTTTGGTAAATGGCATCTTAATGTTGATAAAAAATATAAGCCCGGCCGCCCAGGTGACCCCGGCTCGCAGGGTTTTGACGATGTGTTTACTACTCATAAGCCAAAGGCCGGCCCACCGAGCAAGTATGAAAATGACGCCCATCATGTACGTGAGATAACCGAGAGAGCCATCGCGTTTATCGACAAGAATAAGGATAAGCCGTTTTTCTGTTATGTACCTCATAACAGTATTCATTCACCTGAGTTGGAGAGAGAAAAACTTATTGCAAAATATAAGAGTCGTCCGGGGGCTAAAAAGGGTGGCAGGCTTAATCCTGTTCAAGCCGCGATGCTGGAGACTCTGGATAAGAGTGTCGGCGATATTTGCAAAAAGATCAAAGAATTAGGGAACGAGCGTAATACGATAGTGATATTCTTTTCCGATAATGGGCAGTTGGGGCCCGACAATGGAGAACCGTTCAGGGGCAGCAAGGGCAATTTTTATGAAGGCGGGATTCGCATGCCTTTTGTCGTCAAGTGGCCCGGAGTTGTTGCCGCCGGCAGTGTTTGCGATGAGGTTGTGATAAGCACCGATTTCTTCCCTACGTTTAACGAGATAGCTGGGGTTTCTTCATCTGTTAAAGATATTGACGGGGTTAGTTTGGTGCCGGTTTTGAAAGATGCTAATGCCGGCCTTGGTCGTGAAGCAGTTTACTGGCATTTTCCGCATTATCGTAAAGGATCAGGGCCGCATGGGGCGATGCGGAAGGGCAGGTATAAACTTATCGAGTGGTATGAAAAGTCGGCTTTTGGTGAGGACGGGGCGTTTGAGCTTTATGACCTTGTGGATGACCCGGCAGAACGGAAGAATCTGGCCGGCAGCAAGCCCGCCCTTGTTAAGTCAATGGTCGCTGAATTTAAAAAGTGGCGAAAAGATATCGGTGCTCAGGAGATGACAAAAAAGCCGGATACAGATTAGAAGTCCATTAGCAGATTTATGAAGATGTCGATTATCAAAACAAATGATTTGTAGGATTAGTTGTATTATGAAAACCAATTTTTTTATGGGTATTTTAGTCAGCCTGCTTGTGACTGGAGTTGTATCAACAGGTAAGACGACAACAGCAAATGATAAGGCTATAGAAGAAACAGCCCAACGTGTTGATTATTTTCATTATGTCAAACAAACATGTGACGCTTTGCTCGAACACGGGGTGGACAATTATGGGCCTGTAAAAACCGGTATGATTATATCCATGCTGGATCGCTTCTCGCTTGAGCCGTTTGATTCGTTGCCTCCTGCTCCCGAAGGACTCCGTTCTCAGGATCGAGCGGATACGTTTGGACACAATGCCAATTTACAATTTAATCTTTACAGGGTTTTATACCTTTTGAGCGATATCACCGGTGACCCAAAGTATCGACGCGGGGCCCAAGCGGATCTGTCGGATTTTCTCAAGTATGCTCAATCCCCCGAGACGGGTCTGCTGGGGTGGGGAGAGCATCTCTTTTATGACCTAAAGGAAGACAAAGTCCAATCAGGATTTAAGCGCGGGAAGAGGTATCCGAAATACCATGAGATGAAGAGGAAATTTTTGTTCTGGGACTTCTTTTATAAAAATAACCCCCAGGCCGTATTGAATTTTGCCGGAGGATTATGGGAGCACCAAATTTACAATCAGGCAACCGGCAATTTCAGTCGTCACGCTTTATGGGATAAACATGGGCCGAACAAGGATTACGATTTTCCAAAAGAAGGAAGCTATATGATCGATGTGTGGGCCCGTTCATTTCAAGCCACACAGAACCCTGTTTTTCAAAATGCTATCAATGTGCTGGTGTCACGTTATATAAAAAAAATTAATCCGATTTATCTTATCGATTTTGATACCGCCAGGCCCGATTACTGCGATAATACGGCAACGCTTGGTCTGGCTGTTGAATGTGAAAACGCTGCGAAGCGCCTTCCTGAAAATGGTATTCGAGACAAGCTGGAATTTTTAGCCTCGGAAATCGACAAAGGATTTCTTCTGCTCGGACACCGGCCGGCAAATCCGCAAAAAGGATTTTATTACAGTGTTTATACTAATAACGGAAAACTGAAACCGAGACATGGAGGTATAGGTTACTCCTTTTATTGGGGCATGAGTTATGGGCGCAAAACCACGGCTATGCTGGCTAATCTGTGCTATGGGCGATACTTGCAGCTCTGTGAGGGAACCGAAAAAGAAAAATATCGCCTTTTGGTCGTTCAGGCGGCCGATGGATATCTGAATTTTGACCCGGACCTGTCGGCCGGAGAAATTTGGCCGGTTGAATATGGTATGGTCATCTTTTCAGAGTTGGCAGCATATAAATTGACAGGACAAAAAAAGTATTTGCAGCGGGCCCAGACTCTGTGCGATGATGCCTTGCAAATTTTCTGGGATAAAAAAAGCCCGTTACCCAAAGCCAGCAGCAAACTAAATCACTATGAGGCTGTTACAAGGGCTGACACACTTTTGTTGGCTCTGCTGGCTGTTTATGTCGAGTTGAACGAGCTACCAATTAAAGTTCCTTTTAGCGATATCGACCGATAAATAATTTTCACTAAGTAAAAAGATGGATATAGTTTTGGCTGTAAGAACTTTTTGAAAGGGATGAAAATGAAAAAGGCTGTAACAACAATTAGGGTTGCGATTTTCTGGGTACTTGTCATGTTGATTTGGCCCGCTCTTGTCGCGGCTCAATCGCAAACATCAAACGTTGGGCCAATGAAAATAGATTCCTCCGGCGATTTCCCGGAGGTATCCGAAGCTGTGGCTATCACGTCAGGGCCTAAAGAGCATTTCTTTGCCAGCTATTACGGCATCAATTCATGGAGCGCCGACCAGAGATACGTCACCGTTCTGGAAACGCCTATCAAGTATCGGCTGCCGACCGAAAATGACCCCGCAACACTTGGCCTGGTCGATCTGAAAACGAAAGAGTTCATCCCGCTTACCGAAACACGCGCCTGGAATTTCCAACAGGGATGCATGGCGCATTGGCTCGGGACATTTCCGAATTCGCGTATTATCTACAACGATATTGTGGACGGAAAAACCGTTTCCATCATTATGGACGTTCACACAAAGCGAAAAATCAAGACGATAGCTTGTCCCATCTGTGCGGTTTCACCGAATGGAAAAGAAGCGGCGAGCATTAATTTCTCGCGGCTTCGCACTACACGCAAGGCTTATGGATATGGAGGTGATGGACAGGATGCCAGATTATCTGTGCAATTTCCAAAAGACGACGGATTATTCCTCGTGGACCTGGAGACCGGCAAAGCAAAACTTCTCGTGTCCATTTACGACGTGAAAGGACAGGTCCCAGAAGTGCCGAAAAAAGGAATCGAATACTTCAATCACGTCCTCTTTAGCCGCCAGGGGGGCAGGATATTCTGGCTGGCCCGCGCCACACCGAAACGCAACACCACAGCCTTCACCGTTAGCAGAGACGGAACGAATCTGCAACGCTGCTTTCCGGATAAATGGGGAGGGTCGCATTATGACTGGCTCAATGAAAACGAGCTGATGATCACCGGCAAATACAAAGCGAAATCATACGGCCATATCCTCTTCACCGTTGGTCAGGACAACTATAAACGCCTGGGCAAAGGACAACTGAATTTCGACGGACACGGCACCTTTTCACCGGACGAAAAATGGATGTTGACCGAGACCTATCCCAGCAAAGACTTGCATGAGCAGAAACTTTTTCTGATGAATATGAAGACCGAAGCCGTCCTGCTGCTGGGCCGATTTTTCCATCCGCCCGCGTTCAGGAAAAACGGAAAGGATGCACAGTGCGATCTGCACGGACGCTGGAGCCCGAACAGCGACATGATAGGATTTAACTCCGTCACTACGGGCGAAAGGCAGGCGTACATCATCAAGCTCAAGTAAGTCTTCTGGATTTAAAGGCAAACTTGCCCGAGGACGATTGCAATGTGGATTTGGCAGGTTAACAGTGATATTTTCGTCAGCAATTTAATCGGTTGATTTAGTGCATTATTTGTAGCCGGGAAAGGAGAGTTAATCATGATGAAGCGAGTTGTTCTTATTGTAGGTTTGGTGGTTTGTGTGGGTATCAGCTCTGCCGTGGTCCAGGTGTTGCCTGCTGTTGCCGTCGGGGTGGCAAAGGGAAATCCGGACACGATGCGTGTAATGCTTGCGGCCGAAGCAACGGTGGGTAACGCTGCTGCGAAGCATGAGAGAATCGTACGATATCGTGTTGGTCGGGGCGATGCGTTTTACGGTATTCTAATCGGCAAGCATATCCGGCGTTTGACGAATAGCTTTGTGGAGATTGCCCAGGGCAGACGTGATTTCGCAGGTGCCGGAGACGCACTCGATAAAGTCCAGCTCCTGGCACCGGTGAATCCCTCCAAGGTGATATGTTTTGGGTGGACATTTCCCAGTCATGCCCGTGAAGTGGGCGGCGAGGAACGCCGCAAGGAACCCCTGGTGTTCCTGAAACCTCCAACCGTTATTATCGCAGATAAGGGCACCATTGTCCTGCCTGGGAAACTGTCGAGCCAAGTTGAATTTGAAGGGGAATTGGCGGCTGTCATTGGCAAACGCCTGCGTAACGTGACACCGGAGCAGGCTCTGAAGGGGGTTTTGGGCTTCACCTGCATGAATGATGTTACAGCACGGGACCTGACAAAAAAGGACCCCGAATTTACGCGGGGCAAGGGATTTGACACCTTCGGCCCGCTTGGCCCTTGGATTGTTACGCGTCTTGACCCCGGTGATTTGAGCATACAGACCTTTCTGAACGGTCAGATCAGGCAGGACGCCAGGACCTCAGAGATGACGTTTGATGTCCCATTCCTTATCAGCTATATATCCCAGGTGATGACCTTGCTGCCCGGTGATGTCATTGCCTTTGGCACGCCCGGCGGCTCAGGGAAACTTAAACCTGGAGACAAGATTCAGGTAAAGATTGAAAATATCGGACTGCTGACCAACTTTGTCAAATAGACACCAGGGACCCCGGCAGGGGGAAATTAATTCCTGTGGGACTACTTGTGTACTCGGAAATATTTGTTCTTTTTTTGTTTTTTGTGATGATGCACAGGAGAAATAAAACATGAATAGACGAGAATTTATGAAAACCACAGCATTGGTTGCCGCATCATCTGTTATGGCGCCGGCCCGAAAATCATACGCAAAATCTACAAGACGTATTGGCATTCAAATCGGCGCTGTTTCATTTGTCGATGAAGGCGAAAATCAGGTGCTTGATAATGTGCAGGAACTGGCTGGTGTGAACACTATCTTCATTCCTGTGTTCGCTTATAATCGCGGACTCGCTGGCCGGGGCTACCTTAGCGGCGATAAGAAATTCCATGCAATCACCCCGGACCATGGCAACGTCAACTATTCACCGGATTATTTCCATGGTGGATACTACGCCACTCCTCACATGAAATATTATAATAATACGCCTTTCAAAGAGCATCGGGCACCTGAGCTTGGCGATTATGATGTATTGGCGGCTGTGCTTGACGAAACAAAAAAACGCGGAATCACGACAGTGGCCATGATGGCCGATAACTTTAAGAGTCATCTGCCCAATTCAAAAACGCTTATGCAGGTCGATATGAATGGAAAACGCCGGGGGATGGTGTGCTTTAATAGTCCGGACTTTCAGGGATTTCTGATGGGGCTGGTTGAAGACTGTGTTCGTTCGTATGATATTGACGCGTTGCTGTGGCGATCTGAAAAGACAGGCCCGTTGATGGAAGTATTGGGATTGTCGCATTCAACCGGCAAAGGAGGGAATGCCGGTTGCTTTTGCGAATTTTGTAAGGGGCGCGCTAAGAAAATGGGTATCGATGCGAAACGTGCGTTAGCCGGCTATGAGGAATTGCGAACATATTTCCAAAACAGTGCTCAGGGGACTCGCCCTGTGGATGGATTTTATGTGACCTTTTGGCGGATTCTTTTGAACTACCCGGAAATCCTACAGTGGCAGCGTTTGTTTCAGGAGAGCTTGAAAGACACGTACCGATCGATCAATAAGAAAGTGCGCTCCATAAAGCCCGATATGCCCACAGGCTGGGGCTTTTCATCACAGCAGATTTACAGTCATATGTTCCGGGCCAATGCGGACCTTAAGTCTTTGGCTGGATTTACTGATTTTATGAAGTTTTACATCTACTATAATGTCGGTGGGCCGCGTTCCGCAAAATATGTTGAAAAGCTCAGTAAAAGCATAATGGGGGATGTACCTCGGGATCAGTTGTTACAGTTTGTCTATCGATTGATGGGCTATGGGGATGAAGGTGGATTTGAAGATTTGATAAGTCGGGGCTACTCCGCAGACTATGTGTTGCGGGAAACCAGGCGCGCATTAAATGGCGCAGCAGGAACAGGCATTAAAATATGGCCGGCAATCGACATTGATTTACCGAGTCGATTTTATTGGGGCCAATCGCGTTCTTACGCTGTCAGTTCATATGACACAATTAAGAATGCCGTCAAAGCTGTATTTCATGCAGGCTCGGATAGAATTCTGTTGGCACGAAAATATTCGGAGATGCATTTGAAGAATTTAAAGGCTGTTAGTGATGCGCTTAAAGAAATTAGGATTCATCCGAATAATGGGTAGCTGCCTAAAGCCCGTTGCGGAGGCAGAGCCTTCGGCTGGGACCTACCCATTAACCGGATGAGCCAGATTTATATACTCAAACTGACCGATTAAGGGAATTTTGATGGTAACAATTATCAAACAAAAACAGCCTCATTTGCCGATAAGCATTGTAAAAGCAATAACTTATATGCATGGAGGCCATGGCGACGGTTTGCAGAACCGTTATTCGCCGGTTCGAATCCGGCCGTCGCCTAATTGTTCGCATCCTGCATAGCGACGGCAACAACAACCACGAACACCTTTTGAGCACCTGCGCCTTTCAGTGTCTTTGCGCACTCATTCAGCGTCGCACCGCTGGTAGTAATATCATCCACAAGGCAAACGGTTCGGCCGGCAAAATCGTGGCCCCTACGGACGGCAAAAGCCCCTGCCACGTTACGCCTCCTTTTTGCGGGACTCAGGTTCCACTGCCTGGCCGTATAACGAGTACGCACAAAGTCGGCGCTGATTTTGCCCTTTGCCCCTTCAATCCCTTTGCAAAGTATCAAAGATTGATTATATCCCCGCTCCAAGTGTCTCCTCCAGTGAAGCGGAACAGGCACAAACACATCTATCCGGTCTGTAAATTCACTGCCGGCAAGCGCCGAGTTCAGCATAAAACAAAGCTGCGAGTCCAGCTCCGTTTTGTCGTTGAATTTGAACGCCAATATCATATTCCGAAGCGACCCGTCATATACGCCGCCCCTTGCTATCCCGTCAAAATGAATCCGGCTGTCCTGGCAATTCGCACAACCTTCGCCGACGTCTGCATACCTGCTTGCATCTTTGCCGCATCGGCCACAGTAATCACCACCTGTGCAGGCCAAAAGCTCGTCCCAGCACATCCGGCACAGACCGTTTTGGGCCGGCGAAATCGAGATGCCGCAACTGTTACACACCGCAGGCCAAAGAAGGTGGTTCAGCCCTTCGAATGCGGCCTTGCCAACCCGCCGGGTGCGCTTAAAAAAGCTCTGGGCAACTGTCGCTGTCATAACCTGCGATTATACATACTCACCGAGGCACAAAAAGAAAATTGTTGACGCATATGCCCCGATAATAGTATAAATAGTCTCGCCTTGCGGATGTGGCGGAATTGGCAGACGCGCAGGCTTCAGGTGCCTGTGGGCTTTAAGCTCGTGGAGGTTCGAGTCCTCTCATCCGCATTCAACGGTAACGATGAGGTACAATATCTTTCGCACATTTGGAATTGAAATAAAAATAACCCCCGATCTGAATGTCATATGACGCACAGATCGAGGGCGTTAGTCATCTTACTTATCAAACCGTAAAACTTTTACTTTTGCCAGTACTCGGCCATTTCACTTATATCCAGCATATCTACAAACCCGCTGCCTTCAAGATCGCCCGTGCTCAGGTCGCCAACCATCAGCCAGTTTCCACAGAGTATTTGCAGGTCTTGAATTTCAACGCTACCATTTCCGTCAATATCAGCATCGAGTTTAGCAGTGATATTTTCAGTACGATCAGCGATTACATCGGCATAATACGGATCATCCGGAGTGAATGTATAGTCTTCCTTAGCTGTAGTGACATTTCCGGACCATTCGTGGGGTACCCATACTTCATAGTAGCCGTCGGCATCAGTCGTATCAGTTCCGCCGCCGTTTTCTGCGATTACCAGCACTCCTTCAACCGGTACATCGAGTATATTCTTGATATACCCGGAGATGCTGAATATCAGCATCGTGCCAACATAATCCTGATCCGTGGCATCAGCCACAACATTGTCGTAGTCAATCTTATTCGGATCAAATGTATAAGCATTATGCGTCGGAACCACAGAGCCTGTGAAGCCGTAATCGACCAATGCTTCATAGTAACCATTCGGATAGGTAACACCAATGCCTCCGCCATCGTATTTATTGGTATAGTAGCCGCCACCGTTTTCAGGTGTTACGGTTACACCTTCGATTGGTGTTACAGCATCGTCTTCCAGAATTGTTCCGGAAATAATGAACGCTTCAAGATAACCGGTGAGGTCGAGCACTGTGTTACTGGTAACATTTGTAAGTGTCCGGTCAGTTTCGTTCGGGTCAAACAGATAGCCGACGGCATTTGGTTCAACTATTCCGGACCATCCGTAATCAACCGTTAATTCATAGTAGCCGTTCGGATCGGTG
>Ga0180301_10002224_pt1 | contig 15233 bp, 16 predicted proteins | sample GuaBasSediGuay16_FD_121797 | JGI IMG/M metagenome (GOLD analysis project Ga0180301, IMG submission 121797) | Subseafloor sediment microbial communities from Guaymas Basin, Gulf of California, Mexico - Guay16, Core 4569-2, 12-15 cm | ecosystem: Environmental > Aquatic > Marine > Hydrothermal...
AGAATTTTTATGAATTTATTATAAGTTTACGACCTCCTACGTGCTACTACGAAGAGTACTACTGCCAGTATTATTATGACTATCGCCTCTATGACCACAGCAGCAGTCAGAGCACCTAGCTGTCCACTTAGTGCAGCTACACTCTCCTTGACTGCCTTCACGTCCTCAGCTAGTCCAGCTACGCTCTCCTTTATGGTGGCCACGTCGGAGGCTAGAGCCTCGAGACCAGGCACAGCTGGTGGTGTTGGTGGAGCAACAGCTGGCGGCTTATAGGAGGCATAGCCGAGCTTTACGAGGAACTCAGCATCATCAGTTGGTATTCTGGCTGTATCACCCTCCTTGAATGGACCATACCATCTTAGGTCAATGCCTCTGAACTTGGGAGTGTCCTTGACGAAGTACACAGTTGTGTAGTCAACGTGCCTTGGTCTGATTCCACCAACCCACTCACCAGTGCCAGGCTTTGGATAGCCAACGATGAGTAGCAGGAAGGACTGCCACCAGTTGCATGGATGTATCCATGGGTTGGTCTCATCTGGCCATCCAATCCAGTAGTAGGTGTCAAAAGGCACTATCTTCCTTGCCTGAGTTATCATAACGCCATGTGGTCTATCCCTTAGCCATATCTCAAGGGCCTTTATAAATAGTCTATAGCACTTCTCAAAATCCTCAGGTGAAGTCATACTCCACTCATCTATTATCTTGTCATACTCTGGGTTCTTGTACCTCTCATGATTTTTTGCTGCAAACTCGCCAATAGGCCTGTAGTACCGGCTGTGCCAAAACTCCATGTTGCAGTATGGATCAACGACTGTTTCGCACCTCCAGTCAAGAACGGCATCAAATGTGCCAGTCATCATTATCTCTACGCGTACAGCCTCCTCCACTATCTTCGCTACCACGTCTATGCCATGCTTCCTTAGCATTGGTACTAGGACGGCAGCTATTCTCCTCTTCTCGATCCAAGGTGCTGGCACTATTAGCGTCAGCTCGAGCTTAGTGCCATTGGGGGTGTACCAGAAGCCATCAGGGCCTCTCTTGAAGCCTAGCTCCTCGAATATCTTATAGGCTTTCTCTGGGTTGTATACATGTGGCTCATACTTCTCAAGGAGTTTCTTGACCTCAGGCCTATACCTGCCCTCCAGTAGAGCCTCTATAGTTGGCTCCTCACATAAGTACTTAAGTATAGGTCCATAGTATGGTAGGCATATCCATGTTGGATAGGTGGAGTTCTCGTAAGCTACTCTTACAATCTCTTCTCGGTCTATTAGATAAGATAGAGCTCTCCTTACCTCAGGTATGTTCCATGGATACTTCTTCCAGGTCAGCTTTAGATATCTTGGACATGGATCTATCCAAGCCCAAGGTGGTCCAGTCCTCCAAGCCTTCACGTACGGGTTCCTCTCTCTTAGCTTCAGGAAGGTGCCAGGTGCTATGTCACATATTGAGTCGAGTTCATGAGCAGCCATTCTCATTGCTCTTAGCTCCTCAGGGCCATACCAAACATATATGATGTACTTTGGAGCAGGCCTTACTCCGAATACTTTCCAGCCCCACCAGTCATCTCTGCGCTCGTAGATGAACCTAGTCTCAGAGGCACTAACCAGCTTGTATGGACCAGTGCCAACGGGTGGATAGAACTTGAACTTAAGCATCTCTTCAGCAGTCTTGAACTTCTCGAATATGTGCTTGGGCACTATTATCATGCCGCCCCACAACCTGCAGACTGGGAAAGCCTCCTGCATCATGTGGAATCTTGGACAGGGCTCTTTCAGGACTATCTCGAGGGTGTAGTCATCAATCTTTCTTACCTCTTTCACATATGTAGCCACTGTTTCGGAGTAAGCTAGCTTGGGAGCAAACTTCAGCATGATCTCGTAGGTGAACACAACATCGTCGGCTGTGAAGGGCTTGCCATCACTCCATGTCACCCCCTTTCTTAGGTAAACTCTTAGTACTCTATAGCCCTCTCTATACTCAAACCTCTCCATTAGCCATGGTATATACTCACCTGTCTCCAAGTTTATGTAGGCTAGTTGCTCGAATATTAGCTGATGGAGACCTTGGTCTCTTCTAAGACCAATCACAAGAGGATTCCATAGAGTTGGATCTGCTACTCTGCCACCGTCTATGTCCACAATGAGAGTTTGCTCTCTGGGTGGAACTTCAGGAGAAGCCTTGACCTCGGTCATATATGCTGGCACTACAGCTATAGTTACTGTAGTCACCAATAATATCAATACCAGTAGAAGAGCTCTCAGGGATCTCATCGTTAGTAAATTTTATCAGCCGCACTTAAAAGCGTTAATGCTCCTCTGTACAACTTTGAGTAGTACAATATGTCAAAATTTTTGCACAGCAATGATCACTTCTAACATACGCACTGACTAATGTAACTCAAGTAAGTTCGTGGGAATGGCTTTAGACGGAGGGGAGAATAAGTTTGACAAGGACGATGATGAGCACCCTTTAACTTGCTTGAGTTCAGTATATTTAGAAATAGTCAACAATTTATGGGCTCCTTGATGTCAGAAGGCTTCTTTATGGTAGAGGAAGCAAGCAACCCTTCTACCTCGCTCGACCTCGATAAGCTTGGGCATTCTCTCGGCACACATAGGCATTCTCTTCGGGCACCTGTCATAGAATTTACAGCCTTTGATCTCAACCACTCTGCTTAACTCTACCTTTGGTAGTATAATTCGCTCCATCCAGCGCTTGCTTGGATCAGGGATAGGTATCGACTCTATGAGTAGCCTTACATAGGGGTGCATGGGATCCTCTATTACGTCATCCACAGGCCCCATCTCCATGATGCTGCCACGATACATTATGATGATCTCGTCGCTTATGTAATACGCTGTTGAGAGGTCATGTGTTATGTAGAGGAATGACACGCCCCACTTGTCCTTGAAGTCAAACATTATGTTGAGGATGCTTGCTCTTAAGGAAGCATCTATCATGGACACAGGCTCGTCAGCTATTATCAGCTTTGGTTTAAGCAGGAAGGCTCTGGCAAGCATTATCCTTTGTCGCTCACCACCGCTTAGTTGATGAGGATACTTGCCAAGCACTTCCTCAGGTCTAAGGCCAACTATTTCAAGTGCCTTGCACGCCATCTCATAGGCTTCTTCATCAGTAGAAGCTAGTCCAAATTTTTTAAGTGGTATTGTGAGCACTCGATCGACTTTGAAGAGGGGATTAAAGGCACTATAGGGATCTTGGAAGACAGCTTGGACCTCTTTCCTATATTGCTTCCAGCCCTTTTTATCCAACTTCCATATATCCCTGCCTCGCCACAGAACCCTTCCTGAGGTGGGCTTTATGAAACCAAGTATGAGTCTGGCAGTGGTCGTCTTACCGCTTCCACTCTCCCCTGCCAAGGTTATGATCTTTGGCGGCTTCTCGGGTATTGAGAAGGATACGCGATCTACGGCTGTTAAAGTCCTCTTCGTCCATCTCCCTAAGGGGAACTTCTTGGTAAGATCCTTCACCTCTATAAGATTCACGCTCTCACCTCCTCTTCAACATATAGATGACAGGCTACGACCCTGCCTCTTCCTACTTCAACAAGTGGAGGCTCTACTTTCTTACATATCTCCTTAGCATGAGGACATCTTGGATGAAATCTGCATCCAGGCGGTGGACGTCTTAGGTCTGGTGGAAGGCCCTTCAAGCCCTTTAATCTCCTCTTCTCTCTTATTGAAGGTATGGCACCTATGAGAGCTGAGGTATATGGATGAAGGGGCTCTTTGAATACATGGTCTACGTCCCCTATTTCAACGATCTTCCCTGCATACATAACCGCGAGTCTGTCGACTACTTCAGCTTGAACTGCCATGTCATGTGTTATCAACATTATGGATGAACCTATCTTGTTCCTTATGTCAAGCAGCAGCTGTAGTATTCCTCTTTGAACAACTACGTCAAGTGCTGTTGTCGGCTCATCAGCCACTATTAGCCTAGGATTCAGTATTGCTGACATGGCTATTATAACTCTCTGTCTCATTCCTCCACTCAGTTCATGAGGGTACATCTTGGCTACTGCAGGAGAGAGACCGGTGCTGGTGAAGAGTTCCTCTATCCTCTTATCTATCTCCTCATCAGGTATCTCCCCCTCATGAGTCTTGATAACATCAGCTATCTGGTCTCTAATTCTCTTCACTGGGTTTAGAGCATTCATGGAGCTCTGAGGTATGTAGGATATGTACTTCCATCGCAGAGAGCGAAGCTCTTCAGCCTTCAACTTTAGAAGGTCTTTTCCCTGAAAGATGACTTGGCCTCCAGCAATGTATCCTGGAGGCTTAAGGAGCCTTAGCATGGCTAGAGCTAGAGTTGACTTGCCGCACCCTGATTCGCCAGCTATGCCAAAGATCTCCTTTGGTCTTATGTAGAAGCTGACCCCATCTACAGCTTTAACTTCACCAGACCTTGTCTTGTAGTAGGCTTTGAGGTTCCTAACCTCTACTAGTTTCTCCATACTCATCACCCTATAGCCTTCTCAGTCTTGGATTTACGATCTCATCAAGCCCTATGTGTATCAAGTAAAGTGATACAGCGATGAGGACTATCATTATTATAGGAGGTACCCACCACCACCACATGCCTCTGAAGACTGCAGCGTGATACATGGCCCAGTACAGTATCATTCCCAAGGTCATGGTGTTCTGAGGCCCAAGCCCTAGGAACTCAACACCTGCTTCAGTTAGTATTGCCCAGACGACTGAGTTGAAGAAGTTGGCGCCCATCCACTGAAACATGTGTGGCATGAGCTCTATGAATATTATCTCCATGCTTCCCATACCTGATAGCTTTGCCATGTATACGAAGTCCCTCTCCTTTAGACTGAGCACTTGAGCTCTGATCTGTCTAGCTGGCCATGCCCAAGCGAATATTGACAATATCATGGCCATCATCCATATATCGACTACTCTGACGAAGGATGATATGAGGATCAGGAGAGGCAGCATAGGAATTACGAGAAATATATCAGTTATGCTTCTCAATACGGCATCTACAATGCCTCCATAGTATCCAGCTACGAAGCCTATTGTCGATCCTACGACAGTTCCTATTATTGCCACTATGAAGCCTATTGTCAATGAGTTCTCAATGCCGAGCAGAAGCTGAGCAAAGATATCTCTTCCAAGACTGTCTGTACCAAGGATGTGCTTGGGGTTGGGAGGCTGGTCTATCATGAATATACCAGCGGCTAAGGGGTCGTAGGGCAGCATTCTCCTGCCTACGACTCCCATAAGCGCTATGACTACTAACATTATGAAGCCTACCTTCAGCTTGTTGTTTGAGAAGACCTCCTTGAGAACTGCTTTTGCTCTCCTTGTGAAGGCTCCGAGTCTGCTTCTCTCTATGGGTAAACTTTCCTTCCTCATGCTACTCAGCCCCATATCTTATTCTCGGGTCTATAAAGGGATATATCATGTCTATAATGAAAGTAGCCGTGCACACAGCGAGTATTATGATGAGGACTACTCCTTGAATCACAGGATAGTCAAGGCTTGTAATAGCATTGTAAAGCAACCAGCCCATACCAGGATAGGCAAAGACTATCTCCGTTAGTAGAGCTCCTCCCACTATATTTCCTAAGGCTAGCGTAAGGCCTGTGGTTTGTGGAAGCATGGCATTTCTGAAGGCATAGCTCCACAATATGGTCTTCTCCTTCAATCCTTTAGCCTCAGCCATAAGTATGTAGTCCTCACCTTTAATCATTATTATCAATGACCTCATACTGAGGAACCACCAGCCAAGCGACGTTATGAGAATGCTGAGTGCTGGTAGTATAGAGTGTCTTATAACGTCCACTATGAATGACCAGCTTAGGGAGGGTATCATGCCTATTGAGTATGCCCCTGACATGGGGAATATTGGTATTAAGTAGGCTAGAAGGAATACTAGTATCACTGCAAACATGTAGTAGGGGATTATGCTGAACACTAGAGCGAAAGGTGCTACGTATCCCCAGACTTTTGACTCAGCACCTTTCCATCCTGCAAGGGCTCCCAGGATAGAGCCTATTATCCATGCCAGAACCACTGTGACTGAGAGAAGGCCTATGGTCCAAGGTAAAGCCATGTGTATTAGTTCCATTACCGTAGCTGGGAAGTTGGCTATGGAGTAGCCTAGGTTACCTCTTAGGAGCTCTCTTAAGTAGCAGACGAATTGTGTCCAGATGTCACCTTCGAGGCCAAACATCCTCTTGTAGGCCTCTACCAGTTCTTCGCCACCAACCTTGGTTCCTTGGAGTAATAGCTTACCAAGGATCATCTTTATTGGATCGCCTGGTATCATTCTCGGTATTATGAAGTTTATTAGTATGGCGAAGAACACTACTCCAGCGTAGGTAGCTAGCCTTCCTAGCAGATATCTGACGTAGGGATGCATGAGTATAACCCTCCTTACCCATAGACTATTAGGAAGAGCCTACGTATTAAAACTTAAGGTACTATGAGGTAAAATTATGTTCACTCTTTGACACACAACTCTCAGGTGCTGTTTGACGTGGATGAAGGACTATGGGGCTTTATTCCGTCCATTGAGGATGGCTATTAAGGTGAAGAAGAGAAGAGGCTAGAGAAGTCTTTTCAGAGCTCTATAGCTCATCATGAACAGGACTAAGGCAGGTAGGCCTAACACTACGTCAGCCCTTATGATGCCTTCTCTGAGTACATCGAAGATAGTACCTAAGACATCGCCTTCTTCCCATGTTATTATAACATCAAGCCCTACGGCAAGAGTCACTGCGATCTGAATAAATGCTGAAGCTATGCCTAGCCCGCTCCCCACGAGAGCACATGCTAGACACTTAGCAATGTTATCTCGGAAATAGGCAGCAGCAATCATGGTGATGCCAATAGTTATCATCACCAATGCGAAGCCAGCATCAGGAGGTATGTAGCCAATCGAAAGGATGGGCTCTATGCCTAAAAGCATTGATGACCAGTTAACTATGGCCACAATGCCTGCTATCAGATACATTGCTCCAATGAGTAAAGACGAGACATACAGCTTTCGCATGATGGTCACCCCAGGCCTAGAATCATGCCGATAAACATCACGGCTAATGAGGCCAGATAGGCTAAGACCATTTGATACATTATGGTCAGAACAGCGTATTTAAGGCCGATTTCACTCCTTATGACCGCCATAGTGGCTACGCAAGGCACGTAGAGGAGCACAAAGATCATGTATGCATAAGCCGATAGTGGAGAGAAGTGGGCTAATATAGCTCTTCCTAAGGATGTCTCCTCAGCTCCATACACCATGGCCATGGTGCTCACTACTACTTCTTTAGCCATGAAGCCAAAGAAGAGAGCGATAGTAGCTCCCCAATCCCAGCCCATGGGCGTAAATATGGGCTGTAGAGCTCTTCCTATAGCCCCAACCCAGCTAGCTTTGAGAAGAGCTGGATCCTCAAGCGCCTCAGGGCCTATCAATCCCTTAGGGCCTGTTATAGAGAGGAGCCACACAAGGATGGCTGCAGCCAAGATCACTGTTCCTGCCTTGGTTAGAAACCTCTTAGTTCTCTCCCAGGTCTTGATAAGCACCGTCCTCGATTGAGGCATGAGATATGGAGGAAGCTCCATTATAAACCCTATCGAAGGGCCTTTGAAGATAAATGACTTAAACAGGAAGCCTATCACCAAAGCGAAGATTATACTTAGTACGTACATGCTAGTTATGGCTAAAGCTGCGTAAGTTCCAAAGATTGCAGAAGCTATGATCAAGTACACTGGAAGGCGTGCACTACACGTAGAGAGGGGGCATATCATGATCACAGTCTTTCTATCGTTCTCATCTTCTATGGTTCTAGCTGAGAGAACAGCTGGCACATTGCAAGCAAAGCCAAGTATCAAGGGAACTATAGCTTTGCCAGGTAGCATGAACCTGTGCAACACCTTGTCCAATACGAAGACCACCCTAGCCATGTATCCTACATCCTCAAGTATGGCGACAAGGATGTAGAATATGGCTATCATGGGGGTGAACACTAGTACAGTTCCCACTCCCGTTATTATGCCGTCGGCTAAAAGCGATGCAAGCAGGGGTGCTTTATCCTGAAGTATGAGCCTGGTGTAGTCAGCTAGACTACTGAATAAGGCATCAACCAGATCGACTAGAGGCAATGACACATTATAGGCGAAGTATAACATCAAGTATATGGATGTTATGGTAATAGGCAAGCCCAAGAATTTGTCAAGAAGTACTGTATCAAGGAGTTCACTTACACTAATCCCCTTAACCCTGACTCTCCTTACCACTTTATCCACTATCTCAAGGATCTTAGCATAGCGTTGATTGACCATGTATACCTCAAGGTCTCCAACAACGCTTTCGAGCTCCTTTCTCATCTCATTAGCCATATTGATTAGTAGATCGCCCTTAGGAAGAAGCTTCACTTTTTCGACTACATCCCTATCGTTTTCAAGAAGCTTTATCGCAAGCCATCTCGGATGGTATGTATGTACTACTTCAGGTGTATGAGTCTTCATGAAGGAGCATAGCCTAGAGATAGCTTTTTCAATAGGGTCACCATAGTCTACTATGGCTGGATTTCTCCTAGGATTGCTGATAGACTGGATGATTATATTCTTTAGCTTATCAATACCAATACCCTTAATAGCTATGGTAGGAACGACTGGAACTCTGAGTAGAGCTTCAAGCTTCTTCACATCGACTACATAACCTTCTCTTTCTGCAAGGTCTACCATATTGAGTGCAACGATTAGGTTGACTCCAAGCTCAAGAAGAGAAACAGCAAGGTAAAGGCTACGTTCAAGGTTTATAGCGCTCACGATCACCACGACCACATCAGGCCTTTCCTCGATTATGAAGTTACGAGCTATTAGCTCGTCTATGCTATAGGCTGTAAGACTATAGATTCCTGGGAGATCTACTACTTCAACTTTATAGCCGTTCAGTTTCATCACGCCAACTTTCTTCTCCACAGTAACTCCAGGCCAATTGCCCACCCAAGCTCTTCCGCCTGTTAGAGCGTTGAATATGGTAGACTTTCCCACGTTGGGACTACCAGCTAGAGCCAGCTTGATAGTGCCCTTCATGAAGTCTCCCTCACTATGATGTATTGAGCCTCAGCCCTCCTTATACTAAGAGGAACTCCTCGTACCAGAATCTCAATGGGATCAAGAAGAGGTGCTAGGCGAAGCACTTTAATTTTGGCTCCAGGAATGATGCCCATATCCATGATGCGCCTCCTTATCAAGGCAGGGCCTTCTACCTTGATCACCTCATACGCCTTTCCCACTTCAGCCTCACTTAGCTTTATTGGATCAGTCATCTGAAGACACCTCGTGCTGAGTTTAGGCTAGCCTAAAATTAGGCTTACCTAAGGGGTTATTAAACTATATTATGTGCCATAGCACATAATAGTGTAGAGTTGCTTGGGATATTATGATATTTTATCAATTAAGTGCACTATAGTAATACTAGGAACTTGTCTTTTTAGCCTGTATCATCAGAACACGACTCCTTCTATAGCCATGTATCCTGATGTTGTTGAGTGCTTCGGTGTATCTCCTGAAGAGAAGAGCGCGCTGTCTAGGATCTTTGACTTTCTGTATGGTGTCTCGTACGCTGCCACGAATCCTTCTAATGAACTCTTCATAATCTAGATACTCCCCTGGCCCACTGATGACAACACTGATTACTTTCATGCCAGCCTTTGCTAATAGCCGAGTATAATCTTCCACCTCATGAAGACCCCATATGTCCAGGTTATGTGCTAGGCTTAGAGCCTCATGATATATTTCCTCAAGCCTAAGTGAGGAGGCCTCAGCACTGTCATGAGGAGTATACTTGAACTTATCTATAACCACTAGGAGGCCATCATCCTTGAGTACTCTCCTTGCCTCCACGACGAAGTCTATTAGCTTAGCGGCAGGCCTAAATTCATGAAATAACATCACGGCAGTTACTAGGTCGAACACTTCATCCCGAAAGGGAAGACTATGAGCAGATGATGAGATGAGGCAAGCCTTTGTGGCCATCTTCATGAGGCGCAATCTACGCCATGCCCTTTGTATAGACAGCAGGTCAACATCTAGGCCTATTAGTAGAAAGTTTTCCAAAAACTTGGACACATCGAGTAGAAACCTGGCCTCTCCACATCCAACATCAAGAAGAAGACCTTGTCTATTCCCAAGCCTGATGAGAGTTGAGAAGAAGGCTTCACGTAGCGACATGAAGACCACGCTCAGCTAGCCAATCTATCATCACGTGCTCAGCAATTCGCACCTTCATCATCATGTCTAGTGGGCAGTATGTCTTTAAATAGATTGCCTCTTGACTAGTAGTGTTGATGATGAGCACCTATTTATTCTCAAAAGGCATCTAACCATGTAGTACTGAGCCATTATATGAGCGTATTATGATTCTCTCAACGCGATTTCTTGGGCCTTTCAACTGATGGGTATACGACGAGCTCCTCTCTTAGGAGCTCTTACCGTCAAGAGGCCGTTCTCGTACTTTGCATGAACAGCATCTACATCTATGCTATCCTCTAGCCTTATGGGGAGCTCTATGGCTTCAGGTGAGCTTGGAAGCTTTATGGATGATTTAGCTCTAACGAATATCATGTGATCGCTTGCATACAGCTCTATATCCTCCTTCTTGACCCCAGGCAACTCTACATAGACTATATACTCCTCCGGCTTTTCCTCTACATGATAACGTTTCCACCTTGGCCACATAGATAATTTACCCTCGGGCCCCTTCATGGCTATGCTAAAGAAGATGCCCATACTCTCAGCCCATGCATATCCTGACAGAAGAGATTTATAAAAGTGACAAAAGTATCAAAGAGGCCATGATCTGCTTCCATGTAATGGTGGCTACATGTGTATGAAGTCGAGTCCTAGCAGCTTTGCAAAGACCTGAAGAGGCCTTATGTGGTCACCGTATGTCACTACTGGGTGATGACCAAAAGCTTCGCTCATGATCCTCTTAGCATTACTAACTTTGATGCCTATAGCCACTCTACAGTGTGTCGTGTCCTTGGTCCATGCTACTCTCCCCGTAGTAGCCCATATCCTCTCCATGCCTTCATCTAAACCTGCTATTGTCACTAAAGCTCCTTTCTCAAGCTCAGCATAAGGAGTTAGCCCTTTTCCTAGCGCATGAAAGTCTCTTAACACTATAGGACAACCTTTACACCTCATGCTGAAGGGAAGGACATCATGGTTTATAACAATGATGCCATTCTCTATATCTTGATGAGTTGCATTTTCATTAAGATTACCCATCAAAACGGCCTGTCTGGATATAGCCATAAGCGCTGCCATCATTATGAGCTGGTTTATATCACCTTCACATCCTGCTGGAATTCCCTCATCTATGAGGAGAGAAAATGCTGTACATGAGACATACTCAGGGTCAGGAAGCCATGCACAGTCAATTGTTATGGCATTTGCAGTATATCTTTCAAGAAGACTCTTTATACCAATATAGACCTTCGCATAAAAGTCAAGCTTCTCCTCTCTCCCGTCCAAGATCTTACATTGACCCTTCCATAGATTGGCAAGTTTTCTAGCATCCTCATCGCTTGCCTCGTTTATCTCTCTTATGTAATCTTCAAAGTCTATCCTGATGAAGGTAGTTCCAAACTTTCTCATGATGAGGTCAAAGTCATAGTTCACATCAAATATACCGTGAGGAGGAATATCGCCTACATATAAGGTCCTCATGCACCTAAGAAACTTCACTGCTCTTAAAGCACCTATCAATGCCTTTACATCATCTGCTCCAGCTGGAACAAAAGTGGAGGAGCCAAGCCTCCTAAGCTTACCGAGCAGGTACCTGCCATACCAAGCATATCCCCATCTATCCCACTCAGGCAATATTGGCTTGCCAAGATTGATGAGATGTGATAGCAGGGATTCATCATATCGAGTATTAGCCTTTAACACAATAGCGTCCACGTCAGTCAGGAGTGTTGTCATACGTGTTATATCTTCACTTGAGAAGACCTTCACTGATGACTTGAGGACTACCTCCCCTTTCTTGGCTAAAGAGGCTAGATCCACCTCCTCTGGGGGAGTTTCCTTCTCTCGCTCAACGTGTCTTGGCTTAGGAGGTCCTCTCACCCAGGCCATGGCAGCTAATCTTGGAGCTGATGACCACAGATCTGAGTCAGAAGGTAGTTCCAAGGGCTGAAGTACAGGTTTGACCTCGAAGGCGGACATGGGGACTCTCAATTCAACCACCTTACGATCATGTTGTTGAGTAATAGTATAAAGGTTCACCTTTGAATATTTCCCAATATTGGGAATATTCCAAGGCGAACCTTTTGAAGACTTATTCATTATTAAGACAAGGCATAGTACTAAGAATCCCTATGCTAATAGAAAGATTACTAAATTCCCGAAGAGGCAGATATTGGTTCATGGTATTATAAGAGCATTAAGAATGAACTATATCATAATCCTAGTTAATCCAGCAGGGACGAGTAATAGTAAGACTCATAAACAGATAATGAGGGAGAAAGGACTGGATAGACATATGGCTAGTGCCTACATGATAGCATATAGGGGATGGAGGAAAATCCATGAAGGAATATTCTAGATTATCTTGGAATATTAGGTGCGTAAAGCTTTTCCAAGTTGAGCTTAAGAGTGAAAAGAGAGTGATAGGAAGTGATGAAAGTAGTGCCTGTAGCAGCCGAGTCCATGGGAGTCAGATCCATGTGCACATACGTGGAGGTAAAAGGCTTAAGAATCCTTCTAGACCCAGGAGCCGCCTTGGGGCTTAGATTCTCCCTCCTTCCTCATCCAGTAGAGTACAAGGCTTTAGTAGAGGCTAAGAGAAGGATTAAGGAGTATGCTCAGAGGGCTGATGTAATATTCATCAGTCATTATCACTATGATCATTATGCAAGATTAGATAGGACAGACTACGTGTGGTCTTGGAGCATCCCTGATGAAGACATCATCATATATGATGACAAGGAGGTCATTGTCAAGAGCTGGAGAAGCAAAATAAACGTGAGTCAGAGAATCAGAGCTCATAGGCTTCTAAGAGCATTAGAGAACTTTAAAGTCAAGGTGAAAATCCATGAAGCTGATGGTAAGGTCTTCGAATATGATGAAGTTAAGCTTAGAGCTCTTGAGCCAGGACCCCATGGTGAGGATGGCACTGCACTAGGATATGTAGTTCCGCTTCTAATAGAGACTGAAGACGAGAGATTGCTCTTTGTTCCTGATGTACAAGGGCCTATATCGGACAGGTATAGGGACATTATTGTTCACATAAAGGCGAACATCATAATCATAGGCGGACCACCACTTTACTTGGCAGGAAATAAAGTGAGCAAGGATAGCGTTCAAAGAGGGTTGAGAAACCTAAAGATAATAGCTAGCCAGTATGATGAAGTCATAGTCGACCACCACATGCTAAGGGATCCAGCATGGTATGAGGTCATGGCGGAACTCAAGAGCATTAATAAGAACGTCAAGACAATGGCTGAATATAGGGAAGAGGAGAATAGGCCTCTGGAATATCTTAGGAGAGAGCTTTATGAGAAAAACAAACCTTCAGAGGACTTCATCAGATGGCTCAACCTCAGAAGAGAAGAGCGCTATAGAACTCCGCCTCCAATATAACAGAAAGCTTTAGAAGAGTCTATGGTAAATAGATAGATGATGGTGATGACTCTAGCCCCGCTGAGCTATTAAGCGATGATTGCGATCTTGAGTGCTGACCTTATCCTTATAAGCTACAGATGGTTGAGATCTAGTATCAGCTCATCAGTGAGTGCCCTTCATTTGAGTAAGAGCACTCAAATGTGCTTTTCCTGACCTTATTTAGGGATTACTGTATGGAAGATAAGATCAAGACTAGCACCATGATAAACCGTGAGCTCTGGAGAAGTTTAAATCTGAGATCGGAAGCGAGAGGGGATTAAGGGCTCTTAGTCAAGCTGTTGAGGAAGCCATCGAGGATAAGGTCAGTGATATCCTAAATCATCAGGGCCTTAGAGAAGCTACTAGAACATGAAAAAGAGGTACTATTAGTGATGTCCCCCGTTAAGCCAAAGGTAGCTACGAATGCAGGAAAAACAATCAGGGAGCTGAGGAGATCAAGGCTTTGACCATTGTGTATTTAGACTCAAGTGCTATTGTGAAGCATTATGCATTAGAAGCTGGAAGCTATGTAGTCAGTAGAGTGTACCATAGGACATTAAATGAGGAATTCATCCTCTTATTCTCAGCATGGGATATTGGCAGTTCCTTGGTGTGCTCGATAAGTATTATAGGCGAGGATGGTTAAGTACACGGAGACTATGAGAAAGCCAGATATCAATTCCTAGGCGAGACCGCAAGGCTGTTGAAGTTAAAGCTATTGAGAATTATATCAGTCAAGACCAGACTATCTATGCAGGCCTGGCCCGTTATTGAAAAAGTACCATGTGCATGAAGCTGATGCACTCCAGATAGTCTCAGCAAAGCACATAGAAGCTCAGAGACTATATACAGGCGATAAGCAAGTGCACGAGATAGCAGTTAAAGAAGGCATTGACAGCACATATCCGAGCTAAACTCTAAAAGTAGTATTGTTATGGGAAGACTTACGTTCCTCATATAAATGATCCACACCTATGATCTCAATTATTTTAACTATCTTCACCCTACTGGCTCTCGTAATGGCCACCTTCACCTTAGATCCCAATTTAAAGAGGTCGAAGTACTCTATATCGGCAATGTAACCTAATGTCTCTCCTGGCTTTAAGCCATTTACTGGGTCTCCATACCTAGTCCTAATTGAAATCGTACAGTACACCTCATCATAACGGGATTCAAGCACTTCGATTAGACCATCTAATGTGAAGTTGTAAGGGTCTAATGAAGCATTACCAAGGAAAGATATAACCTCCTTGTCCTTGAACCACACGCCATGAGGAGCGACTTTTAGTATTTCAAATACAACCCCATCTCTAACACCTAGTACTGTTTTATGATCAACAACGCCCTCAATGACTACAGGCCAATAGAGGTAGGCATGATATATGGCATAGATAACTAGAGGAGAGATCAGGATCCCCATTATAGCAAGGAGTTTCAACCTCAAGGATCATCGCCTCCTCAGTTTAAAGTATGAAGGTGAATAGAATTGAGCATTGGTCATGTACTCTCTCCTTTTATAATTTCCCTCTCTTTGAATTCTAGTTCAAACCAGTTAGATAATGTCTCTAGAATGAAGTCAATTGG
>Ga0180301_10002225_pt1 | contig 15231 bp, 18 predicted proteins | sample GuaBasSediGuay16_FD_121797 | JGI IMG/M metagenome (GOLD analysis project Ga0180301, IMG submission 121797) | Subseafloor sediment microbial communities from Guaymas Basin, Gulf of California, Mexico - Guay16, Core 4569-2, 12-15 cm | ecosystem: Environmental > Aquatic > Marine > Hydrothermal...
AAGCTCTTACCGTCCTTGACTATAGCCTTTATAGCCTTCATCATGAGCTCTGGGCGCTCATGCTGAAACACGTTTCTGCCTATACAGACTCCGGCAGCTCCAGCTTCAATAGCTTTCTCCACCATCTTCAAAACATAATTGGGGCTTTTCTTCGAGCCGCCCGCTATCACGACGGGTACTGGACACACATCGACAACTTCTTCGAAGGGCTCGGCGTAAATAGTTTTAATTATATCGGCTCCTAGTTCAGCTCCAACTCTGATAGCTATTTTTACTGCCTCTACTTCTTCACCTAAAGTTTCTGTAGGAAGACACTCGCCTAGTACAGGTACTCCCCAGGCATCGCACACGTCGACTAGTTCTCCAAAAAACTTTATTGCCTCATTGTAGTTTTCTCCGCCAACGTATAGCGTAAAAGCTACAGCATCGGCTCCGAGCAGTAACGCCTCCTCGACACTCGAAATAATTGTTTCAAAAGAAGTTTCTCGAGGCACATAGAGTGCCCCGGAGACTCTTAGTATGAAACCTAGTTTCTTCGCACACTTAGAAAGCTCGCTGCTATACTTCTTCAAAAGCCCTTTATGCAGAAGAATAGAGTCGGCACCGCACTTGACGCCGAGCTCAATAACTTTCCACGCGTCTTCAACGCCTTTAATAGGCCCCATGTAGCCTCCATGGTCTATAGGAAAAATAATACTCTTACCGTTCTCCAAATCAAGTACTCTCCCCAATCTTATTCTCTTTCCATAGCTCATTTATTCACCATACTATTAAACATGCTTCAGTACATATAATTAAGCACACTAAGTTATTTTACTGTTCGAAGAACTATCTAAACGTGAAAAAAATACTCTTATGGGAAATGACTTGGGAAGAAGCCAAAAAACACGTTAAAGAAAACAGCCTAGTAATAGTTCCTGTAGGCTCTTTTGAAGAACATGGGCCACACTTACCTCTATCAACAGACTCAATTATCGTAGAAGAAGTAGCCAAGAAAGCCGCAGCAAAACTCTCAGAAGAGATACCTGTAGTCGTAGCACCAACAATATTCTTCGGCTATGAATCACCTAATGTAAGAAAATACCCGGGAACAATATCGCTTAGAATAGAGACTTTCATTAACCTGGTATACGACTACTTATGTAGCCTAATAGACCATGGGTTTAAAAGAATTCTAGTTATTAACGGCCACGGACAAAACTACGGCGCTCTGAGAGTAGCCTTAAGAAAAATATACGAAGACAAAGGAGCCCCAGTAGCACTAATACCCCTGTGTCTTTCACTAGCTAAACCAGTAGCCGAAAAATATAGGAAGTCCAAGTTAGGTGGAATAATGCACGCAGGCGAACTCGAAACATCGCTAATGCTCGTACTGAGAGAAAACCTCGTTGATTTAAGTAAGGCAGTAAAAGAAATATCTAAACCGCCTTCAACAATACTTACGGCAGACCTCACAGCCCCAGGTAAAATATTCTTAACTACTTGGAGCTACTGGAAAACAAGAAAAGGAGCACTAGGAGACCCAACTAAAGCAACAAAAATATTTGGCGAAAAAGCCTTAGAGAAAATCGTCGAAGAAATATACATAATAGCTAAAGAACTATACACTAAAGTATTCCCAACAATAGAGGGAAACCTTAAACATTAGTAAACTAGTTTCCGACGAGTTATAGTAGTTCTTTCTAGCTCCTCGAAGCTTTTTCTAAAACTTAGATTAAAGTCGGTGTTCAAAAAGAGTATATTAATTATTAGTATTTTTCTTAAAAATATGGCTTCTTGTGACAATCTTTTAGCGTTATCTCAAATACTAGCTTACTCTATGTATAAGCTGAGCTCTAGCTCAATTAAAATAGCTATAATAGGTTCCTTGAACAAAAAGATCTCAGCTAAATTAACTAAAGTACTACAAGATATTAAAGTTAAAGCAGAAGTTTGCTTACATTTTAATGAGGGTAATTTAAAGGATATTGACATTATTTATCTAGATTACTCAGACGCTGGTCTACTCCTAAAGAAGTTATCCAATACTGGTCAGGTAAATCGATCGCAGTTCTCTGCAATGCTTTTTCTAAAATTTATACCAGATCCTACTGTACTCAAAAATATTAGTGGTAGCAGATATGCTAAAGCTATTTGCCTCTCAACTACGGTATAGTATTGTTGTCTAAGAAAACTTACGATAAAGAATTTTTGAATAAACAGTTGAAGTTTATCGTGAATCATTTATTCAGGGACTAAAAACAGTTCACTATAATACGGCTTATTTCCTTTATATTCTATGTCGAAGTGTTGTCGGAAAAGCCCAAACAGAGTTATTGTTGAAGTAGGTACTGGTAGAGATTTTTCGACAATATAGTTAGCTAAGGCTGCTAAAAACATTGGAGGAAAGATATATTCTTTTGGCATTAAGTCTGATATAATTGAATAGCTAAAAGAATTTTAAAGGACCTCGAACTCAGTAGCGTATGTGAAATTACCTGTAGTGGCGCTAAAAGGTATTCAATTAAAGAAGATATAACACTTCTGTTTATCGACGGTCTTAAAGAAGAATACTTTGATTACCTCAAGTTTTTGAAGATAAGCTAATTGAAGGCTCGCTAGTCTTAGCTCATAACACTATATCTCATTCCTATAAAATGACAAATTACATCAAGGAAGTCTATAGTAAATTTTGTCACTTACAACCATGACTAATCCAAGAGGTATTACTTTAAGCACTAAATTAGTGAAAATAGCTAGCTAACACTTTTATAACTGTATATTAGATTTCTATATAGGTATGATATTATGTGTAACATAGAGACATTTAATCACAGTCACCATAATCCTAGACGTACAGTCTCAGATCACCCTTTAAGAGGACTACTTAGTCTAGCTATTATGTGTCTAATTAAACAGAAGCCTACTTACGGGAGCGAAATATACCAGAATCTTAAAGAAAAATTCGGAATAAATGCTCCTCGTCCCCTAATATATACTCTGCTTAGGAGACTTGAAAGAAACGGCTTCATTACATCTACTTGGGAAATGCCTGAAAGCGGCCCTGCTAGAAGAATCTATAGAATAACAGAAGAAGGCTTGGATGTATTAAAAGACTCTGCTGTTAAACTGAAAAAAGTTATACCGCTTATAGAAAAAATAATAAAAGCTATTGAAGAAGAATAATTTAAATAAAAACTATAATTTCATTATTAATTTGCATGCTGTTACTTCCGTTTAATACTCCTGTGGTGGAGGAAGATACTGCGGTGCTGGCGGAGACATCGTAGTGGTCTGATAGTATCCTATTCTTCCTAACTCGTCTACTGACACTTTTATTAAAGACGCTATTGAACCTAAGCCCATTATAATCAGCGACACAATTACAGTTATTACTCCTACTATGAAAGCTAATCCTCCTAAGCCTTCAGCAATATTGTATAGAAATGGTACGTAAGCTGTCCCCATTAAGCCTACTCCGATAAAGAGTAGTACTCCTCCTACAATGTACCACAGTATTGAGTATACTATAGCCTTGATCGCTAACACGAATGCTCTTCCCCAACTTATCATTTAATTCACTCTAATCAGTAAAAGACTAATAAGTATATAAGTTTTTCCTAAATTAAATTAGAGTAATCAATAAAAATAGAAAGTATTCGTTTCTTTAAAATAATATATTTTATTTTATATTCAATTAATATACGATTTTTTCTTTCCATAAACTATTATGTTAGAAATAATCAAGTTTAAGTATATTTTAACTAATCTTTAAGTTAATTAGTGTTTGAGAGAACGTCTTCTTCTTTCTAAAAGTATTAATATGTATCAAACTAGATTACCTATTTATTTTACTTAAGAATAGCTTTTTATGTGGGGGTACTACGTGATGTCAGAAGTGAGCTCCCCTGCTTAAAAAATCCTATTTCGCTGCTTATAGATGATTGGTCTATAGGTTACGTTGGTGAAGGCAGAGGAACCATAGAGGACACCAAGTTTGAGAAATGCTACGAGTTTGCCAAAGACTTAGTGAAACTTGGCGCTTTAGGTGTCCGCGGAAAGCTCACTTTATTACCTTATGTAACTAAACCTGAAGGCAATACATATCGTGTCTTAGGTAGAATTGATAAAGGCATTGAGGGTATTCCCTCGCAAAAGCTACTCGAAGTTCTTTCTCTTGTTAAGGGAGAGCTTATGAAATACTTTGATATTACACCAGAGCTGCTCACGCATACTCTAGCTTTAGATATCGAGACTGGCACTTTAATAAATGAGTCTGAGTGGGAGTGGTCTAATAAACAGGATCTTAAGACTTTAACTAAGTATATTGCGCACGGACTTCAAGTTTTGAGAAATGTAGGTATTGTAGCTAGTGGCATTACCTGTCCATGTGACTTTGGTAAAGAGGTAGAAGGTATTTTAGCTAAAGCTATTTTAGAAGCAGAAAAAATAGTAAATAATATTACGCTGACATGGTATTTTCTCCACATGCAGTCGAGGCGCATTGGCTGGGACGGCTCATCGGTAAATCCGAGACTAATGTACCTCAATGAAGAAAGTAAAGAAGCTGTTGTAAGCATAATTAGCGGCTCAGCAGAATACATTAACCAGAAGACTATAGACTCTGTAGGTCCTGACCCCGAGCGGCTAGCTGACCAATGGATTACAGCAGACGGTGAAAAAGGGCGGCTAGCTGAACTACTTAAAAATAAAGCATATATTATTTTCCATATTCATTGGTATAATTCTCATGGTAGAGACGATAAAGTAGGCTTCTTTGCTCTAAAGGAACTTGCTTCAAGAATAAGAGACCTGTGGGCAAATAAAGTTATCTGGATGAAATGTAGCGAGCTAGCTAGATACTTTACAGCGAGTAAAACTTGGAAAGCTGAAGTTGCAGGAAGTCGAATAATTTTGTCTAGTCCCTTCCACTGTCCTCTTTTCACTATAAGCTTTGCTGTAGATAGAGAAGTGAAATATATTAAGGTCAATGGAAAGAAACTTAAAAAGAAGGAAAAGCCTCCTTTAGAGAAGTGTTCATGGACTGCTATGGGAGATAGAGTTTACTTATGCTTCAATTTGACTGAGAGGACAATAGTAGATATAACATTCAAGTAAGTATTATAATATATCTTAGTACTTAAACATAGACATTACAATAAGTCAAAGTTTGCAAAAGATTAATATAATCTACTCTAGGCTTATTCTCGCTAACAGTCCTGCGTGGTCTGACGGATATATTCCTTGTGTGTTTGCTTTATTGCAAATAACTTTACAGTCTAGTATTTTAAGTCGAGGATCTACGAAAATATAGTCTATCCGCAGAGATGATTCAGGAAGCTTAAAAGTATACCCTTTCTCACTTGACCTTGCTTCTTCCCACGCGTCTTTAAAACTCAGTTTTATTTCATTTATTTCTTTTAGTCCTTTCATAAACTGTATTACTGGTTCATGAGGCTCTTCATTGAAATCTCCTACTATAATGGTAGGTAGTTCTTTTCCATACTTCTTGATGAAACTCGCTAGCTCTTTAGCTTCGATAAGTCTGTCTGGCGGGTACGTGGACAAATGTACTGTCACAAAGAATATTTTCTTTCCTTGTACTTCAATAACTGCTCCTAGAATTGGTCTAGGATGAGGATTTACTTCCGCGCTGTAAGTTAGATCTTCTTCACTTACTTCTAGCACAGGATACTTGCTTAAAATAGCTAAACCTGCTTTAACTTTCTCTGCTCCAGGAGGCCTTCTTAAGCAGCACACAGCTCTATATTCAGGAAGAATGTGCGCGAGCTGCTCTGCTTGATTTCTGCCTTCTTCGTCTAGCTCAGGGTCACTTGTTACCTCCTGTAAGCCAATAATGTCAGGAGAATACTTTTTAATTTCATTTAGAATGAGTTCTCTTCTAGTTTTCCATGGAGAAGAATACCCCCAGATATTTAGTGTCATTACTTTAATTTCCACAATAGTTTTTAATAAAGACAGTATAAATGACTATGTTTGCCGAGGCTTGTACACTATCCACTCTAGTCGTCTTACTCCAGCCTCAATTAAGTCTAGTAAATTAAGCTCCTTAACTCTCTTTGTACTCCTACTAGTTAACACAAGTAGTATACTGAATCCTATTTTCTCGAGCATTGTCTTAAGCACTTGAGGAGGATAGATAGTGAGTCTCAGCTTAAGCTCATCTACTTTAACTAAATTCTCGTCTACTTTTTTGTACAGTACTGCATAGTGGTCGAGAACATAGTCACTTACTTTCTTAACTTCTTCTAACTCAAAATAATTGTCATTATGCTTAATGATATGAACACCTTCTCTGAACTTTATTGGATAATCTAATATAAATATTCCATAGGGTTTTAAAGCATTATAAATGTTTAATAAAACTCTTTGGTTTTCTTCATGTGAAAAATATCCAAATGAAGTATACCAAGAGACCACTACATCAAATTCTTCGACATAATCCACTTCTCTCATGTCTTTAACCACATAGTACTCCTTAAATCCCCTGTTCCTCTTTTTGGCTAACTCAATGAGCTCTTTAGACACATCAACACCATATACCTCGAAGCCTTCTTCTCGCCAATACTTGTGATGGCGTCCTATGCCGCACGCTAAGTCGAGTATTTTCTTGTATTTTACGCCAAGCTTCTTTTCAGCTAATTTTATGAGAAAAAGCACATAGTGAGCTTCAATAAAATTGGCTTCTTCAGGATAATCTATATGCTATAAGTATACTTTACTTTCATTCATAAAAATCAAATACTGCTATTTTAATATAAATTTTTGAAGAACTATATGTACTTAAGCTCTATAGGCACTTTTCTAGGCTTAAAGCTAATAATATTGCGGTCTACAATATTAGTTTACGCATATATTAAATAGCCAATAATTTTATCTTTTTATTTTAAGTATATAGCTTGGCTGAGCCCCTCTTCCCTCTACTACTATTTTATTTGGTGTTACTGTTATTCTAGCATAAGATCCTGTAATTTTGTCGAGTTCCCACCAGCCCATACTATGTAAGCATATGTGGTGTGTTCCGTTTTCTTCGCGGTATCCGCCGTAGTGTGCGTCTCCGCTGAAAGTAGCTACTAGCCTATAGTCTCTAAATAATTCGAGTAATTCATCTTCATTGTCTATTCTAGGTTCATTACAGAAAATCGCTATAGGGTAGTGACAAAAAACTACTATTGGTTTGTTTCTAGGTACTTTCTCCAAGTCTCCTTGAAGCCAGTCTAATTCTTGGCTCGGTATGTGCCCTGTAGGACCGCCGCTATTAGTATTAGGGCCCCATGCTGCATCAAGGAATATTATGTGGAGAAACTTTACGTCTATTGATTTCCACCAATAATTTATTCCTATTATACTAGTGTATTCTTCTCTAGTAAACGCGTCTAGATCATGGTTTCCAAAAACGTAGTATCTTGGAGCTTTGCACTGAGAATATACTTCATTTATTTCCTTTAATGCTTTCAAAGCTTCTGGCTTCTTGCAGCCAATAAAGTCTCCGAGCTCTACTACAATATCTGGGTTAAAGTCGCTATTCATGTCTTCTATAAACTTTCTGAGCCACTTTCTGATATCGAGAGGCCCCTGATGAACATCTGCAACAGCTCCTATTTTAACACAACTACCCCCACTTACCATACTATGGACTTCACTCAAACACACTTTAACACATTATCCTCTATAACTAAAGATTTAAAATACATTCGCTTTCCAGTGAAGCTAAGTGTCGTTAATACTTGAATATGTTATATGTAAAGATTAGTAGTAGATTAAGTATAAATGCTTAAAACTTCTTGAAGAAAACATGGCTCTGAAGGTAATGATAGAGCTAAATCTTTGCCGAGTAGACTGAATTAAGGTAGCTGCTTATTCAATTAATCTATATTTCTTGAGAATATCAAGAACTCCTTTTCCACAGGAAAAGGGGGATACATAACCCCCTCTCCTTAAGACCACTTCTTTTACTTCCTCTACTGCATTTGAAACTGTTGCTGGAATAAAGCCGTACTTGCTGTCAAGCATATCTAAGTCGTGTACACAGTCACCTACGCAGAGCACTTCATTGTAGTCTATACGCCAGTAGTCTGCTAGTTCTCTAAGAGTCTCTCCTTTGCCTGCAGAAGACAGTATTACTTGAAGTAATGCCCATACTCTACTACATTTTAGTTTCAAGCACTTTTCTCTTATTTTTTCATTCAAATACTTTTCTGCCCATCTAGCTTCTTCTGAGCTCTCGAATTTTAATCCAGCTAAGTGTCTTTCGCATGCAATTTCCTCGCTAACCCATATTTTTACATTAAATCCCCTTTCTTTAAGCTCTTTTTCAGTTTCTTCAAGGAGCTTCATTATTGAAGGTAGCAGGCGTTTCCATTCTCTTTCGATTTTAAGGTAGTGTTCAAGGTAAGGTCTGTAGCCTTTCTCTACAAGAAAATATATCTCCTGCTCATTAGCTATTAAAGCATGAGGAACTCCAGCGCAAGCTCCTAGCTTATTAGCATTCAAGTACTTTACTTGATCAGGAAGAGGTCTGCCTGAGGCTGTGGTTACCTTTACTCCCTTCTTAGAGAGCTTTATGAGAGCTTCTCTAAGCTCCGGTAATATTGTCTTGTCCCACTCTAACATAGTGCCGTCTAAATCTAGTGCAACTAGTTTAATTTTCGTCATAGTAGTCTTCTCTATCCTCTATCTTCATTTTAAAAATACTTTTTCCTTCACACTTATAAGGTACTTCAAGAATATCTGCTATAGTTGGAATAACGTCTATGATTTCTGCTTCCCTCACTATTTTTCCTCGATACTCTTCGGGCAGCGCGCCTCCTGATATAATAAATGTTATTCTTCTAGTTCCACCGCTGTACTTATCTGTAGGCTTATCCTCCTCGAAATCCCATACACAGCAGTCAAATGGTGCGTCGTGTCCACAGCACCAGTTAACACTTCTAGCTCCCTGTTTTCGAGCAATACTACAGCCTAAGTGATAGCCGTGGTCTGAAGCCACTACAATATATGTCTGATTCCACATTTTCCTAGACTTTAAGTAACCTATTATTTCCCCTAATATATAGTCTAGAAGCATCATGTAAGAGTGCTTTGACGTAAATGGGTTAATGCCATGTCCTCTGACATAAGAGGGACAGCCATTAATTACATCGAATGTAGGGAAATATATTAGCATCAAATTGAAGTCGGGATTAAAGTCCATGTAGGGCTTAATGAAGTTTCTCCATAATAAGAGATCAGACCACTCGACTGTATTATGTATCGATATTTTGGTACAGTGAGGAGAAACAATAGTGTCAGGTACATAAAAGTAGCCTCTTTCATACCATCCACCAAAAGTAGCGCACTTAAGCTCACCCTTATAGTACTCTTTAGCATACTCGAAGAACCCTGTTTTCTCTTCATTGCTATAGCCTTCAGGATTTCTCCAGTATTCTTCATCGTAGAGAGGTCTAGTGTAGCTTCCTGTAGCTAAATACCTCATGCCTTGTCTAGTCCAGCATACTCCTCTATTCCATGGCCTCACTACCCATAGGCCGTTGTCTATTAGTTCTGCAAAATGAGGTATTAGTCCTCTCTCATAGTAGCCTTTAATATTTACTGGAGGTATTCTCTTTTCCTCGTCAACATATACTCCTTCAGCCCAGTGTCCTGGAAGCTGGTCTATAACCAGGAGTATTACTTTTACCTTAATTTTATTCGACATTATATCGCCGCTTAAACACGTTTACCTATAATCATTACTTTCCCGTCCTGCCTAGGGAAAACATATTCTGGCCGGCCGTCACCGTCCATATCTGTTACTCTTGAACGTACTTCACCGTTGTAAAAGAAGTCTTTACGCATAGTATCTGTGAAGTATATTTCTCTTACTTGTAGCTCATATGGATTCACTACGAATATCTTCAGTCTATGTTTAACGTCTACTCGCGGCGCTCCTCTTCGGCGAACCATTTGTTCTCCGAAAACGAACTCATATTTCCCTGAGTTAGCCCAGTCAACTGCGTGAACTCTAGTAGGAACAACTTTGTATTTTGGATAAAGTCCCCAGTCTATTACGGTGTGTCTATGTGCTCCCAGCACCCATAGAGTCTCACCGTTTGGTCCAAGTAGCCTACTCTTACCGCGGTAGCCCCACAGCTCTGTTATGTAAATAAGGCGGCCGGGTCCTTCTGGGTTAGGTATGTGAGCTATCCACTGGCCGTGGTCAAATAAATGTGATACATCCCATACTATTTTGCCGCCCGGATACTCCATGAGAAAGCCTTTTTCAACGAGTACTTCTGGCTTGCCGTCTCCCTGGAAGTCGTCTAGCGCGACATCGTCGAAGTGAGTGTCGTCTATAAGGTCTCTTACTCTTTTCTTGAAAACTATTTTTCCTTCAGAATTTACTATAAGTAGCTCTCCTTCAACTTTAGGTGACGCGTACCTAATATGGTCTACTGTAACGAATGCTACGAGCTCGCTTTCTTCACCAGGCAACTTAAGGAAATAAAATTCGTGGCCAAAGTCTTTTCTAAGCCCCTTAATGCTCCACAGGAGCTCAAAGTCTTCATTGAAAGCGAGCAGCACCCCACCAGCTACAGCTACGCATATACCGTAAGAATCAGCAGTGCGCTTAAAGGCTCCTACCATAGGGACGGCTACACCGTAGTCATCTGTAGTCTCTACGTGTATCTCTTTCTGCCTAACTACTTCACCGTTCTTGTCTAAAGCCATTACTCTAGCGTCTCCCGGCACACCTTCGGGTAGAAGTAGCTCCTCTTTGCCATCGCCGTCTATGTCAGCGAAATCGAATATAGTTGTTCCCCAGCAACCCGTGCTCTTCAGTCTTTTTTCAAATAAAAGCTTCCCACTGATATCAAATACTTTAAGCAAATCTCCTGCAGTAGAAAGAACAGCTATTTCCTTACGGCCGTCGCCATTAATATCACCTACTTCAATTGAGTAGTTAGGATATAGTCCTAAGTCTATTAGTGCTTTACAGCAATATTCTTTAGCTTCATCTACAATAATTTCATTTAAACTGCTCGAAGCCACATTAAACTAAACTCAGCTAAATATAATACACTATTTACTCGACTACCCTAACACTTAATTTAAAATTCAGCGCATAGTAAATGATAGCAATGTCTGTTATACACTGGGAAACAGCTAAAACTAAACAAAGAAAAGGAGATCCTGAAGGCTTAGTTAAAATCTATGTAAGTAGAGAAATTGGAGCAAAGAAGCTCAAAATGCATTTATCTGTAGTAGGGCCTGGTCAGAAGCCTCACGAACCCCATCGGCACGATGGCGAAGAAATATTTTTTATACTTGAAGGAGAAGGCAGAGCATTAATAGAAGATAGAGAATACGATGTAAAGCCTTTTACAGCAGTTTTTATACCGCCGAATAAGCTCCATGGAATAAGAAATACTGGAGATAGACCCTTAAAATATTTGGTTATCATAGCCAAATAATTACAGTTTTCTGTAAAATAGTATTTTTTATATTTTTACAATATTACAGTATACAGTATGAGTGTAGAAGAAAGACTACGTAAGCTAGAAGAAAGAGTATCTGAAATAGAGCAGCTTATAAATAAGATAATCGAAGGGGTGCCTAAAAAAGCAACAAAAGAGCCACCTTATAAGGAGATAAGAGAGCTTCTGTTAAAGAAGTATGGAAAAATCTATGAAAAAGAATTCATTTGCCTAATTTGCTATACCGACAAATTTGGCTAGGATTTAATATTTTCCCCTAAAGACGCTCTCAAAGTAGACACTAGAAGAGTATCTTCCGTATCTGAAGTATTAGCTAACGAGTATAGAGTAAAGATTCTCAGAGCACTTTACGAGAAATCTAGAACTTCGAAAGAACTAAGCGATATTACAGGACTTGAGGGAGGTCAGCTTTACCACCATCTAAGAATACTTACTCAAAATAGATTTGTTGTAATGGGAAAAAGGGGAGAATACAGTATTACAGTTAAAGGAGCAGTTGCTCTCATGATTTTATCAGCTTTAGCTGAAGTACTAGTGCCTCCTCCTGAGAAAGAGCTAGAAAAGCCTTTAGACAAAGTGTAGATTTCATTGGAAAATGTTCTCGAGCAATAAGTTATTTGTCTTCTTTTTCCGTAGAGAGAAGTATTGGCCTAACTACCTCTATTCCCTTCAGGTTAAGTAGTTCTCCTATGAGCTCAGTTATTTTCTCTACTTCTCCTCTAACAGCTATAGCTAACATACATCTTTCTTCGTCTAAGTGTACGTGAAGAGTACTAGCAACTATATCGAGATGTCTATGCTGTACTTCTGTTATTTCATGGTCTATATCTTTAACGTGATGCTGATAAACTACACCAATTATCCCGACTGCTCTTCCTTTTAGCCTCCACTTGTTTTCAGAAATAAATAGTTTGAGCGCTTCTTGAATAAGCTTAGACTTACTTTTAATATTTAGAATTTTCATGAGATTTTCTGCTTCTTGTAGAAGATCTGCTGGAATGTACACTCCCGCTTTTGTTCTAGACCCCATACGGTTTAATTAACTAGTATTAGCTATAAATACTTCTCACACTTATTTCCAGTATCCTTACGCGATTTTATGTATACCGAATACTTTCAAATACATTTATTCTTCTGTAGACTATGTAGAATTGTCCGCTGAGATTATCCATGTAGCCGTACACTCTTCTTCTAAAGTATATTTTCTTGAAAGCTATCTTCAGGGATATTTTCTAGCAATAGAAGCTTTATTCCAAGTCCTTTTCAGCTACTCTATTTCTGCCAAAATACTTACTATAGCAGCCAAGATTTTAAACTATCTGCATTATATAAATAGAAGTAAGACACTTTAATAGATATTATTTTAAGTTAGATAAATATTGCTTTAATTGAGTATAAGTCATTACATTAACATATTTTTCTGCTTTTTTAACGAGCTCTTTGTCCTCAGTTACAAGTACTGCATTTAGTTTCTCTGACGCTACTATATACGATGAATCATAGAAAGTAATGTTTTCGTTAGCAGCAAGCTCAATAATTCTAAGTAAATTTAATTCATTAAAGTAAATAGGCTCAATGAGCTTTCTTCTCGTGAGATCTTTTAAAACCTCTGTAATCTCTACAGCGTCCTCTAAGCTTATTATTTTCAGTAGAGTCGACATTTTCCATAAACTATTGCCGGTCTCATAGACTGTAAGGTCTAATATATGCAACGACACTTTAGCGGCTATGCTAAGTAGTTTTTCACCGTAATCAAGTAGTAAAGGCACTAAAACCGATGCATCAAGAAGGAATTTCATTTTCTAACCCTGTCTTCTCTCACAAGTTTAGCTACGATAGTAGGATCTATTTTTCCTGATAAATGTAATCTAAGTCTTCTTAATTTTTCTTCAAGTCTCTTTATTTCAATTTCTTCAACATATTCTTTTAGAAATTCTCTAACAACTTCACTGACATTGATGTCGAGTTCTTCAAGTTTCTCTTTAAGCTCCTTGGGAATCCTAACAGAAATTACTACACTAACCAATCTTAGACACCGTATTACATTATGTATTACAGTACTATAAATTTTTCTTGAAGAAATAACGACATTGATCTTAGAGATTCTGCTTATCAAACATAAAATTTTCTCGGATAACAAGTTGGAACTGAAAATCGTTTATTTGAGTTCTTGGAGCTCATAAAAATCTCTGCCGTCTCTCTTCTCTACGATGAGTCTGTATATTTTTCCTCTAAAGAATAGTTTCTTGAATACTATTCTTGAGATGTTTTCTGGCAATAGAGGCTTTACTTCGAGTCCTTTCTCCGTTATTCTGATTCCGGCGAAGCCATAAATTATGTTCATTAAGTATCCTGCTGTACTTGTCAAGAAGACTATTCCTTTGTCGTGCATTAGGATCTCTCTTATTACTTCGAATGGCAGGAGGAAGAAAGGATCCCATTCTTTGAAAAGCTCTGAGGCTTCTTCGCGTTTGCCTAGTCTGCAGGCTACGACTACGTGTATTGAGGGACAAAAGCTGTGTCCTAGTTCCTTATCGGGCTTATCTATATAGTACTTGAAGTTGTTTTCGGCAACTTCTCTAGGCATAGGGTATTCTAGTGGAAAAATCATTTCGAGTACGTCTGGCTGCTTAATAGAGTGTCCGTCGTATCCATCGTACTCTAAAATGATTTTCTTTTCTTCATCGAAGGGAATATACATTTTTTCAGCTATTTCAATCCATTTCTCGGGATATTTTATTCCCAGTCTTTCACACACTTTGATAGCAGTCTTAATGTTCCATTGCGCTATAGCATTTGTGAAAGCGCTATTGTCTACTACTGTTTTGCCCCATTTTTCGCAGACTGATTCATCAGGAGGCACTACTTTTAGTATTTCGTAGCAGTCTTTCTCAGCATTATATACAACTCTGCTGGCCCAGAATTTCGCAGTCTCAATTATAATTGGTGCAGCGCACTTTCTGAAGTATTTTTCGTCTCCTGTAGCCAAGTAGTAAAGCCACTGTGCCCACGCGACGTCTCCAACAATATGTATTTCGTCCGAGTAACCTCCTCTCGATACCTCTTTACCAGAGCTAGCTGTCTGCCAGCCGTACCACGCGCCATCGTATCCGTGTTTCCTAGCGTGTTCCTTAGCTGCCTCAAGTGTTCTACAGCGATACGCTACAATGCTTTTAGCTAGTTCAGGGTATAGTAGAATGAGCGCAGGGAACATGAAGAAGTCTGCGTCCCAGAATATGTGTCCTCCCCAGCCGTCGTTTGATAATCCCATAGGCGGTATGCTGTGGTCTTGTCCTTCACGAACGCTAGAAACTAAGTGATATACGCAGGCTCGTATTCTGCGCTGAATAATTGGGTCATCTACCTCTATATCTCTTTCCCATATTTTCTCCCATTCTTTGCAGTGATCATCGAACAACTTCTCGTAGCCTTTCGCCCCACATTCCTCTGCTTTCCTTAAAGCATTTTCAAGAGGCTTCTCTGAGTCAAGTGTTGTGTAAAAAACAGTATACTTGCGCACACAGTAGCTTTTATTCTCCTCGGCTTCAAAAACCAGCTTTAGTCGAGAAGATTTTTCCTCAACTACTTCTTTTACAGCAGATGGCTCAGGCTCGCAGATTACTTTAGATACTTCTGCAATTCTTATTTTAGATAGACTAGTTTCGACCTCTAGCCAAATAGTATTTTCTTCCGCTCCTCTTTCAATAACCCTTAGGTTTTCTAAACCAGAAGCATCTAGAAAAGTCTCTAGAAC
>Ga0180301_10002227_pt1 | contig 15225 bp, 14 predicted proteins | sample GuaBasSediGuay16_FD_121797 | JGI IMG/M metagenome (GOLD analysis project Ga0180301, IMG submission 121797) | Subseafloor sediment microbial communities from Guaymas Basin, Gulf of California, Mexico - Guay16, Core 4569-2, 12-15 cm | ecosystem: Environmental > Aquatic > Marine > Hydrothermal...
ATAGTAGTAACTTTAATTCTTAGTTGCGCCCTGATTGATCCTAAATATGCTATTCTTGGCACCTGGCGATGGGAGTCCGGAGAGTACTGGGACGAATTTACATTTAACGCTGACAACACTGTATTGTTTAATACTTCCCTGGGTTATTCTTCAAAGGGAACATATACATGCACCAAAACCCATATAACTATGTACTGGTCCACTTCTACTCTCACTGTTGAATACGAAAAAACATCCGGGAACCAGATAATAATAACTATAGAAGGGGAGACTTATATCTACAAGAAACAATGAAGCCCGCAAATTCGATTCTCCCTCATTTCTTAAGCTTAACCTTTAAAGTAGTAAGCAGGGTGTTAGTCTCTATCGGTTTCTGAAAGACGCCGGCTAAGCCCAATTCCGAATAGTCTATATTGGAAGATAGGGAGTCCCCAGCAGAGGAGAGCATATATACGGGTGCTTTGTTTCCTAAAAGTTGAAGCTCTTTTACAAAGAGCCTTCCCGCATCAATTGACTCCATCATCAGATCGACCAGTATAAAATCGGGCCTCTCTTTTTTATACACCCGTAAGCCCTCTTCTGCAGAGCGGGCTTCCGTCATTATGTATCCGTTATTTTCCAGCACCATTCTCAACGAGAAAAGTACATCCGGATCGTCGTCAATACATAGAACAACGAATTTTCCGTCTTTCATTTTTACCCCCTTACCGATTCTTTGCAAATCTATCAAATGATCCAGACTTCAATATTTCCGTTAAAAACCTTACGGCTTCTTTCATATTTTCTCTTGCCCCTTCTGTCAGGTTCTCCCTGAACATCCCAAAGGAATAGCCCCTCACTCCAAGCATGTATGCCCCTGTCTTTGCACCAAAGAGCTCTCTGGAGAGCCCATACACCAATTCAGGTTCTACAGAATGGCTTAAGAAGCTCTCTGTTATTCGGGGCTTTATTGGGTAAAAGGAGAAAGGCTCTTCTCCTTCTGAAGCTGCATCCACGAATACAACTGTATCGTATTCTGCTATGGCTGCGGAATCCTCTACATTAAGCTGGTAATTGGAATCTACAGTTACCCCTTGGATACACAACTTCTCGATTTCGCCGGCCACTGCAGGACCTAAAGCATCGTCTTCTCTGGCCGGATTTCCGTAACCCAGAATAAGTATTTTATTTAGGTTTAACCGTCTTTCGGCTTTTGATGTTGTCAATTCTTTACTTTCCTGTCAATCAAATTATTATAACTATCGAAAAGCTCCACCACCAGGGGCATTTTACCCATGGCGTGAGTTGCACATGATAAACAGGGATCGTACGCCCTGATAGCCACCTCTATACTGTTTAGAAGCCCCTCTGTAATCTCTTTTCCCGATAGGTGGTCTCTGGCTACACCCTGCACGGCCCTGTTCATGGGTTCGTTGTTGTTGGTGGTAGAGACTATGAGATTTGCCATTACCACCTGATCGTCCTCGTTTACCCTGTAGTGATGGAAGAGAGTACCTCTGGGTGCCTCGATAAGTCCGATACCTTCTTCTCTTCGCTCTCCTATTACAACAAGATCATTCCCCTGGAGATCGGCATCGTTTAGAAGATCCTTGATCTTTTCTACGGCGTGAAGGATTTCTATCATCCTGGCCCAGTGGTAAGCCATGGTTATATTGTTGGGCTTACCCTTTGTGAGGGACATAAAAACTTTTCGTGCTTCTTCGGCCTCGGGCGTATCGATAAAATCACAGGCATTTACCCTTGCCAGAGGACCTACCCTGTACCATCCCTTCTCGGGTCCAAGAGACTTTATAAATGGAAACTTCATGTAAGACCAGTCTCTTACTTCTTCGGCAATGTAATCCAGGTAATTAGTGTAGTCGATATCATCGATAATTTTATTGCCATCAGCGTCAATTGATCTGAGCCTTCCATGGTAAAGATCCATTGCTCCGTCTTCTCGAACCAGAGAGGTGTGATTGGACTCGAAAGAGCCAAAATCTTTAAGCTCTTCCAGGTGTTCCATGGTGTAGTCTCTGGCAATTTTGACCGCGCTTCTCGCCCAACCGGTTATCTTATCGATTTCTTTTAAAAAGGTATCCCTCTCTTCGATGGAGAGATTTTTATTTATTCCACCGGGGATGGCTCCTGTGCCGTGTATTTTTTTACCTGCGGTTGCTTTGATTAACTCCTGTCCGTATTTGCGCATCATCACACCCTGAACGGCCAGTTCGGGATGTTTTTTTGCAACTCCGATTACGTTTCGTATCTCAGGATCGGCATCAAACCCGAAAAGCAGATCGGGAGAACAGAGATGGAAAAAGTGTAAAGAATGTGATTGAAGTATCTGACCGTAATGCATGAGGCGTCTCATTTTTTCTGCCGTGGGGGTAAGGGTATCTGCTCCAACTACCATGTCCATTGCTTTTGCCGCTGCCAGGTGATGGCTAACCGGACAGATTCCGCACAGCCTTTGCACTGCCACAGGCATTTCCCAGTAAGGTCTCCCCTTTATGAATCGCTCGAACCCGCGAAACTCGATAATATGGAACCTTGCCTGAACCACCTTGTTGTTATCATCGAGGTAGAGCGATACTTTTCCGTGCCCTTCTATCCTGGTTACAGGATTTATTATAATTCGTTTGCTATCATCAATTGTGCTTGACATATCTCTTATCTCCTTCTTACCTTCCATCAATCGTACTTTATGAGTTCATAGGGTAATTCCAGCGGCCTGTTTTCCAGTAAAGCGACCAGTGCCGTCCAGATGGTATCTGCGGAGGGAGGACAGCCGGGGAGTTTAAAGTCGATTTTAACGACTTCACTGCATGTATATACCCGGTCAAGTAACAGGGGGATTTCCCTGTCTCCCGGTATCTTCTTCTCAGGATTGTAAACAGACGGGCCGTTTAAATATGCCTCTTCGAGACATTCCTTTAAGGGTATTGTGTTCCTCATTGCATTAATCCCTCCCATAACGGCACAGTCTCCCAGAGCAATCAGAGTATCGCAGTGTTTACGAAAATCCTTAAGCACTTCTACATTCTCCTCTGTGGCACATGCACCTTCCACAATTCCTATCCGGCACCTTGTTGTGAATTCCTTTATATCATTTATGGGAGATTTGTTGAAATCTACCAGCTCGATCAGTTTTAAGATTCTGTCGTCAATATCCAGTATGGACATATGACATCCAAAACACCCTGTAAGGGCGGCAGTTGCGATTTTTGGTTTATCCATAAGTTACCACTCCTTTTGGTTAATCTATGTGCATGCTTTTTCTATATCCGAACCGATTGGTTCGTGATCGTAGAGACGTTTACCCACGGGTATTTTAAAACCCACTCTTTTTCGGATTATAGCGCCCACAGGACATATTTCCACAGCCTTGTCGGAAGATTCGAGCTCGGTATTTTTAAGGTCTGCGGAGGCGTTTACTGCTATTCGCCTCTCTGGGCCTCTCCCGACGAATTGAAAAACATGTTTACCATCCAGCTCTCTGGAAGCCCTAACACATCTGCCGCACAATACGCATCTGTTTCTGTCGATAAAAACATCGGGATGGGAGGCATCTATGTCCTTCTCGGGAAACATAAAGGGAAGGCTGGGAGCGAGGATACCGAATCGGTATGCCAGTGCTTGAAGTTCACAATTGCCGCTTTTCTCACAGAACATACAAAAATGGTTACCTTCTATAAAGAGCATTTCGATTATCTGTTTGCGGATCTGGAACACCTTCTCACTTGAATTTTCTACTACTATTCCCTGAGCAACCGGCTGAGTACAGGACGCCTGTGCCCGGCCATTAACCAGAACCGTGCATACCCTGCAGCTCCCGAAAGGAGAAAGCCCCTCTTTTGAACACAACCTGGGTATGTAAATACCTGCCTCCTGAGCGGCGGCGAGAATTGTCTGCCCCTTTTTTGCCTTTATCTCTCTGTCATCAATAATAAAGCTGATTTTATCGTTCATTTTTTATCCTTTCTTTTTTGATTCTAGTGAATAAAGAGTACCGATTTTCTTCCTGTAATGGCCTCTGAGTCTCTCAACGCGGCCTGTATATCAAAGGTTGGTTGTAACCCTTCCGTTTCCTCCCTTACCATTGCTGCGTATACCGGATGGAAGTTTTTCAAGGTACTGAGGATGGGGTTGGGTGAGGTCTGACCCAGTCCACAGCGGCTTGCAGCCTTTATATTTTCTCCCAATTTTTGAAGGAAGTCCAGATCGGAAGGTTCCCCCTTGCCGCTTATGATCTTCTGCAGGTAATTACGCAGTACCACGTTTCCTACCCTGCAGGGAGTGCAGTAGCCGCAACTTTCCTCTATAAAAAACTCCATAAAATAGTCCACCACTTCCAGAATATTTCTCTGCGGGCCGAAGATCATTATCGAGCCGCCGGTAGCCAGATCATCAAAGCAGATAATCCTGTCGTAGTCTTTCTCCCCGATCATCTGACCGGAAGCACCTCCTACCTGCACCGCCATTGCATCTTCGGCACCAACATCCTTTAAGAGTTTTTTAATGGTGATCCCGAAGGGGTATTCGTAAATTCCGGGACTCTGACAGTCTCCCGAAACGCTTAAGACCTTTGTACCCGCACTTCCCCTGGAACCGAGTTCTGCAAACCAGCCTGCACCCTTGTCCAGAATGCTTAAGACCGCGCAAAAAGTCTCTACATTGTTGATACATGAGGGGTATCCCAGGAAACCTCTCTGTGCGGGAAAAGGCGGCCTGTTTTTTGGATCTCCGCGAAAACCCTCGCAGGAGCTTATGAGTGCAGTCTCTTCTCCGCAGATATAGGCACCCGCTCCGAGTTGAATCCTGATATCGAAGTTAAACTCCTTTTTACCCATTACGTTCTTACCAAGAAGACCGTCTTTTCTTCTTTTTTCCAGGGTGGCTTCGAGAAAATTGTAGAGGTATTCGTACTCACCGCGAAGGTACATTATCCCTTCTTCAGCCCCTATGGCATAACCTGCTATGGTCATCCCCTCGAAGATTCTGTCCGGAAGCTCTGTGAGCAGAACTCGATCCTTGAAAGTGCCCGGTTCGCCTTCGTCTGCATTACATATTATATATTTCTTATCGCCGTTGGCCGCTCTGGTAAACTCCCATTTCATGCCTGTGGGGAATCCTGCCCCGCCTCTCCCCCGTAAACGGGCTGTTTTAACCTCGTTTATTACCTCCACGGGGCTCATTGCAAGGGCTTTCTCCAGGGCTATATTGGGCTGACTTTCGGCTAAAGAAAAAACAACCTCACCGGCTCTGCGGATGTTGTTCTGAACCATTGATTTTACCAGTTCATGGGCATTGTTTCCGTCTCCCAGGCGCTGAACCAGTTTCTTTGGGTTTCCCGTTAATCTTAAGATTTTAACAATTTCTCTTGCTCTGTCTGTCGAAAGGTACGTAACCACCTCTCCGTTAACCAGTGCTGCAGGCGCCTGGTCACACATACCGATACAGGGAGTGTTCTCCAGTGAGATCTTGCCATCTTTTGTGGTCTCTCCGAAATCGATGCCAAGTTCCTCACGAAAAGCCTTTGCCACCTTATCGTAACCGTTCATGCGGTCTATTATGTCGTTGCAAAGCCGGATTACAATCTGCCCTTTAGGCTCTTTAGAAAGAAAAGAGTAAAATGTAACCGTACTTTCCACATCGACCCGTGGAATGTTCAGGGATTTTGCAATCAGATCGATTGCTTCATCTGAAACACATCCAAACTGATTCTGTACCCTGCGGAGAATGTCCAATAAATGGATTTTGTCGTTTCCCGAATCTCTGCAGATATTTTTTACTGTACTTTCCATTTCTTTCTTCATCGAATTACCTCTTCTTCGGAAGATAGCTTATAATAAAGAGGAGATTAGTATTAACCTCTATACCGCTGACCAATTGTATAAAGGGGCAGCACCTTATAATCTGCGTTTTTATAGCAGATAAACAATATTCAGTATACTAATACAATAAAAAAAATCAAGTCATTATTTTATAAATAAACAAATTTTTATTGACAAATAAACAAAATCAATTGTATTATATTTTAATATTTTGTGAAATGTTACACAATAAAATGAATCAGGCAGGAGACAAAAAATTTATTCTTCGACTCTCCAAATATAAGAGGGTGTTACAGCAGTTCAAGGCTCTGGGCATGGAAAGGGTATTCTCCAACAACCTCGGTGATGCCATTGATGTTACACCCACCACAGTGCGTAAAGATTTTGCCGAGTTAAATATTCCGGGAAGCAAACGTGGGGGATATGTAATAGATGAGGTACTCAAACGGGTTAACGAACTTCTGGAGCAGGATAAACCAAAAAAACTTATTGTTGTAGGTTGCGGGAAGATAGGCACTGCCCTTCTTATGTATAAGGGATTTGAGCAGGATGGTCTTATGGCGGTTGCAGGTTTTGATATAGACCCAAAAAAGATCGATCCGAATGCTACCATTCCAATCTTTCCACTGGAGGAGCTAAAGACTTTTGTCAAAAAGAACAACATAAAAGTGGGTATTATTTCCGTGCCTGCAGAAAGTGCTTCCCGGGTTCTGGATTTGATGATAGAGGCAGGGATCAGAGGTGTACTTAACTTTGCTCCTGTGGAATTGAAGTACACAAAGCGATTTATAGCCAAAAACGATCATACTGCGGGCTGTATTATTCACAATATGCACATAAGTCCGGAACTTATAAATCTGTTTTTCCTGGTAAAGAAGCAGGAAGAGTAAACATGCTACGGGTGGTTAACCTGGTGGTTCTCCTGTATCCGGCTGACTATTCTTGACATTGCCTTTCCGAAATTACAACTTAACAGCTTCTCCGGAGAACCAATAGATTCCTCGAAATCATCATACCGGGGTATAGAGCCAAGAAAGGGTACAGAATTATACTTGCCGGGCATTTCTTTTACCGGGGAATCTCCTTCTTTTCCGTCTCTGTGGCGCATATTTTCTATTATGCCTCTGACAGGGGTACCAAGCTCCAGAAAAATATTGAGCAGACGGTTTACCACTCTGGCAGATACAACGGAGGGAGTGGATACTATAATGACCTCCGCACCAGGGAGAAAGCGTATTAAATCCAGAACTTCATCACCTATACCCGGTGGCATATCTATTACCAGATAATCCAGTTCTCCCCATATAGTAACTGCGAGAAGTTCTAAAAAAGCATCGGTTATATCACTCCCCCTTAGTGGTACTCCCCTTTCCCCTGTAAAGGAGGCAATACTCATAAAGAGAAGATCGTAGGCCGATTTGATTGGCAGGATCCCTCCGGATTCCTCCGGGAAAGATAGATCCGTATTCAGAAAGATGTGATCCGATGCGCCGTGAAAATCCAGATCGAGAAGTCCAGTTTTTCTGCCTCTTTCTGCAAGAGTAAGGGCGGTTATAACGGAGCAACTGCTCTTACCTACGCCTCCCTTCCCGCTTGCAAAGGCAAGGATTCGGTGAATCTTTCCTATCCGTTTACCTATAATGGAATAGCGAGGATCAATATACTCTCCTAAGTAAGAATGGCTATGCGAAGCAGAGGTTTCCTGCCGTGTTTTCATATCTCACCTGTTCGGATAAAAGAGTTGGTTTATCGATAATATACACTTTAAAAAGAGTCAAGAGCGGGATAATGGCAAGGTTGAACTTTCTTCACTTATATAGTATGAATCCAACTATGAATCGATCGGATTCAATGGAGAAGAGTTTTTCCCAATTGTGCAGAAGAAAGTTTATTTTCCGTGGTATTGTTCAGGGAGTGGGATTCAGACCTACAGTGTACAGATGTGCGGTATCTCTGGGGTTGACTGGGTTTGTGCAAAATCAGAGATCTGAAGTACTTGCAGAAATACAGGGAAGCAGAGAAAAGGCAGATGCCTTCATAAAGGAGCTTGAGAAACTATTACCGCAGGCGGCAAGACTTGAAGAAGTTCTTACAGAAGAGGTTAAACCAATTGAAGAGAAGGAGTTTAAAATTGTCGAGAGCCTTGCCACCAGTTACACCCTTCCCCCTATTCCCCCAGATTTAACCATCTGTGCCGAATGTAAGGAAGAACTATTCGATCCTGAAAATCGCAGATACCTCTACCCCTTTATCACCTGCACCCAGTGCGGGCCGAGATATTCCATTGTGGAAGATACTCCCTTCGACAGGGAGACGACCTCCATGATAGATTTTCCCCAGTGTCCCGACTGTCTTAAAGAGTACACCGACCCTCTGGACAGGAGGTTTCACTCGCAGACAAACTCCTGTGAGAAATGCGGCCCTCAACTGACTCTCTGCGATTCTGCCGGAAATACGGTTGGCGGGAGAGGCGATTACAGGGTGGAGAAAGACCTGGTTAACAGAGGTAATGCAAGTGAAGGGGGCGCTTCGGGAAAAGAGGATCCCCTTATCAGAGCCATAGAGGCTCTGAATGCAGGAGAAATTGTGGCAATACAGGGAATAGGCGGCTTCCACCTGGCGGCCGACCCCTCAAATCGCGAATGTGTTTTAAGGCTCAGGTCAGATAAGGAGCGGGAGAGAAAACCCTTTGCGTTGATGGTCTGCGATCTTGAAGAGGCGGAGAGGCTCTGCTATCTGAATGAAAAAAACAGAGAGATTCTCTCCTCCCCTGAAAGCCCCATTGTTATCCTGCCTCACAGGAGCAACATTCCGGAGTACCTTAAGCTCGTATCGGATACAGGCACCCTGGGTATCATGCTTCCATATACACCGCTTCATCTGCTCCTGTTTTTCCATCCTAAAATCGAGATTCCCTACCGGCATCTGATAATGACAAGCGGTAACTTGAAAGGAGAGCCCATTGTAACAGAACCTGCCGAGGCAAGGGACAAGCTTTCGGGAATAGCCGATCTCTTTCTCTTTCATAACAGGAGGATACTCTTTCGAACCGATGATTCCGTGGTAAGAATCACACCGGATAAAAACAAAAAGTGGGGGGATTCAGAGACGACCCGATTAAGTCCTGAGGACTACAGGTTCTGTTTTTTCAGACGCTCCAGGGGGTATGTGCCTGGAATCATCACTCTCGATAGTCCTGTAAAGGAGATCACTCTGGCTGCAGGAGGTGATCTTAAGAATGCACCCGCCTTCGCAAGGGAGAATAGTGTTTTTCTCTCACCCTACATAGGTGATCTGGAAGAGGTGGCCGCTATATCTGCCTTTGAAAGACAGATAGAAAAGATGCTTTCCCTTTACAATGCGGAACCAGGGCGTATTGTATATGACATGCATCCGGGTTATCACTCCACACACTGGGCCGAAAGACAGTCAATCGAGAAGAAACTGCAGGTTCAACACCATCACGCCCATATACTTTCGGTCATGGCCGAGCATAATCTCGATAAGACACTGGGGCTTTCCTTTGACGGAACCGGTTATGGTCTGGATGATACAATATGGGGAGGAGAGTTTATCCTTGCCGGAAGGAGCGGATTTGAAAGACTGGGCTGTTTCCGTCCCTTTCCCCTTCCAGGAGGAGAGGCAGCCGTTCTTAATCCTGCCAGGATTGCCTTTGTATTTTTAAAAGATCTTATTTCGGCAGGAGAAGCTCGGAAGATACTGGACATTTCGGCAGAGGAGGCAGATCTTCTCTCGGATATGATCGAAAGAAGGATAAACACACCAATGACGTCATCCCTGGGGAGACTCTTCGATGCCGCCGCTGCGATTCTAAAGTTCGTAAAGACCGTAAGCTACGAGGGAGAAGGACCCATCAAAATGGAAGGAGTTGCAATAGGCGTTTTTGAATGTTCGGCCTTGGTCGATGATGACTTTTTAGAAGAACTGCTTCCCCTGGAAGAAACCAATGACCCGGAGTTTACTCCGGCAACGCCACGCTTTTTTCTCGAACCTGCTCCCCTGATTAAATACCTGGCTACAGAGTTTAAGAGTCGTTCTGTTGCAGAACTTGCTCTTCTCTTTCACCAGGCCGTAGCCCATGCATCTTTCAGGGCAGCCATTTTTATGCGGGAGAAGACCAGCGTAAACAGAATCTCTCTTTCGGGAGGGGTGTTTCAGAACATGCTTCTAAGAGAGCTGTTGATTCCGCGGCTTTTAAATGCAGATTTCGAAGTTTATCTTAACCGCGCCATTCCACCGGGGGACGGAGGTCTTGCAGTGGGGCAAATTTATTTTGAGGCGGAATGAGCCTCTCCGGGATCAGGTTGATGGAAGAGGTTTGTTTCGGATAAACTACTTTTGGAGAAGGAGAATACCATGTGTTTGGCTATACCCATGAAGATAAAAAGAATAAATGATGAAGAGACTGCGCTGGCAGAACAGGGCAATTCGGAATTGGAGGTGAATATCTCGCTGGTCGAGGGAGTAAAGGTCGGTGATTATGTTATAGTTCATGCGGGGTTTGCCATAGAAGTGCTAGAAAACGAGGATGCGGAAGAGCGTCTGGAGATGTTTCGTAGAATACAGGATCAGGCCGATGTATCCCGATGAGCCCTACAGGAAGCGCAACGATCCCGAAGCAGGTAAAATAATCGCAGAAAGAATACAGGGTATTGCAGAATCACTTGGCAGAGAGATAAACATCATGGAGGTCTGCGGCACCCATACTGTATCCTTGAGGCAGGCCGGAATCCACTCTCTCCTTCCGGATAACATAAATCTTATCTCAGGTCCCGGTTGCCCCGTATGTGTAACTCCCGGAAGTTACATCGATAACGCAGTAGGGCTTGTGGAGAGCGGAGAAGCAGTAGTTGCGAGCTTCGGAGATATGCTTAAGGTTCCCGATTCCAAAGGCAAAGCCCTCTCTGCCTATATGGGGACTGGAAAGGTGCGTACAGTATATTCTCCGACTGAGCTCTCGGAAATTGTACGTGAAACCGATAAACCTGTGGTGTTTCTCGGAATCGGTTTTGAGACAACTATTCCGGGGATAGCCTCTGTTTTTCTTAAAGAGCATGCACAGAAAACCAAAAATCTCTATCTCTACTGTGCTTTTAAAACCGTTCCCCAGGCTCTTAAGGTACTTCTCTCGGAGAAACCGAGGTATATCGACGGCTTTCTTCTTCCGGGTCATGTTTCTGTAATCATAGGGAGGAAGGCATACCTGTTTCTCGAAAGTGAGGAGGGGGTTCCCGGTGCGATAGCCGGTTTCGAGCCGGTTGATATGCTTCTGGGTATATATTCAATTCTGCTTAATATTTCAAGGAAGGAAAACAGAGTAGAGAATGTCTACTCCCGAGCGGTGAGAGAGGAAGGTAATCCGAAGGCCAGAGAAATCATGGAAGAGCTTCTAAAACCGGTAGATGCCTTGTGGCGAGGTTTGGGGGTAATTCCTGTAAGCGGAATGGGCTTAAAGAGAGAATATAAGGAGATGGATGCGGAGAGCGTATTTGGTTTATCTGAGCTTACAAACAAGGAACCTCCCGGATGTCTCTGTAGTGAAGTCATTCAGGGAAAGGCAAAACCTCCGGACTGCTCTCTTTTTAACGATGGCTGTACACCAGAAGCTCCGATAGGTCCCTGCATGGTCTCCTTTGAGGGAACCTGCAGTGCCTATTTACGCTACGGAGATGTGAAAGTATGAAGGATTACATAAAGCTTGAGCACGGAAGCGGAGGAGCACTTTCGAGAAAATTGCTCGACTCTGTTGTCTATCCATTTTTTAAGAGCAGTATCTATAAGGAACTCTCGGATTCTGCCAGTCTTTCCCTTTCCCGGGATATACTCTTCACTACAGATACCTACGTGGTCGATCCTCCCTTTTTCCCGGGTGGTGATATCGGGAAGCTCGCTGTCTTCGGTACGTGCAACGATCTGGCAGTGGCCGGAGGAAAGCCTGAGTATCTTTCCGTAGGATTGATTCTGGAGGAGGGGCTGTCAATAACAGATTTGCAGAAAGTGCTCTCTTCACTATCTAATGCGGCAGAGGAAGCAGATGTTTTAGTGGTTACGGGAGATACCAAGGTGGTCCCCCGTGGAAAGGGAGGAGAGATTTTTATAAATACCTCCGGCATCGGAGAGAGGGAGTTCCCCCACAGCCTATCGCCTTTAAACATTGTTGAGGGAGACAGCGTTGTAGTAACAGGGCCGATAGGGGCGCATGGGATTTCCGTGCTTGCAGCCAGAGAGAGGCTCGGTGTGGGAGGAGGAGTGGTTTCTGACTGTGCCTTTCTCTATCCTCTGTGCAGGGCACTCTTTTCGCTGGGGGACTCTCTCAGGTTCATGAGGGATGCGACCAGGGGGGGTGTAGCTGCGATCTTAAACGAAACCATTGCTGACACGGAAAAGGGTATGGAGGTGTGGGAGGAGGCCTTTCCGATTGATGAGGATGTTGCCTCTGTGGCAGAGATTCTGGGGCTTAATATCCTGGAAGTAGCAAACGAGGGGGTGATCGTGGCCGTTGTCTCTGGAGATAGGGCGGAGGAAGCCTGTCATCTGCTTAAGGAATATCCACTGGGCAGAAAGGCATCCGTAGTGGGGAGGGTTACGGAAGAATACAGGGGTAAGGTAATTTTAAAAACCCGGATAGGAGGCAGAAGGTTTCTCGATTTCCCCAGGGGATTACTGCTTCCGCGGATATGTTAAAAATTTATTTATGGAAGTAAACATTTCGCTTCAACCCGACGGAGTGGGTAATTCGGAAATTACGGTTAAAAACTCCCGTTTTATAGGAAGAGCCTCCGGAGTGAATTCCGAAAAGGAAGCCAGAGAAGTAATAAAACAAACAAGGGAGAGACATCCGGGCAGTACTCACGTTGCCTATGCCTTTATGGTGGGAGGGAAGAGCAGAGAAATCTGCGGGATGAGCGACGACGGTGAACCGAAGGGGACAGCAGGGAGAGCGATCCTTGATAGCATACGTAGAAAGGGAATCGTAAATGTGCTGGTAACAGTGGTTAGATACTTCGGGGGTGTAAAATTGGGTGCAGGGGGTCTTACAAGAGTATACCGCGAATGTGCACTGGAAGCTCTTAAGAATCTTCATCTAAAAGCCCTCAGAGAGGAGGTGGAGTTTAGCCTGGAGATAGGCTACGAATCCTATGAATCTGCATTGAGAGTAATCGGTGATGCGGGTGGTGCGGTTACGAGAGAAGAGTTTACTACCTTGGTGAGATTGAGGGGGCTGATCCCATCTTCAAACCAGGAGAACTTTATCTCTGCAATAAAAAATCTTACAAGCGGCAGGGCCGGTCTCGAAATTTCTGATCATGATTGAGAAAGAAAAATCGCCGACAGTTCTCTTTTAAGATTTCTTATCTTTGGCCGGTTCGAATTCTCTACATTTTAAAGATTTCCTTACTCATACTTCAGGATAACAAGGCTTAATATAGTTCAAACTGTTCTATATTTAAAAGCCATCAGCAAAAAGAACGGGTCTATTTATTAAAGCCATTATTACCTGCCTGTATCTGTTAATACAAGGAAGTCTGTAGAGCTGATTCATTAAATTAATAATAAAGCAGAATCGATCTTCTGTATAAAGTTATCGAAGGCTGACGCTCTGCGCAGACTTCGATACCCGAATTGAGCGGACAGTCCTCGCTACGCTCCACCTGCAGCTCGATTCGGTTTCCACTAGAAAGGGATTGCTTCAAGGAGCTAAAAAGTAGATACTACAATACATGAAGATTGTGCTGATAGGTGCGGGGAGTGCCCAATTCGGTCTGGGTACGGTGGGTGACATTTTTCAGAGCACCGTTTTAAAAAATGCCCACATCGTGCTGGTAGATATAAACGAGAAAGCGCTGAACCAGGTACTGCAGAAGACAAAAAATCATATTGAAAGGCACAGACTTCCATTTACCATCTCCGCGACAATCTCTACTAAGGAGGCCTTAAAGAAGGCAGATTTCGTAATAATTTCTATAGAAGCGGGTAACCGCTTCGAGCTGTGGGATATGGATTGGAAAATCCCCCTGCAATACGGTATCCGGCAGGTTTACGGAGAAAACGGCGGTGCCGGAGGGCTTTTCCATGCCTTACGAATCACTCCTTCGATTATCGATATTTGCGCAGATGTAGAGAGATTGTGTCCCGACGCCTTTGTTTTTAACTATTCCAATCCAATGACTGCAATCACCACCACGGTGCTTCGAAAATTCCCCGGGTTAAAGTTTATCGGTCTCTGTCATGAAATTACCTCTTTAAGACGCTATATTCCGAATATGCTTGGGGTTCCCTATGAGGATCTTCGTTTACGGGCAGGTGGGCTCAATCATTTAAGTGTACTTGTTGAAGCCCATTACAGGGATTCAGGAAGAGATGCCTATCCCGAAATACTCGAAAAGGCTCCCGGGTTTCTGGAAAGGGCGGTAGGATACAGCGATCTCTTGAAAGTCTATCGGGAGAATGGAAAACTGACAGAAACAGAGGGAGTTGCAAAACCCTTTACAGAGGACATTAAAGAGAGCGCCTATTCCTGGGCGGATCGTAAACTTTTTAAGTTGATTCTCACAAAGTATAATCTGTTTCCCATTACGGTGGACAGCCATCTCGGTGAATATATCCATTGGGCACACTCGGTTGTCGATCACAGGGGTATCCTTGATTTTTATGACCTTTATAGAAGCCAGCTTGCTAACTCCCGTGATATAGAAATCGCATCGGAGGTAAGAGAAAGGGTAATCCCCATAATGGAAGGCATTGTAGAGGATAGCGGATATGAAGAATCGGCGGTTGATATCTTGAATGACGGTTATATACCCGATTTGCCCTCCTGGCTTGCGGTGGAGGTACCTGCATTTGTTACAGCGAAAGGGGTTACGGGAATACCTTTTCGATCATATCCGAAAGGTTTTGCAGCATTACTCAGAAATTATTCGGGGGTTTACGATCTAACCGCCGAAGCCGTTCTTACCGGCAGGCGTGATTATGTTATTCAGGCCCTGCTTGCCAATCCGGTAGTAACCGATGTAACTCATATTGACGAAATGGTTGATATAATGATCGAACGTCAGAGGCCCTGGCTCGATTATATAAAGTAGGATATCGGGTACAGTACTAGCCTCTTTATAGTCAAGCTTAAAACTGGATGGTGGCCACGTAGAAACCGCCTTGATCCACACAGCTAATGAGCACCTTACCCGAATCTTCACACCATTTCTTTATATCGTTGGGAAAAGCATCACAGTCTGCATGGACTTCCAGCGTATCTCCCGGTTTCATGGATCTCGATTTAATTGCAACCTTTAAAACGGGTTGGGGACATTTTAAACCTTTACAATTGAGAACTTCGGCCATGGTTCCTCCTCTTAAAAATTTAATTCGCCCTGTCCGAGGCGGTGTTTTC
>Ga0180301_10002228_pt1 | contig 15224 bp, 8 predicted proteins | sample GuaBasSediGuay16_FD_121797 | JGI IMG/M metagenome (GOLD analysis project Ga0180301, IMG submission 121797) | Subseafloor sediment microbial communities from Guaymas Basin, Gulf of California, Mexico - Guay16, Core 4569-2, 12-15 cm | ecosystem: Environmental > Aquatic > Marine > Hydrothermal...
AGGCCTGTAAAGAGATGAACGACTGGCTCAGACGGGTTCGCTGCCTCAGCAACACCAAAGACTGGTGGCCGATACTGGCAGCCAAGCTGCGCGGGCATTATCAGTATTATGGTGTCAGTGGCAATTCGACAATGATTGGGCAATTTGGCTATGTGACGAAACGGTTACTGCACAAGTGGCTCAATCGTCGCAGCCAGCGGAAGTCATTTACATGGAAACAGTTGGATGACTACCTGGCCCACTACCCATTGCCTCGCCCGCGAATCGTGCATAATTTGTACCAACCGTTGCCGTAAAAGTGAGATTGACTGAAGAGCCGTGTGCAGGAAATCTGCAAGCACGGTTCTGTGAGGGGCATTGAAGTCGGTCATAAGGTAAAATAGTGTGGCACTCTTGACACCGAAAGGCAAGAGAAACAGAGAAAACAAATGATACCTAAGTGAAAGACCATAGTATGTCTACTCGACCAATTCCAGCCAGGCCCCCAATCCACAATATACAATCTACAATATACAATCTACAATATACACCCCCCAGCCGGAAAACTACCAACCAGATTGGACTTATCGCCTGACAGTTGATACAATACCGGGAGGTTGTTATCAATCATTTGTTGTTTTTGGATCAAGGAGAAAGGTAATATGATGAAGAAAACCCCACTTTTGACCGTCGGCCTGCCGGCTGTAATGCTCTTGGCCTCCCTGTCGCCGGCCGAGGTGCGGCTTCCTGCGGTGATCGGCTCCAACATGGTCTTGCAGCAGCAAAGTGAGGCGCCACTATGGGGCTGGGCCGATCCCGGCGAGAAAATCACCATAAGAGCCAAATGGAAAAAGGGAAGAGCCCGCGCCAAGGCCGATGCCGACGGCAAATGGACCGCGTTTCTGACCACCCCAAAAGCGGGCGGCCCGTACACAATCAGGATCAAGGGCGCCAACACAATCAAGCTGGAAAACGTCCTTGTCGGCGAAGTCTGGGTCTGTTCGGGGCAGTCCAATATGCAGTGGTCCGTGAGCAACTCGAATAACTCCGCAGAAGAAATCGCCGGCGCCCAATACCCCAACATCCGCCTGTTCTATGTTAAGCGCAAAGTCGCAGATACCCCTCAGGACGATTGCGAAGGCGCGTGGCGGGAATGCTCGCCTGAGACCATACCGGAATTCTCGGCAGTGGCGTACTTCTTCGGCAGAAATCTGCACAAGCAGCTCGATATTCCCATCGGCCTGATTCACACCAGTTGGGGCGGCACACCCGCAGAGGCATGGACCAGAAGACCCATCCTCGAGGCCAACGAGCAGTTCGCACCGATAGTCCGGCGTTATGATAAGATGGTCGCGGCCTACCCGAAAACGCTGGAGGCGTACAATAAGAAGCTTGCCAGGTGGACGGAAGCATCCAAAAGGGCTAAAGCCGAAGGCAAGCAGCCGCCTGGCAAGCCGCGTCCGCCCAGAGGACCCGGCAACCCGCATACCCCCGGCGGCCTTTACAACGCAATGATCGCGCCGCTGATCCCATACGCAATCAAAGGCGCCATCTGGTACCAGGGCGAGTCCAACGCAAGCCGGGCATACCAGTATCGCACGCTGTTTCCCGCCATGATCAAAAACTGGCGAGATGACTGGAAGCAGGGCGATTTCCCCTTCTACTTCGTGCAGATCGCCCCGTACAAAAACCAGAACCCCGAAATCCGCGAAGCGCAGTTAATCGCCATGAAGAATACCGCAAACACGGGAATGGTCGTAACCACCGACATCGGCAACCCCGACAATATCCATCCCAAAAACAAGCAGGATGTCGGCAAGCGCCTGGCCCTGTGGGCGATGGCAAAGACCTATGGCCGGCAGGACATTGTCTACTCGGGCCCGATCTACAAAGGCATGAAAGTCGAAGGCGACAAGATCCGCATCTTCTTCGACCACATCGGCGGCGGCCTCGTCGCAAAGGATGGCCCACTAACGCACTTTGCCATAGCCAAAAAAGAAGGCGACTTCGTACCGGCAACCGCCGTCATCGACGGAGACACAGTTGTAGTATCAAGCGACAATGTAAAAGAACCCGCCGACGTACGATTCGGATGGCAAAACACCCCAGAGCCAAACCTCTTCAACAAGGAAGGCCTGCCCGCATCACCGTTTAGAACCGACGACCGAAAAGGAATAACCCACGGCATCCTGTAAAAACTCATAATAGCAATAAACGTAGATCAATAAAGTTGACGACTGGCCGAAACCCAAAAGCAACGCACCATGCGCGGCGCGCAAAAAAGGAGCCGTTCCTCCGAACCGGCCCCTAAAAGTACCTTCGCAGGTACGTAATATCTGTTTTTCCGTGATGCAATTTACCTCAGCAGCCTGATATAGTCCTTTCTCTTGCAATGGACATGCCACAAAACAGGCAAGGTTTGCCCCGGCGACCCTTCGCTTAGATAACTTATTCTCTTAAAAGTACTTATAACCACCAGACGCCGAACCGCGACGGTCAAAATAACCCTCCGCCGTGAATCCGGGTTGTTTTTTTTCAACATGCCCCTCCCCCCGGCGACAAAGCACAACCTGCAGAACTTCGTAAGGCCTTATGGGACAGCAGATTCGGCAAATGTTTAAGAAACGCAACACGATTGTTTACTTTATGCAAGGCGCCTCATCGCCGGCGCCCCAAATCCCGCCGGCGCCGTGGCAGCTTTGCCCTTTGAGATTGCGACAATAAGGCTCCAATTGGACGGAGGCAAACAGCCCGCCGGCGACGGGTATGCAGACATGTGGGGGCGTTTTTTTTAACTGAGCGGTTGCAGAGGTCGATAAGTGTGGATGCATCGTATGGGGTTTCTTGTTGATTGGGGGACAACTGCGTGGAAGAGCTTTTCGACAGCAGGTCGATCTTGAAGTCGAGGCCGGGCAATGCCGGTCAAGCTTGCCAACCATCCGATACACTGCATCGACGCGCCGCGTGCGGTTTGGTGATTGGGCTGGCGTTGTCGGTTCTTGTGTCGGGCGCCTTTGCCGGCCAGACCAAGTGGCAGGCGCAGGAGGACGCCGAGTTCGGTCTTTTCGGGCTGCCGTTTGAAGAGGTCATGGATATCGAGGTGATCTCGCCGACGCGTGAGGCCGGCCAGGACGTGTTTACGTCGCCGGCGGCGATCTATGTGATCACACAGGAGGAGATACGGCGAAGCGGGCTTGACATACTGCCGGAGTGGTTTCGGCTGTCGCCGGGCGTGCATGTCGGGCATATCAATGCCAACACATGGGGTATCGCGATCCGCGGGCTTAACGCCGAGTTCAATAACCGGCTTCTCGTCCTGATTGACGGGCGGAGCATCTATACGCCGCGATTCGGGGGCGTGGATTGGGATATGCACAATCTGCCCCTCGACATTATCGACCGGATCGAGGTGATTCGCGGACCCGGCGGGACGCTGTGGGGCGCCAATGCATTTGACGGCGTGATTAATATTATTACCAAGCCGGCGTCGGAGACACAGGGCAGTCTTTTTTCAGCCGGCGGAGGCAGTGAGCATCAGGCGAGCACGGTCGGGCGGCACGGGGGACGGATCGGCGATGACGGCCATTATCGTGTATACGGGATGTATGACATCTACGACGATCTGAAACTGTCCGGCGGTTCCGACGCCGCCGATGAATGGTGGTCGGGTCGATGGGGGTATCGGCTTGATTTCGGCGGAGACGAAGACGCCGACAGGTTCACGCTGCAGGGGGACTTTAATTACAATCGGCGGCACACCGCGCCGCCGTTTCTGGTAGCGCCTGATAAGGCAGAGGCATATGGGACCAATGTCCTGGGGCGGTGGACACGAATTCTGGACGATGATTCAGAACTTGCACTACAGGTATATTATGACATGACCGATCGCAAGGGCTTCATTGTGGAGGAGGAGCGGCATGTAGGCGATATTGAGTTCCAGCACACCTTTGTTCCCGCCGAAGGCCATCGCATGGTTTGGGGCGTCGGCTATCGTGTGGACAGCGACGATGTGAGCGACACAGCGTTGACGGAAGTCGGCCAACCACGAAAGACGAGACAGACGCTCAGTGCGTTTGTGCAGGATAGTTTCTATCTTTCGCCTGACTTGCTCAGGCTTATTTTAGGCTCGAAATTCGAGCGAAATCAGTTTACCGGATTTGAATACCAGCCCAGCGCACGACTCGTCTATACGCCCGACGCCCGGCACACTTTCTGGGGTTCCATATCGCGTGCGGTCAGGACGCCCACTCGGGGCGAGGACGATTTTATCAGTGCAGGCATCGTTTTTCCGAATAAGGACCTTGATAGCGAAGAACTGACCGCTTATGAGTTGGGTTATCGCTACAAGCCGAACCGGCGTTTCTCCCTCGATCTGACATTGTTTGCGAATCATTATGATGATCTGATAAACCGTTCTCCTGCGGACCTTACCCTGCGTAATCTGACCGACGGCGAGGCGCATGGCGTCGAAATAGCAAGCTGTTGGCAGGTCAATGATAAATGGCGTCTGGTGGCCAATTATACATTTTTTGACCTGGAGCTTCACGGCGTCAATGAAATCGACGAAGGCGCCTTTCCGAACAATATGGCGAGTATCCGCTCATTTATGGACATCGGCGACAAGCTCGAACTCAACAGTTCGTTGTATTATACCGACAGCGTATCGCGATGGGCGGCGCCTTCCGGCGTGCGTCTCGATGCAGGTCTTGTGTACCGACCCGGAAAAAACCTTGAATTCAGCGTGGTTGGACAGTATTTATTAGATAGTCAACAGGGCCCCGAGATGACGGCTCGGAATACGAGCCAGATGGTTGAACCCCAGCGTGCGGTATTCGCCCATGTTACGTATAAGTTTTGATATTAAAGTACTCAGTGGATGAGAACCTCTAAGACCATGTATCCTGTCGGCGCAAACATCATCGCCGCCAAGAAGCTCAGACCGGTCGGGGCATTACTGATTGGTGTGCTGGGGGTTCTGTGCGGCATTGTCAACTCAGGGGAAACGGGCGGATACATGCGGACTGCCGGCGGCAGGCAGGCGACGGAGTATCAGATCAAGGCGGTATATCTTTATAATTTTCTGCTTTTCGTGGAGTGGCCCAAGTCGGGCGGCGATGAGAAAAAGGACTCCGGCGGCGCAGGGAAGATCGACGGCGACAGGCCCATCATAATCGGGATCGTGGGAAAGGATCCTTTTGGGGAGAGTTTCAGGGAGGTTGAGGGCAAACCGGTGTCGGCAGGTAAGAGGCGGCTGGAGGTTAAACGATTCGGGCGATACAGGAGGAATACGGATATGAGAGGATGCGACCTCTTGTTTGTCTGTGAATCGGAGAAGAAGTATTTTTCTGAGATACTCAGGCCGCTGAAGAGAAAACCCGTTCTTACGGTCGGTGAGTGGAGCGGTTTTCTGAAAGCGGGAGGGATGATTAATCTGGTGAAGGTTAAGAACAGGATACGCTGGGAGATCAACCGGACGCCGGTGAAGAAGGCGCAGCTCAAGATAAGTGCGCAGCTTCTTCGCAATGCGACGCGGGTCGTGGAGATTCCAAAACTCAAGGAAAACAGGCCCGCCGGGAAAACAACAGGGCGCAGGGGCAGTGAAGGAGGCGGCAGAAAGTGAATCGCTTAAAGGCCAAATTTCATACATGGACGATCAGGACCAAGCTGACGTTGATCATGATGGCGACGAGCGCCGTGGCGGTGGGTGTGGGCTGCGCCATCTTTGCTGTTTTTACGGCGTATGTCCTGCGGCAGGAACATGTGCGGGATCTGCATAATCTCGCCGACGTGATCGGCCGCAACAGCCAGGCGGCGTTGAAATTCGACATTCCCGAAGATGCCGCCAGGAACCTGGCCACACTGGAAACGGACGAATCGATCGTATTTGCCTGTATCTTTGATTTGCAGGGCAGGGTCCTTGCGATCTACCGTCAGCAAGGTCAGCCTGAGTCGCTCGCGCCGCCGGTACTCAAGCCGGAGGGGCATGAATTCGACGGTCCGATCCTGAAGATATTCGAGGACGTGGAAATGAATGGCGAGGTGATCGCGCGGCTGTGCATTCAGGATGACCGCCGGGAAGAAAAGGCCCAGTTGGGACGCAGCATAGCGACCATGTTCATGGTGATGGCCGTATCGCTGCTTGCTGCGTATCTTATTTCGTGGCGACTTCAGAGGCCTATTTCCCGTCCGATCCTGTCGCTTGCAGCTACGGCGGCGGATATTGCGGCGAGAAAGGACTATTCGATTCGTGCGGTAAAAGAAAGCGAAGACGAGATCGGAACGCTGATCGATTCGTTTAACGATATGTTGGCCCAGATTCAGCGGAACGAGGAAGTTATTCGCACCAGCGAGGAGCATTTCCGCGACTTCTTCCAGAACGCACCGATCGGCTTCCATATTTTCGGGCCGAACCGTCTGATTATCGATATCAACGAAGCCGAGCTTGCCATGACAGGATACGAGCGGGATGAAATAGTCAACAAGAAGACGTGGGCCGACCTGGTTGTCGATGAGCAGCAGGAGATGTTCGAGCAGCACTGGAAGGATATAATTACCAGTGGCGAGGCGCGGAACCTCGAGTATACCGTGGTTCACAAGGACGGTCATCATGTGGATGTGGTCCTGAATGCTTCTGCGCGATTCGACGAAGAGGGCAATCTCATTAACACGCGAGGCAGTGTGCTGGACATCAGCGAGCGCAAGCGGATGACGGCGCAAGTACGCCAGTCGCAACAGATGCTCAAAACTGTTCTTGACACGATCGCTGTCCGGGTTTTCTGGAAGGATACCGATCTTAATTTCCTTGGCTGCAATCAACTCTTTGCCGACGACGGCGGCGTGGCCAGGCCGGAGGAAATTATCGGAAAGAGCGATTTCGATATGGCGTGGAAAGCCCAGGCCGAGTCGTATCGTCGGGATGATCGCCAGGTCATGGAATCCGGTGAGAGCAAGCTCAACTATGAGGAACCGCAAACTACTCCTGAAGGCAGGAATATATGGCTGAGCACCAGCAAGATTCCGCTGCGGGACGACAAAGGCGACATCATAGGTATGCTGGGAACGTATGAGGACATCACTGACCGCAAGCGGGCGGATCTGGCGCTTCGTTTGAGCGAGCAGCGGTTTCGCGCCATAGCGGACTATACCTACAACTGGGAGCTTTGGATAAGTCCGACGGGAGGCGTATTGTGGACGAATCCCGCCGTTGAGCGAATAACGGGCTACAGCGTTGCCGAATGTATGGCGATGACGGATTATCTCGGATCACTTGTCGTTGAAGAAGACCGGGCGATGGCTATGGAGGCAAAAGAGAAAGGGTTGAAGGAGGAGCGGGGCCGGATGGAGTGTCGGATCCGCCGCAAAGATGGAAAAGTGATCTGGGTGGCGTCTTCGTGGCAGCCTATTTACGACAACAAAGGTGTATGGCAGGGGCAGCGGGTAAGTGTGCGCGACATCACCGATCGCAAAAACGCCGAAGAAAGGCTTGCTGAAAGCAGGGAGCGATTCCGCAGTCTCGTCGAAACGACGAGCGACTGGATATGGGAGACCGACCGCGACGGCGTCTATACTTATGTAAGTCCCAAGGTAAAGGATTTGCTGGGATATGATCCCGATGAACTTTTGGGCAAAACGCCGTTCGATAATATGCCGTCGGAGGAAGCGGCGCGAGTGTCCGGGGTGCTTGAAGAGATTCGTCTTGCCCAGAAACCGTTTCAGGCGATGGAGAATGTCAATCTGCACAAAGACGGTCGAAAAGTGATCCTGGAAACGAGCGGCGTGCCTGTTTACGATGCATACGGCAACTTCTGCGGCTACCGGGGCATCGGCCGCGATATCACCGACCGCAAGCGTCTGTTGCAGATTCTCGAAGCCAAGAATCGCGAACTGGAAAGCATAGTGTATACAAGTTCGCATGACCTTCGTTCGACGATTGTCAACGTGCAGGGCTTCAGTTCCGAACTATCGGTTACCTGCGAGCATCTGTTGGGCCTGCTCGAGGATATCCCCCTGCCGCACGAAAAGCTGAAAGAGGAATTAACGACGATTTTGCAGGAAGAGATTCCCACGGAATTGAAGTACATCGCCACCAGCGCAAACAAAATGGACATGTTGATCAAGGGACTCCTCAAGCTGTCGCGATTAGGCCAGGTGGAGATGAAGATGGAGCATATAGACATGAATGCGCTGATGACCGAAGTGATCGACAGCATGCAATATCAGATTCAACAGGCCGGCGCCGAGGTTCGTGTGGACCGGCTGCCCGACTGCATGGCCGATGCGGGACAGATGACTCAGATATTCTGGAACCTCATCGACAACGCGCTAAAATACCGCGATAGCGAAAGGCAATGTACGATCGAGATTTCCGGTTCGGTGAAGGAGGATATGAGCGTCTACTGTGTGGCGGACAATGGCTGCGGTATCCCGCCTCGCCACCAGAAGAATATCTTCGAGGTGTTCCACCGCCTCGAGCCGGAAGGCGCCGTTGGCGGCGAAGGGCTCGGGCTGTCGATCATACGGCGGATTATTGACCGACACGGCGGCGAAGTCCGGGTCGAATCCGCGGCCGGTCAGGGCAGCCGGTTCTTTGTCTCAGTGCCCACAAGCCGCAAAATCAGTATTGGCTAAGGCTAAGCCGGCTTCGATACCAGGGTGCTGGTGTTACGTTTTCGGCGACCAGAGGCGCCGATTGTGTCAAATCGGGCTCACCCGGCACGTATCTCAGAAGAAGCGGTTTTGTATCCGCCAAAGCCCTGAGTCGCCATCATGCGGTTATTTCAGCGACATTTTCTATGAGCAGCGGTTTGAGGTGCAGATAACGTGTGGTTTTCCTCTTTTGGTCGATGTCGTTATAAACTCTCTGCACCTGCCGGGCGGTAAGATTCACGGCAGGCGCCGTCTCATCGGGCGAAAGACCGTGGTTCTTTGCGTAAAGGCACAGATCCATTTTGTCGTAAGGTAAAGAGAAGTAGAATTCCTCCTGAGATTGCGGCATGGAATACGTGTCGGTCGTGGGCGGGCGACTGCAGATTTCATCGGGCAGGCCAAGATGCTTTGCCAGAGCATACACCTGCGTCTTGTACAAGTGGGCAATGGGCTTTATGTCCGCGGCGCCGTCTCCGAGTTTTACAAAGAAGCCCTGGTCGTATTCGAGCCGGTTTGGGGTCCCTGTAGCGGCGTAATTCAGGCGATCGGCGTGGTAGTATTCCAGCATCTTGCGTATTCTCTGTTTGAAGTTTGTCGCCGCGACGATTGCCAGGTATGCTTTCGGAGAGAGTCTTGCCTTGACGACTCGGCCATCGGGCGACTGCGCTACTACCGAGAAAATCCTGTAGCTGTCGTCTTCCATAATGCTCGGCAGTACGATTTTGAACTTCCAGTCCGGGGCGAACTGCGGGATCACGGATTTGACGGCTTCATTTCGGCGGCGATAGCAGCCCACGCCTTCCAGGACCGGAGTGATATCCTCATGCGCCGAATCTATCTGCAAGTGTTCGGCAAGCATTGTGCTCAGTCTGAGCGTATCGTCGGAAGAATCTCTTTCCGGCATGTGCAGTCCGAATACGCGGTCTTTGCCGACGGCCTTGACGCAAAGGGCCGCCACCGTACTGCTGTCAATCCCTCCTGACATGGCTATGACCAGACCTCGTCGTCTGAACCGGGTTCGCAAGGCGTTTCGGACGGTCGCGGCAATCTTTTCGACTTCGGCGGCGCAGTCTATTTCGAGGACACTTGCAGAGAGACTATTCGGGCTCATAGTTTTTCTCCTCTTGCTTTCTTAACTGTTTCTTATCCACCTTGCCGTTGGGTGTCCTGGGCAGGGCGTCGATAAACTCAACATATTTTGGGATCATGTAGCTTTCCATGCACCGTGTCGAATATTTCAGGACATCGTTTTCCGTCAAAGCAACGTCTTTGTCCGACACTATGAAAGCCTTTATTGCCTGGCCGAGAATATCGTCGGGCACGCCGATGACGGCAACCTGGGCTACTCCGCTCAGGAGAACGAGGGCATTTTCGACTTCACCCGGACTCACTCGTTCGCCCCTGGTCTTTATCATATCGTCTTTTCTGCTTACAAAATACAAAAATCCCTCTTCGTCGCGACGGAACAGGTCGCCGGAATACAGCCATATTTCATCATCATCCCGATTCCTGCGGAATACTTTGTTTGTGAGGTCCGGGTCATTCCAGTATCCCGGCATGACATTTGAGCCTCGTATCAAGAGTTCACCTGTTTGGCCCGTTTCCACAGGTTGACCTTTTTCATCAACAATTCTGGTTTCACAGATTGACAGGGGTTTTCCAACAGAATCAGGCTTTGTGTCCACCTGGTCGGGTTCGAGATACGAAACCCTGACGCATTCGGTGAGTCCGTACATAGGATATATGCTGGTTTGGGGCAGTAATTTTCTGAGTTTTCCAGCGTGATCAACCGGCAGGGCGGCGCCTGCGTTGGTAACATACCTTAGAGACGCCAGGTCGTATTGTTCGATACCTTCAAGCTGGAACATCATGGCGATTACGGTGGGCACGAACGGGAAGCCTGTAACCCTTTCTTCTTCAATCCGCTTTAGAATCTTGTGAAGGTATACGAAAGATTTTTCAAGGACGACAGTGCCGCCGAACATGAAAGCCATGAGCACCTGATACATTCCATATCCAAACGCCAGCGACAACACATTCAGTATTATATCGTCTTCCGTATTCTTCAGGTAGTCGATTATGCATTCGGCGACATCGATCATTTTGGAGTGAGGCTGCATTACTCCCTTTGGGCGACCTGTCGAACCGGATGTATATATAAGTGCGGCCAGATCATGCTCGCCGGTTGACGCCGGCGGCGGAGGGGCTTTTGAGGCGGATGGATCGGAAAAAATTGAGTCCCATGCAAGTGCATTGTAATTTTCCAACAGCTTCGCTGGTGCTTTTCCAGGCGGGCTTATCCAGATGAGGCGTATTTCATAATCGATTTGCTCAAGGGCTTCGGCGACTACTTTTGCCTTGCCGGTATGAGTAATGAGGGTGCGTGCGCCGGAGTCCTTTAGTATATAGGCAAGCTTGGACGCCTTGAGTGTTGCGTTTGCAATAACGAAAACGCCGGAAGCTTTTGAAATTCCATAAAGCGATATTACCGTTTCGGCGGAATTATCCAGAAGGACTGCAACCCTGTCCCGGGGCGCAAGTCCGAGTTTGTGCAGGCGGCAGGCAAGCTGGTCTGATTTTTCATCAATCTCTCTATAGGTCCACCGTTTGGCCCCGCAGATCAGAGCGTTTTTGTCGCCGAGACGCCGGGCGGTTATCCTGAGATAATCATGAAGTAGTTTTGCCTGCAATCTCATGTACTCCTCTTTAGCTTCTGCGGTCAACCAGCAGGTCCACCTCGAATGTTCCGGGCAATGGGGCGGGTGGACGATTAATGTAATTGTCGCAAACAAGCTGTGTCGAAAGGATTCCGGTTAAAGCCATGCCGTCAATCTCGCCGGGATTTGATGATTTTCGCAGTTTATTCACCAGCGTCTTTACTTTCGATGTGTCGAAAAGACCTGTTTGGGCGAGTGTTTTTTCCGAGAGCATTTCATCGATATATGAATTGCCGGAACCGAGCAGAGACTGTGAAATCGGCGCCCGATAAGGATGCTTGGAGCGATTGACTATTTCAGGCGGCAGTATCTTGCGAAATACTTTCTTTAACAGGAATTTTTCATTAAGACCCAGAATTTTCCATTTAGCGGGTACTTTGGCCATATATTCCATGATCCGCGGGTCAAGGTACGGAAGGCGAATCTCGAGTGAATGCGCCATGGCCATTCGGTCGCCCTGAGAGGAGAGCAGATAGTTACTCAAAAAGAGCGAGGCCTCCAGGTATTGGGCTCTTGAGAAATAGTTCCATTTTCCAAAGCCGGCAGGAAGCATTCCTCCAAGTTCATCCCGGCCCGAGTACGAACCAATCTGATTTTTCAGATCGGCAGAGAAGAAGTTCTTGATTTTACTCGTATTTGCCCATCTGATCATGTGTGAGAAAAAAAGATTGTCCGTCTGGTCAAGGCCTTTGGCGAAGAAGGACTGCAATGTGCGCTTTAGTCTGGGATTGTTGAATATGTATGGGTAAAGCCGCCCCAACAACTCCGGCCGTGATGTTGAGTTCGGCCGGCGGGCCCAGAATCTTCTGACCTTTGTTTCGCGGAAGATGTTGTATCCGCCAAAAAACTCATCGGCGCCTTCACCTGTCAGAACAACTTTGAGGCCTGATTCATTTACGAGCTTTGAAAGGAGGAAAAGAGGCGCCGGGGCTGTTCGAAGGATAGGTTTTTCGCAATGGCGAATAACATCCGGAAAAGCTTCACCGATTCGCCGATTTGTCGCTGTAATCTCCTTGTGATCAACGTTCAAATGGGAGACCATGAGATTCTGGTGATCGCCTTCGTCGAAGGCGTCTTCTTCGAAGCGTATGCCAAAGCTCTTGACGTCGCTGTTGAAATCTCTGACCACTTTTGCTGTCAGCCCGGAGGAATCCAGACCTCCGCTGAGGTAACAGCCCACCGGCACATCGGCGCGTAAACGAATGCGAATTGCATCGTGGAGCAAGTCGGACATGTCTTGAACAATATCATCGATACCGCTGTCGGTCTGTTCATCCGGACTACAGAAGGGTATGTCCCAATATTTCCGTATGCTTACCTTGCCGCCGGATATCTTTGCAAAGCAGCCCGGCGGAAGTTCGTTTATATCTTCAAAGGCGGTCCGCCCTTTAAGTGTGGTCCAGAAGGTGAATATCTGGTCCATTGCTATGGGGTCGATACGGCGGTTGATTTCGGGAAAGGTCAAGATTGATTTTATTTCCGAGGCGAAGATGAATTTATTGTTTTGAACGGTGTAATGGAGCGGTCTGATGCCGATTCGGTCGCGAGCAAGAAACAATTCTTTTGTTGTTGCGTTCCAGACAGCAAATGCGAATTGCCCGTTAAGTTCGTTGAGACATGCAGGTCCTTTGTCCTCGAAAAGATGCAGGATTACCTCGGTATCGGAAGTCGTGTAAAAACGGTGGCCGTTTTTGATCAGGCTGTCCCGGAGTTCGGGATAATTAAAAACCTCGCCGTTGTAAATGATCCAGAGTGTTTTGTCTTCGTTGTGGATAGGCTGGGCGCCGGATGAAAGGTCGATGATGCTCAGTCTGGCCTGGCCCAGGGCTATGTGGTCGTCGATGTAAATGCCTGATTCGTCGGGGCCGCGGTGTTTCTGGACAGATACCATGCGATTGATGGAATCCATGGAGATTCGTCCGGGCCCGGAGAGATTGCAGATACCCGCTATTCCGCACATGAATTCTTCTGCTCAATGAATTTTGCGACATTATTCAGGCTGTCGAGATTCTCGGGGATGAGTTCATCGTCGGCGATTTTGATATTATAGGTCTCCTCGAGAAAAGCAATGAGTTCGAGAATGCCTGTGGAATCGATAATTCCGCTGTCAAGAAACGATGTCTCGTTGGTAAGGTTCTCGCCGTCGCCGAAGAGAAAGTTCTCAACGATGAATTCGTGTACCGTCTCAATGTGGCTCATTTGAAATTACCTCACACAGTGCCGGATACTCTATAGAGTTTGCCCGCAAAACCGTCATGTCCTGCGATTCCAATATCTCGTCAAAGAGCCCCACAATATTTACGCAAATTTACCCAAAAACGAAGTATATTGAGTCATTGTCGCCAAGTCAACGGGTATTTCAGGCCACTTTTGTACGGGGGGCACTTATGCATTGAGCTGTATGCACGGGAGTGTAAGGACTGAGCGGGGTGCGGGCCTTGGTTTTATGGGCGACCCCGTGGGGGGGGGTCGCCCATAAATGACAGGTTTTGAAATCACTATTTGCTCAGTATTTGCTCAGTATTTGCTGTTTGCCTCCAGAAAGTCTTGATACCAGGGCTTGAGGGAGACATTCTCCACGGTCATGGGCACCGATTGTGTCAAATCGGGCCGGCCCGGCACTTCAAAGGTGATTTCGTAGTTGCCGGCCTGATTGTACCATGTCCGCCAGGTGAAGATGTTGTCGGTGAAGGTCGCGCCGGCGGGCAGGGGCAGGTTCCCTTCCTGGACGACGTAATCGTCGGAGTCGGCGGTGCTGAGTTCGAAGGCCAGATTCCTGGCTTCTGCGACTTCGTGTGTGCGATAGATCGCCGATATTTCGTCGGCGGCCAGGGTGCGGCTGTAGATGCGGACGTTGCTTAACATGCCGTCGAAGCCGCGGTCCAAGGCGGCCCTGTTGCCGATAATCAAGGGCTGATCTGCTGAGTCATTTGGGTTTGTTTGGTAATTTCCACCGCCGGCGGGTAGGCCGTTGACATAGAATGTTACGGTGTCCGATGCGTCGCTATAGGTTACGGCTACATGTTGCCATTTAGCAAGGTCGATAACGCCGGAACCCGACACGACAAAGTCGCCCCCGTATGTCAGATATGCAATGCTGCCGGCGCCTTCCCTGACATAAAATGCAAAACCGGAGCCGGCGTCGCCTTTGTCAACGATCCTTCCGAACCCATTGCCCCCAAAACTTTCAGGATACACCCATGCCGTTACAGTCAAATCACCGGTAAGATTCAAACTTGCCCCAGAGCCGCAGTCAACATAATCGTCAACACCATCAAGTTTCAACTCACCAGCCCCTGTCCATGAAGGACCGTTGGCGAGTGTTGCGGTATTATCATTCTCCGAGGAGTCGGGGCTATTGAGGCCGCTGTACGTGTCAAGTTTCCACCAAGCCACGGGACCGGGATTAGCTGCGGCGTTTGCGGCAAGTGTGTGGGACTGGGTTATATTAGTAAATGTGTAACTTCCTATTACCCCCATGGACTGGCCGTTTACGATGACATCGGTGATGTGATAGCCTGTCTGTGCAGTGATTGTAAATGCCTGGCTTGAGCCGTGCTGGACCTCTATATTGCCGCCTGGTGAGACAGTTGCTCCGGCCTGGGCGGTAGCTGCAATCGTATAAGTGTCCAATGAGAATGTTGCAGTTATTGTGTGATCGCCGGTAATATTTGCGAATGTATAGCTGGCGACAGCTCCGGCGGAACTGCCGTCCACGAGAACATCGGCGATGTGATAGCCTGTTTGTGGTGTAATTGTAAATGTCTGATCGACCCCTTCGGCAAGCTGCAGTGTCCCATTAGGCGTAATACTGCCACCCGTCTGGGCTGAAGCAGTGACACTGTGGGTAGGATCACCACTTCCATTGTTATAAAGCTGCTG
>Ga0180301_10002229_pt1 | contig 15221 bp, 8 predicted proteins | sample GuaBasSediGuay16_FD_121797 | JGI IMG/M metagenome (GOLD analysis project Ga0180301, IMG submission 121797) | Subseafloor sediment microbial communities from Guaymas Basin, Gulf of California, Mexico - Guay16, Core 4569-2, 12-15 cm | ecosystem: Environmental > Aquatic > Marine > Hydrothermal...
ACAACTACAAAACAATAACCGTAAAGCAAATCACCTTCTGATGGTACGATAAACTTAAAACAGAACCTTAAATAATCTCTAACGAAGCCAACGAACCGGAATCTCATTAAAGAGAATAGAAAGTGTTCTATCTATTTTTATCTAAAAAAGTTATTGCTTTCATAGAATCTCATTAAAGAGAATAGAAAGACGAGAGTAACATCGTTAGGATCATGCACAATGGAATGGTTTGTGAATCTCATTAAAGAGAATAGAAAGAAATGCGTGAGGCAATTAAAGCCCCCAAGCTTGTACTATCATGAATCTCATTAAAGAGAATAGAAAGTGCGGTCAAAGGGAAGGATGGAAGTTTGAAGTATAGTGCGTATATTGAATCTCATTAAAGAGAATAGAAAGTATCGCTATCTCAATATCCTTCTGATCACCCTCTAGCCTTATAGGAATCTCATTAAAGAGAATAGAAAGTAAAACGAGGTATTATCGTTGGAGGCTACGCAAAGTAATTTCGAATCTCATTAAAGAGAATAGAAAGATAGCGAGAAAAATAATTTAAAAAGACCTAATTATACCTTTCGAATCTCATTAAAGAGAATAGAAAGATGGGTGATAGAATATGGGAAGGAAAAGACCAGTAGGAAGACCAAGGAATCTCATTAAAGAGAATAGAAAGATAATATAGGCCTATCATAAGACCCTACTACACTATTCAAAATGAATCTCATTAAAGAGAATAGAAAGATCGAGACTTTGATAAGAGGGTAAGGAACTACGACTTAGCAGTAGAATCTCATTAAAGAGAATAGAAAGATTTCATACCTTCTTGGCATGCTGTCTCACCTTAAGAACTTGAATCTCATTAAAGAGAATAGAAAGCTTCCATTGCGGTCGGGGTATGGGGGCCTTTATCGAGCCCCTGAATCTCATTAAAGAGAATAGAAAGGAGTATAAGGTTAACGAGATGGAGAATGACGTTTACCTCTTGAATCTCATTAAAGAGAATAGAAAGCAATGATAAGAAGTTGATCTACAGTCCATGACATTTCCATTCCCCGAATCTCATTAAAGAGAATAGAAAGCATTGCATGCCTCGCGGAGCTTAACCTTACCTGACGAAACGTAGCGAATCTCATTAAAGAGAATAGAAAGCATATTTGAGGTTATTTAGAGTGTACTCTAGGGTCATGTTTGTGAATCTCATTAAAGAGAATAGAAAGGGAGCAATTAGAGCAAGGATTGGAGCACTCGCAAGATGGCTTGAATCTCATTAAAGAGAATAGAAAGACTAGGCCGATAGCCCGACCTATAAAGAGTCCAGACAAGCAGATGAATCTCATTAAAGAGAATAGAAAGAGTATACCAGTTTTTGGGTTGGATTTGGGTTGGGGTATGATGTGAATCTCATTAAAGAGAATAGAAAGCCGTACACAGAAGTGCTCGTGGAGAACGTAACCCTACTGGCAGAATCTCATTAAAGAGAATAGAAAGCTGCCAGACGACGGCAGCCCATGTGTCGTTATCTCCATGACGGAGAATCTCATTAAAGAGAATAGAAAGTGTTATAACTGGCTTTACTCTCATCTCATACGCGACTATCGAATCTCATTAAAGAGAATAGAAAGGGTCTCCTCAACCACATGCACCTCCTCTATATGTGGTGATGGGGAATCTCATTAAAGAGAATAGAAAGGGATAAAGGATCCTAGGGACTACATAGTGCGCATAGTCAATGAGAATCTCATTAAAGAGAATAGAAAGCACATTACCCGATTTCTTTATTTTAGGACACATGTCCACGCAGAATCTCATTAAAGAGAATAGAAAGGGCAAAAAGATTACAAGTGTTAAAGCAGTCTATGATAGGGACTGAATCTCATTAAAGAGAATAGAAAGAGGTGGTACATCATGTACCATTTGTTCAAGCTCATCTACTATCGAATCTCATTAAAGAGAATAGAAAGGTTGACGAACATTTTGAAGTAATCCTTAGCCTTATCGCCTAACGAGAATCTCATTAAAGAGAATAGAAAGCTTATGTCTTGGACAGTTGATTATCTAGAAGTGATTTCTGAGAATCTCATTAAAGAGAATAGAAAGTTTCTCATCCCTACTGTTTACCATCAATGTACCTTCAACTGTTCTTAGAATCTCATTAAAGAGAATAGAAAGCCTCCAGCCTGGATATCTTCTCATTTAAGCTCATCAATAGAAGAATCTCATTAAAGAGAATAGAAAGAAGGCGACAAAAAAGGAAGAGGAGGAGAAGGAAAAGCTAAGGCAGGAATCTCATTAAAGAGAATAGAAAGAGTACCTGCGGATGGAGTAATGCCAGCAAGATCGCTTATCGAATCTCATTAAAGAGAATAGAAAGTCGCCCACTCTTGCCCTGTCTAAGTTGCCGAAAAAGACCTGTAGAATCTCATTAAAGAGAATAGAAAGCGTGCTTACCGCGTATAGGTTGATTTTTATCTTGAATCCATGAATCTCATTAAAGAGAATAGAAAGATGGCATACTTCTGCACGACCGTATAGGCCTCCGGGTGCGACTTGAATCTCATTAAAGAGAATAGAAAGTACCCTATTGGTTAACCTCACCTTTAATCCCATTCCTCGAACGAATCTCATTAAAGAGAATAGAAAGTCTCTACGATTTTATCAGTGTAAATGTCCTTGTCAGCTATGCGTGAATCTCATTAAAGAGAATAGAAAGAATTGGTTCATCAAATGAACCCCAAAGACCTTGCCCCAAGAATCTCATTAAAGAGAATAGAAAGTTACCTCTATCTTATCACTTGCGTAATTTAATTTCTCCCTTCTTTGGAATCTCACTAAAGAGAATAGAAAGTGAATATTGACATTTTCGCAGTCTCTTGCAACATTTCTTCGAAGAATCTCATTAAAGAGAATAGAAAGCAGATCCCGCAAGGATAGTAGAGTTTGCTCTAAGAATACGAATCTCATTAAAGAGAATAGAAAGAAAAGCACATCGTGTGTCAATATATGCGATCGAGATAAGAATCTCATTAAAGAGAATAGAAAGTTAGCCAGCCATTTAGCGTAAGCTAGTGATGGGTTTGCGGAATCTCATTAAAGAGAATAGAAAGCGTTCGTTAGGAATAATCTAAATATCCGCTCGAGGAATTGTGAATCTCATTAAAGAGAATAGAAAGTTCATCAGCTTTCTTCTTTAGGCGTTCATAAAGATCGCTTGGAAGGAATCTCATTAAAGAGAATAGAAAGTTCATACTCCCCTCAACATACGCCCTGAGAAGTGTTAGAATAGAATCTCATTAAAGAGAATAGAAAGACATTCCTTCATTATGCGGTAACACCACGCTTTTACTACTGGGAATCTCATTAAAGAGAATAGAAAGAGGGTAAAGTGTTTATTTTGTGGTTATGAAGGCCCGATTGAATCTCATTAAAGAGAATAGAAAGCTTCACAACCTTTGGTGCAAACTTAAACTGACTGGTAAACACTGAATCTCATTAAAGAGAATAGAAAGTCCATCTCTGTACTAAGAGATAGATGGGCAACACCATTTTCTATGAATCTCATTAAAGAGAATAGAAAGATTCAAGTGCGTCTTGGAATCCGCGTTTATATTCTATGGACGAATCTCATTAAAGAGAATAGAAAGACACATATCACCCCCCATATGTTTTTAACCACATGGAAAGAAGAATCTCATTAAAGAGAATAGAAAGATCATAGCCTATATAGCATACACAGCCCTTGCTCACGGCATGAATCTCATTAAAGAGAATAAGAAGAGACTCGGATTAGAAGATATTAGTGCAAGTAATGGTCTTTAGAATTTCATTAAAGGAAGATAGAAAGACGAGTGAGTTATATGGATCTCAATTAAGTATATTCACAAATGCAAAAATATAATGAAGTTATATAGGTGCTGTATGTAGGAGTTGAAGAACTTTCCGATAATCACCAAGGCATAGAATGACTTTTCCTTGTTTTCCTAAAGCAAACCATTGTAGACCATAAGCAAGACCAGCATGAGCGAAAAAGTCTCTAGGGTTCACATTATTAGGTATAGAGACAAGCATTTTTAGACCTCTATAATCAACAAAGAATGCACATTTACTTTTAGGCTCTATGTACGTATGATCAGATACTGGTATCCATTTAGGTTCATTCTCTCCAAGTAAGTACCTCTTTAGCTCCTTGAGTTCATTAACATTAATATCTACATATGGGGAATCATAGAGCGTCTTCACTGAGCGTAATAATAGCTCAATATCCAAGCAAGCGATCCTGTCTTTAATTTTTATGAGGTTTTCCAATATGTTTACGAGTTCCTTTGTTTCCTCATTCTCCTTAGACTCATTTATTAAACAATCAACTATCTTAGAGACTGTTCTAGATATGTTATTTCTAAATTTAATTCTCCTAGCTAAGTTCTTTAATGACTTAGCCAATGTAATGTATTCAATTACTTGCGAGACCGGCACTCTTTGACTACTATAGTCTATCTTATAGACTCTCTTATTCATCCTGAAACTCAATCCAATATTTTTGGCAACGTATTCTATGTCCTCTTCTTCTGGTAATTCACCAATATCTAGAGCAACTCTTAATGCCCATATAAGTAGCCCTTTAGAAAAGAGAGCAAGTGCTTGGATAATCTTATCCCATTCTACATTTCTCCACATGTTGTCAAACCAATTTCTTAGGTCTGCATAACCCATTATTGAAAGGGGCTCTTTTATTATGGTCAGTATCCTAGTGAAGTTAATTTTTCCCTGCTTCATTATAGGTATTTTTTCAAGTAGATGTATTTTCAGAGAATATTCATCCGCTTCGGAAGGCCTTATGGGATCAGAGTTATAATGATAAACTACAATCTCATTCAATTGGAAACCATTCCTAATGATTGTATCTATAAGCCTATCGAAAGCATATAAAGTTGCACCTATAGACACTCCTTCCTTTAGAGCTGTAACAAAGTAGTTTATCCCATGAGTTGTATCAAGTAATATTGCTATGCGTCTTACGCTCTCTGGAATGCTCTTGAGCTTTCGATATATGTAAAAGATGATGAGGCCTTTTAAAATATTATAGACACGCTCTCCTCGCCATGAATACACATACGCTCCGCTCTTAGTAACGATAACTCCGGGAACAAACATAGTAAGCTTTTCATAATCCTTAGCTTCACGAACACCTAATTCTTCAGCAACCTCCTTATTGGAGTTGTAAAGTTCATAGAGAAGGCTTTCTTCGAGCTCACATCTGAGGAACGCTTTATTGAAGTACCTATCCTCATACTGAATTATTCTATCCAACAGTAAGGTATCTTGGACGAATATGAGTAGATCTAGGTTATCGATATTTAGCTTATCTTTTAGTATGTCTCTTATTGCAGTTGTAGATGATCGATGAAGCTTCTGATCACTGACTATAGCTCTTCTAAAACCTGTTTCATTACTTTTCTCGACTTCAAGATGATACACTGCCCTTTTATAACCTTTAAGTAGCCCCCAGGACGCCACTAGTAATATATAGTCATAGTCTTGAAGGAGATATCTCGTAGTGGAGATAGTCATAATCCTTGCACCTAGCCTAATCTAAAGTTAATGGAATGTAACTTGCATAACCTATTCTACCTAGGATTTCATAGTCCTTTCTACATAAGCCTAGAGCGCTATATAATCCATAACGTAATAATTCATCAATGGAGAGAGTCTGTGATGTTTCAACGCGTAATATTGATCCCTCAAGAATTGCTGGTTGTAGAGGTTTCCTGCATCTTTTAGCAATGCTATAACCGAAGCCCATGATATCACATTCGCCAATAAATCTAATGTGGTCAAAATCATCCTTTTTTAGAGGCATTGGAGTTAATAGAAGAGCATAGTTGAAGTTCATTTTGTTAAGGATATCCTCTGCATCTTTAAGAGAGTTTAATTTTTCAACAACGAGCCTTGTAACTCTATGCTCTCCGCCAAGCTTTACTGCTATTCTCTTATTTAATAGCTCTTTGAGTCTAGTGTTCTTCTTCACTATGAGCTTAGAGACTACCTCGGTATCTAGGGGATAGGAAACATGGCTTGCTACGTATATATAGCCCTCCTCTGCAACCTTTAAACTCTCCCTGCCTCCCCTGAGCTTTAGGTGAATACCTACTCTCTGATCTTCAAAAACCCTAAGTTCATATCGCTTTAGATCACTCTCAACAGTTTTTAGAGCATCAAGTACTTCACTATGCTCGTCTTTTACATCCGAGAAGAACTTTTCGAGTACATTACCGTAATCTGGATGTTTTAATAGAAAATACCTTACCTGTTCATAATCCACAAGCATAAACTTCTTTCCGAACCTTATTGGTACATATACATGTCCGTGCCTGGATATATATGGTCCTCTAATAGCCTCAATACCCAAGTTATCCAAGATCTCTTCATAATATTTGAGGAGTTCATCCCAACTATGTATATTTATGTACTTTAAACTGAGAACCTCTAATGACATGAGTGTAGAGATGAACATTCCTATTACTGTGCTTGGTCTTGGTAATACTAATGATAAAGCATGAGAGAATACTCCCCTCGAGCTCGGATCGAATTCACCATGACTTCTAAGCATTAATGGCTCAAGAGGTTTTAATCTTAATGTAAATAGTTCCATGATTATCACCTCATACCTGATCTTATCATTCTTACCGTATCTATAATACCTAATATGACATTATACATTTTCTTGCCTTTCTCTTCATATATCTCTCTATGTAGGTATTCTTCGCTTAAGCTCTCAGTCTTAATGAAGAAGCCAAGCCCTATAAGCTTCTTAGGCTCTGAAAGTAGAGGATTGAATACTTGTTTGAATATTTCTTTGGCTTTCTCTTCGTGCTTATGTGTAATGTTTCTCTTAATTATGTTTAATGTGAGATCCTTAATGATGTTAATAGTTTCATTCCTATATGTACCTCTTATTAAGGCAAGTATAAGTTCGCTTAAGATGTTCTCTACACGAGGTTCCTTAAAGTCATATAACAGACTATGGCTAATTTTAATAATCTTCTCGGCTTCTTTGTGTGTAAGCTCCTCAATTAACCTTTCATCGATATAGGTTAGAAGCTTTTTAACAATACTTAATAATATGGCAATATCAGAGTGTGAAGAATTATTACTTACTATTGGTCTTCTCCATGAGATAGGTAACAATGCAAGATCCTCAGTACCCGCTCTGGGATTATACGCTATGACGAATATATCTTTCGCTGATTTCATGAGACCGACCTCAGTATCATAATAATAAAACATGCAATAATCCTTAGCTTCATCAATGAGATCTATAACACGTCCCAATATAAGCGATAGTGGATAACGATAGTGTGCTATGTATACACAATAGCTCCTACCAACGTTAGGTAACATAGGTAGATACGCATTATATAATCTTAAAAAGCCGGGATGCTTCTTATCGAGCTCAATGTTCTCGCCTAACTTAAGTTCGATAGTAAGACCTCCGTAGGCTCTACGAGTATTATAAACTATATCTGACACCTTATCTACAGGAGTAAATGTTAGTAAATCGTCTCCACCAGCATAAACCGTAAAGCCATCGAGTTCTGCTATGATCGCTATATCGAGTAAAGCAGTTCTCATTAGCGCAGAACTTATTGCCACATGATAAGAGGGTGACACTATGATTCGCATTTCCTTTCCAAGGAGTTCTTTGAAGAACTCAAGGACTCGCTTAACTCGTGTTCTAGCCTCATCCTCACTTATCTTACTCTCACGAGCTATCATCTTAGCGCATTGTTCTTCAAGGTTAACCTTAAGACCTTTCTCGGGTTCTTTTAGTACGCAGTCAATGCAAAGAGATATAAACTTACGAAATGCATCTTCGCAAGAACTTTTAATATATTGTTGTAAGAACATCCTAACCTTATTACTATCTTCATACCTTATTTTAGACAATTTAGCTTTGGCGTAGAAATTTTTATCTATCTTGCCTGCTAAGAAACTTGTTACTTTGCCTTCAAGAAGGTCTCCTATAGAGTCACCATCAGCTTTAACCAACGCGTAATATCTCCATAACCACTTAATCAAGCCAAGGACTCTTAATAAGTTATTCCAATTATTACGTCGTTTTATATGGAACCATGTCTCTTCTGGATCAACAGAATATACCGTATACAATATATATTGATCCTCTTCCTTTAGTGACTTAGCTTTCTCTTCTACTTGTCGTCGCATCTTCTTTGAGAACAACCATGCCCATATAGTTTTAGGCTTTGTAACAAGTTTAAGTGGCAAGTGTGTCTCTAATTTTACGTTAGGAGCTACTTGCTCTATTTTATCCAATAACTTATTATATAATCTGGTTGAGGCGAGATGAGGTAATGATGGAAACTTTACTTCAGGTTTCCTCTCTTCAGTTATCTTTTCATCATCTATAAACTTCTCAATCTCATCTTCTTTGAGTCCGCGCAGTAGTATGTCAAGTATTCTTGGCTCAAGACTAATCACTCTCTTAAGGAAACACCACGGGCAGAGTTTTTCACCGGGACTGAAGACTTCTTTAAATGCTATTAATTCATTACGGAGTTTGCCTCCATAAAGGCTAGTAAATTCTTCAAGTAACTTCTTAAATCTTTCTTGTTCTCTCTCATCCTTGAATCTCCAAACTTTATCTATCTCCTCAGGAGTTAGTCCTTTCTCTACGGTACAGAATATTGTAAATCCGAATTCATCATCCTTGGGTTCTTCACTTTCCCCTGCGGGTAGAGTGAGTATTGCAGGAAGTTTACCACACAGGGTACAATAGTCGAAACCTCTCTTGGATGGTTTTGGAAATCCTAAACTTAAATTGTTATCAAAGACTTCCTTAGTTAACCTATAAATACTAAGTTCAGTTGCAGGTTCCTTGTGATGGTATTTAGTGAGTCCAAGCTTCCTTACAAGTTCACAATACTTCTCATCGTATAAACGCCATAGATCATTCTTATGAGCGCTCTCCTTAATTTTAACATATTCAACTCTTAACCTTAGCGGGGGTACTCTGTCAAATTCTGAAGTCTTAAATATACTCCTTTCATAATACCTAAATACCTCATATATAAATTTCCAAGTCAGGCTTTTGTGTCTCTTACGCTCAGCAACTTTCCTGCTAACTTTCCATAATAATCTCCAACCCTCTTTGAACCTCTTTTCAAAATATTCTTTGCAGTTCTCCTTAACTTCTACTATTTCTCTCACTTGAGGCCATGAAGGCAAGACAAGAGTGACTCTCCCGGGCATAATTGCGTAAGGTGGTATACCTAAATCTTTATACATCTCGTGAATATCCTTAACTGTTATGTAGGTGAGTTTTTCTATTTCCTCAGGAATATCAACATTAAGCTTAGCTTTGAGCCAGTGCAAGTAAAATGGATTCATTCTTAACGAGGGTATCACGACTATGTCTGGACCAAGTTTTTCAACTAATTCCACGACTGCATACCATGTAAGAGCGGATACTATATAACTTGAAACCCACATATCCCTAAGCTTACGGCTGGATGAGATGAAGTTCTGAACACCAGCAACATCTAAACCTACAATAAGGCCTTCGATCTTTCCTCGACCTTTATATACCCAGTTGATCATGGTCACAGTGGCATAATCGTGATCAAATACCGTGTGCGTAGGTACCCTGGTATCTGCAGGGCCTACACTCAAGCCCTTACTTATCCAAAGAGATTCATAAAGAAGGTACATGAGGTGATATTTAAACTTCCAGTCCTGAACATTCTTAATGATGATACTCAGCTCCTTTACATATTCCTTAAACTTACTGCAGTCATAATTGCTTGATAATGTGATGCTAAATATGGGCGCTAATATGTTTTTAACCTTAAGTACCTCGGTACGGAAAACCCCAGGTATATATTTCTCTCCTACTAACGTACTTAATATCCATCTATCAAAACTAGAAGCGAGCTTATCTGCTAAATTAACCCTATTATCATTGAGATATGCTATCATTTCTTTATCGAATATCCTCTCTGCTAGTTCTTTTGCTTTCTCTTCATGATCTACTTTCTTAATGAGGAGCCACGGTTTATGAGGAGGATCGTGTATGAGAGCGGAGATCTTAAGTTTATAAAACTCATCATTTACCACTATATCCACCCCCTCATACAATCCTATATTCTACTACCGCAAATCTAGAATAACCAATACTAGTTTTTGCACCTATACCTCGAGCGAAAGCATAGAGTATTGTACGATCAATCCAAGGAATGAGATTAACGGGATTTCTTTCTTGATCCGCCTTTAAAGCTTTTTCAAGATCTCCTTTATACACGGCATATTCGAGAACTTCCTCTCCGCCTTTAGACTCATATAATTCCTTTACAAGTTTAAGCTCTGTGCATTTTCTTCTAGGCTGTCTATTCATCTTACGTAAATACTTATGCTCAAGTTTATAGACTCTTTTGTTGAAGTATATAAAGAACTCAAACACCAAATCACGTGCTATTGTTAAGAACGATATTGGATTGGGGTTAACATCAAGCTCTGTCATAGCACCTGGATAATGCGGTGTTATAACATCAGGTTCAAAAATAAGTCCATTAATACCAGGCTTAACGGGATAGGCATCCGTTACGCCCACTAGGCCAGACCACTTCTCAGAGCCAAAGATTATATTTGCAATACTCTCAGCATTTATAGCTTCTTTATGAGTATTCTTCTTAACAGGGCCTTTTTTAATAAGCTCGAGCAAAGCATGCCTAAAAGCTCCTTTAAGGCTTGAACCGGAGATAAATGGTACGTTTAATATAGGATCGAAGGAGAGACCAACTTCAAAGGGTACTTTACCAAAAGATCCACCAGTACCAATCATTACCTTACTTATAGCCTTAATCTTACACACCTTAACTCGATAACCATTTGCGACTAGGGCTTCCCTGACCTGTTTTAATGCCTCTTTGATGTGTCGAAGATCAGTATTTCTGAAGGTGATACATATCTCCTCAAGGAGCTTCCTCTTTTTCTCGGTATAATCTCTCTCTTTACCTTGCCATTTAAAACTTAGTATGGAAGTTCCCTTAAGGCAAATATAAGACCATAGGTTAGTATCTTGACTAAGTTTAATTTGTTCAATTTGTTGAAAGACGCCTTTCATATTCTCACCTCCTTATTTAGTATTATGACGATTCTAGAATCTGGAGTATGAATTCAAAGGCCGTATTAAATACCTCTCTTAGGAATTCTTCGTCACTCATCTCTCTAGTATATCTTCTAGTATATCTTTTATTGTAGAGTCTTCTTAATGAATGGAGATCTAATTCCTTTACTTTCTTACCTGACGGATATAGTTTGCTTCTATGAACCAACTTATTTAAAGGCCAGTCCTTACTTAGAAATCCATATACGATGATGAATTTTTTAGACTGTTTACTTTCAAATATCTTTAGACTTATTGCTGAAGGTCTACGTCCAGGTTGGTCATCAATGAAATAACCCGTATAGATTTCTTTTCCTCTTTCCTTATACTTCGCTTGACGGGGTAAACCTAATATCCATGTATGAAGCGCTCCTCCTGTTTTTCTTGTGGCTTTATTCCCATATACTATCTTCTTCCATTCAGATTTTAATGATGCTCGTCCAAAGTCCTTAAGAATTTCTATAATGTCATCCTTGAATTCTAGTACTTTTAATCTGAAATAGTCTGAGTCTGGTATAAGAGAGGGTACTTCTGGCAATTGGGGATCTCTCTGAGAGACCGAGAACGTCTTTCTACCTAAGTTAATAATATGCTTTATATACCCATTAAGCGCTCTTTCAAGTTCGTTTGAATTACTAGCATTCAGTATCTTCTCGATAAGTGTCAGCTCTTCTTTTAGGTTTTCTTTATAATTATCTCCTATCTCGACTTCCTTTATTACTATAGAGCCAAAACCTCTCCTTGTAATACTTCCTATTCCCCCAAGTATTAATGATAGAAGTAACGTTGTTATAGCAAATCGGAATTCTGTATTATCTCCTATCTCTCTATTCCTAGTTACGATTATTTCAAAAGGCATTCTTTTAGGAATTATAAGATCCTCACTTATACGTTGTAAGTATTTTCTATTTTCCTCACTTAACTCATTAACAAACCTGTCATTCTCTCCATTCTCCCTACGGGGTTGTAAGAGTATCGACATTCTTGGTATTTTAGCTATATTAACAAGCTCGTCATAGATGTCTAGTATCGATTTAAGTTCATCATCGGATTTAATATTAAGATTAATATTGAGTTTTTTAATTAACATTTTAAGAGTATTAGATGTCTTTATTACAACTTTAATCTCTTTCTTTTTTGGAGGTATATCTTGGCCAAATAATTCTTTCGCAAGTTTCTTGAAGAATCGGTATTTTACCTTACTAAACCTTATGGATACAGGTATACTTAAACTAATATATCTTATCCTAGCTGAGTGGCTATATTTTTCAGACCACTGAATTACAAACCTTTTAAATATCTTAGGAATTATATTAGTGAGCAGTGTCCTTATCATGTGTGCTTTTCTTTTGATATCTTTCAGAGTATCCTCTGCCTCAGCCGGAAGATCAACCATTATCGTAAAGTAGGATGTCTTTTCAGTACTTCCGAGTATCTTGCTAACCTCCTTATCAAGTTCATCATAGTACTTGCTACCTCCATAAAGTCCAGAGAGGGTTACTCTCATCCACCACCTCCATAAGGCTTTGAGTTCAGAGGGTCTTGGTGTTTCATATAGGTCTAATTCATTAATGTAAGGCCTAGCGGCATATCCGCCTACTCTTGGGAAAATAACATCGGCCTTTATCGTAAGTATTATGTCCTCGTCAAGTAATTGTTGTTGTAGCTCTGCTAATCTTGACATAGTTTATCACCTACCTTTCAGGCTTAAACGATGCTTCACAAAGTCTCTTGAATTGTATGAGGTACTGCTGTAAGAGCTTAGATGCAATTATCGCTTTATTATCTTGTGTTAAGATGTTAAGATATTCGTACAATTTACTTATAAACTCCTCATTCTTGTCCTTTCGACTAAGCCTTTTAAGATCTTCAATATTAAATTGAAGACCTTTTATTCTGCCTAAGTACTTCAGGGTAGTATATACAAAGAGAGCATACGATAGCTCTTCGGGTTTAATAGTGCTTACGTTCTGATTATAGCTTCTTTTAGAATCATCACTCATCCACCTAAACACTAATGCTAAGTTATGTACCCCTGCTTTCGCTAGACAGAAGCTAAGTGTAGGAATTAATCCTATATCTGTTATCATCCCAGGTATTTCTCGAGCTCTCGCTCTTAACTTGGATTCCACGTCGTCTCTTTTAAGTTCGTCTAATTTTTTCTTAATCTCCAGGAATACTTCGATAGCTCCTTTTACGGGATTTATGCTCATAATGAATCACCTAAGTCTAAGAACTCTACCTTCATAATACCCTTACCTATCGTTTCATGACCACCTAATATGATATAGCCTCGTAATTGCTCATTGATAACCTTTCTGAAGAACTCTCTGTTGGCTTCGGCTAGGAGATTGAACTTTTCTACAAGACTATTGCTCTCTTTCACTTTCTCTGCTTTATAGCTATCTAATAGATCAAGTCTCTTAAGCGCTTCGATATAATCCTCTTCCGCGATATTTTCCTTTTGCTCTTCTAGAACTTTATTTATGAACCCCCTACTTAATGGTGGTTTCTTATAGAGTACTAAGCTGTGCAGAACCGTCTTTGGGGGCAGATATTCCTCGGTCCAGGGTCCTGTGTCAACAGTTTTCGTCTCCCTACTGAGTCTAACTCTGGTAAGTCTAATGAGCCCTCGCTCAATGATCTCTCTTGCGATATCATCTGAAATTACTAGTAATGGCTTCTCTAATTTCAACTTGCTTGCTAGTTCGCTTATGAGTTTTATGTCGTCTTTATTTACCTTTAGTTCATCATTTAGAGGCTTTATATCTAAGAATACTTCTTCGACAAGAACTACTTTTCCTTCTAATTCGTTTACCTGAAGCGTTTTGTATTCGCCACTTATGCATATTGCCATATCAGTTTTGTCCATTAACTCTCTTTCGATTTCTTCTATCATATGCTTTAAACGCTCCAACTCTAGGATAGGTTTATCTTTTTCATAATCATTCTTTGTCATACCTTTCTTGTCTTCATTCTGTTTTCCCTCTAAATAATTAATAAATAATTCAAGCCTATCATAGAATTTTCTAAGTAATACTGGCGTTGTAACATACGCGTAAACACCCCTGAGACTTCTAATAGGAATTGCTAGTAAATATGCATCTAGTATAGCTATGCTAGACTCAAAAGATTCTTCCTCCTCTGGCTCGGGTCCTAGTAAAGCTTGTACTGCCCTTCTAGCATTTTCATAATTACCATTGAACATCCTTGTAAATGCATAAAGTAATGCTGTTTTTAAAGCGCCCTTAATGCTTGAGCTATATAAGCATGGATATCCATATTCGTCCCTTTGTATAGGTAGATCGACAATACCACCAGCCTTACCCGTGCCTGCATGGATAGGTGTAACTGATCTCAGAATGATGAAATCAACTGAGGAGTGAATTGATGGGATTATATGGACTAAGCTTTGAGGATGAACCAATTGCCTTCCCCAGTTTTAAATCTATTCTCAACACACTTTTTATACTTTTACATAACTTTATACTTTAGTATAGTTTAAGGAGTACAAAAATTGGGGAATAATAACGGAGTCCTAACACTCAGAGCACGAAATATTATATAATCAAAAATCAATGTATGAGATATTACTCTATGCGCTCCTCCTTTATCTTCGGACACGTATTCTTAGCTAACTCACGTAAAGAATACTACTAACCCATGAGGAAGTAGTTTTGGATGTTATGGTTAAGGATGTTGTCTCTCATGTTTTGTCCATGACAAGCATTAGTTATTTTAGGTACTAAATGGATGGTAGTTACGATATTTGTGGGATATTTTTATATTATTAGTGGTAATTCACATGTTGGTTTGGTGGGATTGTGTTTATTGTACGTGTGGACTCTATGGGTAGGGTAACGATACCTAAGAATGTTATGGAGAGGAGTGGGATTACTCCTGGATCTATGGTGCTAATTGAAGCTAAGGGTTATGGCGAGATCTTGATTAAGGCTCTCAGTAAAGACCCTTCAGAAGAGCTTGCAGAAATACTTGGAGACATTATGCTCACTCGTAAGGATAAGCTTAGGGTGGAGGGGATGTTACT
>Ga0180301_10002231_pt1 | contig 15214 bp, 12 predicted proteins | sample GuaBasSediGuay16_FD_121797 | JGI IMG/M metagenome (GOLD analysis project Ga0180301, IMG submission 121797) | Subseafloor sediment microbial communities from Guaymas Basin, Gulf of California, Mexico - Guay16, Core 4569-2, 12-15 cm | ecosystem: Environmental > Aquatic > Marine > Hydrothermal...
AACCAGTGGTAGACTATGGGAACAGATGTACAGTCTAACTCAGTATGACAGGAGACTCCTACTGATACACGATCCATTCCTACCATTCATCTCCTCTAGAGGGAAGAGAGTGTTCTATGATGCTGTAGCTACAGTAATCACCAGTTACAGGACTCCAGTATTCAGGGTAGAGGATAGGAGAGAACTCATGGTATTCCTAGACTCCCTAGTGAAGAAGTTGAATAAGAAGAGGGAGAGTCTGAAACCAGTTCTACATAGGAAGAAGAAGGAGATGACTGTACAGGAGATAAGAGAGGAGATACTCACCTGTCTACCTACTGTAGGTAGGAAGAGAGCTAGACTCATTCTCAGTCAGATAGACTTCCCTACACTCATATCCAGTCCTAGGGAGAGGATTCAGGAACTGAAGGGTGTAGGAGAGAAGTTAGCAGAAGTGATTGTAGAGGTATTCCAGAGGTGAATCTCCCTTTCTTTCTCTACTCTCTTGAGGTGATGTGTATGGAGTTGGATTCCAGACTAGTTAGATTAGCTAAGGAGTTGAGTATCCCTCTACGTAAGGTAGAGGAGAAGTTCAAGAGGGAACTGGAGAAGAAGAGGAAGAGGTACCCACTTAGACCTGAGAGTGAGATCCTAGAGAGAGCTATCATCAGTACTAAGAACTACTTCATGGGTCTAGAGAAGAGACTGGGTAGGAATATGAAGTGGTATAGGGGATTCATCATCAAGGTAGGAGAGAGGTACAATCTAGCAGAGAGGATTGCTAGGAGACACCTGAATGAGTACAGTAGGAACCCAGAGGAGGCTGTACTCACTAAGAAGGTTGAGATTGTAGATGGAGAGGTAGTCCCCATACTGGAAAAGAATGGTTCTAAGATAGACCTACGTAAGGCTAAGTGGTATCAGACTGACCTAGTTCTACTAACTCACAGAGAGGGAGAGGAGGATTGGAAGTACACTGTACTGGAGAGTAGAGGGAATCCAGTGAATGTGAAGTACTTCACCTACTGTAGGTTCAGAGCTAGGGAGATGGGTGAGAGTGAGAGGATGAGGAGACTGAGAGCAGGTACCCTAACTGAGTTCATACCTGTAGAGGAGAAGATAGACGTACTCAGTATCCTAGAGGGGGTATTCCCTAGAGTAGAGTTCAGAGACATAGTTGAGGGTAAGGTGGATGGAGACAGGATAGTTCTGGTAGAGGGAGATGTCCTAGTGATTCGTACTGGAGTGACATCCAGTGGTAGGAGGATGATAGTCATCACTGATCCATCCCTAGAGACGTTCAGTGAGATTCCAGTACTGTTACCGATTACTCATCCAATAGACTTCGTAGAGGACAGTAGGGTGTATGTGATTGGTAGAGTGTTCAAGAGTAAGAGTTCAGATGACTGGATGATTGATGCTATCAGTGTCTACTGTCCAGAGGGACTGAAGGAAGTAGAGAGAGATGAGGATGAGGAGGAAGACCCTGTAGGGGAAGAGAGTGTACTGAGATGGGTGTCTACACAGTAACCAGTGTAGAGTACAAGTTAGAACGAATGAAGCCTCTAGTCTACATTCTGGGTAGAGACTCCAGTGGTAGGAGAGAGATACTGATAGACAGGAGATTCTATCCATACATGTATGTACCTACTACTCTCCTCTACTCTCTTTCTGGTACAGCTAAGAAGTACTGGTTAGGGGTAGAGAGGAGGACTGTAGATGGAGTAAGGGTTACACAGGTGTTCTTCAGGAATCCACCCTCACTGAAGAGGACTAGGGATATCCTAGAGTCTAGAGGAGTACCTACATACGAATCAGACATCCTGTTCACAGTCAGGTACCTGATTGATAAGGGAATCTACAGGACTGTAGATGACTTCCTCAATCCAGTCAGTGGAGTAGAACCAGTTAGACCTAGAGTCCTCTACCTAGACATTGAGGCTCTATCCAGAGGGTACTCACTACCTGATCCATCTAGAGATGAGGTTTGTTCAGTAACGATGTATGACTCATACACTGAGGATGTAGTCACCTATGACTTAGAACATGAGAGTAGTGAGAGGGATGTACTGACTAAGACTCTGGAGTTCATTAGGAGTAGGAATCCAGACATCATAGTTGGATTCAACATCCACTTCGACATAGACTACATAGTGGATAGGTGTAGGGAGTTAGACATCTCCTACACTAGGATATCTCCTCTACAGTCTGTTGTCAGGAGGAGTGTGAATCACTCTAGGTACCACTACTTCCCTAAGGGTATAGAGCTATTCGATTGGAGAAGAGGGTTCCTAACTATGACTGCTAGAGAGTATAGAGAGACTACCCTAGCATTCTTCGTTAGGGAGTTCCTGAAGAAGGAGAAGATAGTCTTCAAGAAGAGTTTCTATGAACAGTGGAGAGAGGATCCATCCCTAATCCTACAGAGGAATAGGGATGACGTACTCGATCTAGTTGAGTTGGAGAGACAGTTTGGTGTACTGGACTTCTTCTTACATCTCTCTTGGTTGATAGGATGTCCCCTATCCCACAGTATGGATAAGAGTAAGCTGTTAGACATCTACCTACTGAGACTCTTCAGGGATGAGTACGTACTCCCTAGGAAGGCTAGTGTAGAGGGTGAACCGTACACTGGAGCTAGAGTGATAGACCCTGTAGTGGGGATATGGGATGGAGTAGTCGTATGTGACATGAAACAGGCATACCCTAGAACAATCATAGCATACAACATCTCTCCAGAGACAGTGAGATTCGATAGGTACAGTGGAGAGGTGAAGTTCAGTAGGATTAGAGATGGGATAATACCCAGTAACCTATGGGTACTACTGAAACTCAGGGATGAGTACAAGAGGAGGTATAGGGAGACTGGTAACCCTAAGTACGCTATTCAGGAGAAGGCTCTGAAGTACACCATCAATGCAGTATACGGGATGTTCGGATACCCTAGGAGTAGAGTGTATGACAGGAGGATAGCAGAGACAATCACTACTGCTGTAAGGGACTTCCTACAGAGTCTAGTAGACTTCCTACAGAGTAGAGGGTACAGGATTCTGTATGGAGACACAGACTCAGTATTCGTACACGTAGGACTAGAGAGGTTAGAGGAGAAGGTGAACACCCTAGAGAGTGAGTTGAGAGAGTTTGTAGAGAGGTACTCTCTGGATAGAGGGATCCCTAAGGTTCACAGGGTAGAGATAGACAAGGTGTTCAGGAGACTGGTGATACTTACTAAGAAGAGGTATGCAGGAGTGACTGTGGATGGAGAGTACGTACTGAAGGGTGTACAGGCTATCAGGAGTGACTACAGTAAGGTAGTAGCTGACTGTCAGGAGAGTCTACTGAAGATGATCCTACAGGGTGAGAGTGACACTGAGATTATCAATTACCTCAGGAGAGTACTGAGGGATATCAGGAGTATGGACTACCTAGACTTAGGTAGACCAGTAAGACTTAGGAAGTTGGAGAGTGAGTACAGGACTAACCCATTCCATGTGAGAGCTATGAGGTACAGTAATGCCTATCTGGGGTACGCATTCACTAGTGGAGATAAGCCTATCATTCTACCTATCAGGAGAACACCATCTGGATACCCATCTACTAAGTGGATAGCAGTAGACCTACTTAGACCTCTACCAGATGGATTTGAGATTGACTACAGTGTGATTGAGGAATGGATAAGGAACAGTATAGAGGAGATACTGGAGATTAGAGGACTGAGTTGGGAGAGAGTACACAACTTGACTCTAGACTCATTCCTCTCCTAACCCTCTCTTTCTCTTGAGGTGAGGTGAAGTGGAGATGAGAGAGAAGATGTTCAGGATACTCTCTGTAATGACTGACTTCTCTAGGGGTGTACACACCTTTGGTAGAGAGAGGAGAGTGGTGTACACTCTAGAGCAACTGGTAGACCTAGTACTCAGGTACTCTGGTAGGAAGTACTGTCTAGTGAGTCTATACCCTTACTCTACAATAGTAGGGGATAGTCCAGATCTCTCTAGTGCAGTAGCATGTCTAGACCTCTATGTGAGTGAGAGTGGAGAGGTAGACTCTGTACCTCCTGATACTCCTCATGTAGTATTCGAGTACTCTGGTAGAGTCTACACAGTATGTAAGACTCAGTATGGAGTAGTAAGGACTCTACACCCACTAGACACTCTGATCCCTATTCCAGAGACTGTAGACCCTAAAGGTAATAGAGTAAGACTTATCAGAATAAGACTCTCCTAAGAGGTGAAGGAGGAGTCTGATTGAGTAGATGGAGTGAAGAGGAGATTCAGATTCTAAGAGAGGTCTACCCTAAGGAAGGTGTTAGAGGTGTTCTAAGGGAACTGAAGAAGAGAGGGTATGAGAGGAGTTACTTCTCAGTGGTGAAGAAGGCTAGTGCTCTAGGGGTTAGGAATGACTTTCAGGGTATGGGTAGGAAGTGGACTGAGGAGGAAGTGAGATTCCTGATAGAGAACTACCCTAGGATGACTATCAGGGAGTTAGCTAAGTGTCTAGGTAGGAGTTACTATGGTACTGCTATGAAGCTTACAGAGTTGAGGAGGAGAGGACTGATTCAGGAGAAGAAGCGTACTGTAGTACCAGTAGACTTCAGTCTGGAGGTAGAGTTAGAGAGTATCCTTCAGTATCAGGAGATAAGCTTCAGTAGGAGAGTGTATGAAGTAGACGTAGACTTAGGAGAGTACCCAGTAGGGATAGTCTTCATAGGGGATCTACACATTGGACATGTAGGTACTGACTATAAGAGGATTGTAGAGGATGTCAATACGATTCTGGATACCCCTAACCTGTATGTCTGTCTGGTAGGGGACTACTGTGAGTTCAGTAAGAGTAGGAGACGTAAGACCCTACATGAGGACATCATTCCAGCTAACAGACAGTTAGCCTACCTCTTCTCATACCTGAATAGACTCAGGGATAGACTCTTAGGAGTAGTCCTAGGTACACATGAGAATTTCATTCTACATAACTCAGGTATAGACGTTCTAGAGGAGTGGTGTGTACAGAATGGAGTACCATACTTCAGGTATGGAGGAGTACTGAATGTAAGAGTAGGAGAAGTGTCCTACAGGATCTGTATGAGACATGAGTACAGGTATGACTACTCTAGGAACATAACCAATGCTATCAGGAGTATGTATGAGATGTATGAGGAGTTTGACATTGGAGTCCTAGCTCACAGACACCAGTCTGCTGTACAGGAGATTGACTACAGAGGAAAGAGTGTAGGAATGGTTAGATGTGGTACCTACAAGGTTCTAGAGGACTCCTATGCAGAGTATAGGGGACACAGGATAGACAGTGACGTGTACATGCCTATGACTATCCTACACAGTAGAGAGAAGAAGTTCTACCTATTCAGAGACTTCAGAGAAGGGATAGGATATTTAGGTTACCTACTACAAGAGATTGGTAGTGGTGAGGATGTCTAGGGTACTAGGTAGGATTAGGAGTCTACTGAGTAGGAGGAGTATCAGACTACAGGAGAAGAAGGCTACTCCAGCTAAGCCTCTATTCGAGTTGAAGGGGAGTAGAGCTAGAGAGGTAGACTACTCACTAAGGGAGTACCAACTCTTCTATCAGTTGGATGAGGTGATCTTCTACCTAGTGAACAGTACTGTAGAGGACATCACTGGACAGGGGTTCTACTTCCAACCTGTAGATGAGAGTGAGAAAGCAGTGGAGTATGCTAGAGAGTTTGAGAAGTGGAGTAGGAGAGTGAATCTACAGAGGATGTTAGAGGAGATAGTCTTCGATACAGTACTCACTGGTAATGGGATACAGTACATAGTGTACAATAAGGGTATGACTGAGATTCTAGGGTTCATTCCTCTAGTACCTGACTTCCCTAACAAGATTGACTTCATCAGAGATTCCAATAGGAACATAGTTCTAGATGAGTGGGGTAGACCTAAGGGGTATGTAGTGAAGAGTAACCTTACAGATGAGGTAGAGCTACCTAGACGATTCTTTGTACACACTACCCTCTACACATTCCCTAGAGGATTCATCGGTATATCCCCTATCAAACCTCTAGTGAAGAAGAGTCTCATCAAGATGAACATTGAGGACTCATATGGTGAGGGTGTATTCAGAGAAGGGTATCCATTCTACCTAGTGTATGTAGGGAATGAGTCCTACCCTACTCCTACTGAAGAGGAGTTGGAGAAGATTGAGGAGGCTATGCTCTCTACAGACACTGGAGATGAGGTTAGAGTAGGAGTGATGTTACCCTACTGGGTTAGAGTGGAGAAGAGTGAACCAGCTAGAGTTTCAGAGATAAGTGAGACTCTGGAGTACTTCCAGAAGAGTCAGTACATCCCATTCAGGATGTCCACTGCTGAAGCTAGATCCAGAGTGGTAGCAGAAGCTCTACGTAGTGACTATGAGAGACACATAGGGTGTCTACAGAACAGGATTGCTAGTCAGATTCAGGAACAGGTGATTCAGCGTAGAGCAGAAGTAGCTGGTATGGATCTAGACTACATACCTGAATTCAAGTTCATAGGTCTATCTGCAACTATCAGACTGAGTAGAGCTAGGAGGATAGCTACTCTAGCTAGGTACAGTCTGATAACTCCAGACATGGGATTAGAGAATACACTTAGGAGAGAAGAGGGATTACCACCAATCTCTAGGGAGGACTGGTTACAGAGTAGAGTGGAGAAAGAAGAGAGACTGTAGAGTACTTCTCCTCTACCTTCTTTGTAGGTACTGGATTAGAGCTTCCTCTGGAGAGAACTTCTCCTTCTTTTGGGGATCACTCCTCAATTCAGTCTGTATCAGGATCAGTGGTTTCTCTAACTCTCTCTTCAGTTTCTCTATTACCTGTCTCAACTCTGTGTTCTCACTCTGTAGCTTCTCTATCCTCTCCCTCAACTGTTCAACTAGTAGTCTGAGTTCCTCTCTACTCTTCCTACAGTCAGCTAGAGTCTCTCTCTTTCTAGTCACTATCCAGATTACCTCCTGTACCTCTTCTCTAGTAGTAGGATTAGAGCCTCTTCAGCAGAGATCTTAGGCTTAGGTTGTTCCTGTACAGTTGGTGTTGATGGTGTAGGTTGAGTAGCTGTATCCTCTTCCTTCTCTTCCTCAACTGTCTCCTCAGTCTTCTCCTCTACTACCTGTTCAGTACTCTCTTCCTTCTGTTCCTCTACTGGTTTGGATTCAGAGGGAGTAGGAGTTTCCTCTACAGGTTGAGTCTCCTGTGTAGGAGTACTCTCTGAATGAGGTGTAGATGGTTGTTCAGAGAGTTCAGTACTCTCCTCTTCCATCTGTGTAGGAGTCTCCTCTCCTGTCTCTTCCTCACTCATTGTCACCTGACTCTGCTCCTCTTCTTCCTTCTTCTCTACTGGCTCCACTGGAGGTGGATATGCGTATGGATAGGCATATGGGTAGTATCCATAGTAGTAGTAGATTACAGCTACCTTAGGTCTACCTCTCAACTCCTCAAACTCCTCTTCTGTCAGAGTGAGTAGTGCTAGTGCACTCTCAGTGTCTAGGTGTAGTTCAACTCTACACTCTGACATCTTCTCTTCACTCAGTCTTGGATAAGCATATGGGTATGCATAGTAGTATGGGTATGGGTACCTGTAGTAGTAGTAGTATCCAGTTGGTAGTGGGTAGTAGACTACAACCTTCTTCTTGACTGCTAACTGCTCTAACTCCTCCCTAGGGAGGATAACCCATGCATACACTCTCTTTGACATCTCTATAACCTCTACACTCTCTTCTTCATTACTCTCTGATAAGTTTTCTTGTACTGAGGTTATGTGACATACTGAACATGCAGGTGTAGTTGTAAGTGAGAGTTCAATAGGCTTGTCTATTGACATTATGACTTCCTTACCATCTACTTCACCATACTCTACAATGAAGTTTGGTGATACACTCTTGAATCTCCCTTCCTTCACCATCTCCCATACAGTGTCATCCTCTACCTCTGCTATGAACTTCCATGCTTTGAGAGTCTCATCCCACTCCCACTTGACTACTCTACCTACAGTCTTATCTCCAAACTCCTCTGTATCTCCATGTTCAACTTTGAGTGGTACTCCAGTGAAGTCTGGACAGTTCCTCACTACCTCCTCAGTGTACTCCTTACCATTCCAACATCCTGCTGCTAGTCCTATTCCACTGATGAGTCTCTCTCCCTCTATCGAGAATGACTGAGATAGACTCTCTTCTCTATGTGTTAGTGAGTAGAGCTTCTCTCTCAGAGTCTCATTCTCCCTCTCTAACTCTGTGAGTCTAGCTTGTAACTCGAGTATTATGCTACTCATGTAGACTCATCTCCTAGAAGAGTGATAGAGAGAAGTTGAATATTACCTTTTCCTCCTAATCATTGGTGATACCCACTCATCCAACTTGTTCTCTCTAATCCACTTCTCTACCTCTTCCCTAGTGATCTTAGTGTTATCGAATATCACGTATGAGACTCTAGCATGATGAATTCTATCTGGTACCTGATAGAGGCATATCCCTATGTCCACTATCCCTTCTGGTATCTCTAGGTCTGGTAGGTAGTCCTTCACTCTAGTGGAGGGTTCACACCTAGTGAAGTCTCTTACATCGTATATCTCTAGCATAGTCCAGTTAGGGTGTTTGGGTACTCTACTCTCCCTGAATGGTGATAGAGGCTTACCCTCTAGAGGGTTACTCTTAGTCATCCTCTCTGGTAGTCTACCTCTAGTGAATTCCCATCCATCCTCTCCTAGCTTAGCTACAAAGTATCCTCTAAGTCTCTTACCTGAGAAGATGTAGCTTGTGAATGCTGGGTTAGTCTCTATCTCCTCTACAGTACCGTAGTCAATAGTCTTCACTTCAGTCTCTAGGTTACCAACATACTTAGTAGTCCACTTAGGGAAGATGTCAAACCAAGTGAGGTCTGTACAGACTTTTCTGTTAGCTGGTATCCACTCCTCTACCTCTAGGTTCACTGGGTTGTCTGGTAGATTGTACTCCTCTAGGTACTTACCCTTGAGTATCCTAATGTCATAGTGTACTCTACCCTCTATCCTATGCATATCCAGTTTGAAGTTGTACTTAGTCATCTCTTCACTCTCTACGACTAGTGTGTAGTACTCACTCTTCTTATCCTCCTGTACCAACTTCCACTTCTTCCCTTTCAGAGTACCAGAGGTGAACTCTATGGTGATTATCTCTCTACCCTCATCATCTGTCTCTGTAGTGTACTTAGCCTTACCAGTAGATAGGATCTTCATGTATGCAGGTATCCTCTTATTCGGATTGTACTCTGTCATTGGAGGTAACTCTCCCTCAAAGTCTAACCACTTCCTAGAGACTCTCCCCTCACTGAACCCTGCTACTAGATCGAAGAATCTGGGATCATCATCTAGGTAGAATGACCTGATCTTACCTCTACCCTTATCGTCTATTCTGAGGTACCAGTGCATTCTAGGCATATCCCTAATCACCTTCTGTCCCTTCCAGTAGAGGAAGTGTAGTGTGTACCTGACTGTCTTCTCAGATAACTCCTCTACTATCTTACCCTTAGGGTACTCCTTCCACTTAGCCATAGGGTAGCCTTTCTCTATCCACTGTAGGACTAACTCTCTCTTCTCCTCATCCTCTATCTCTCTCTTGAGGATTCTACCAATCTTCTTGAGTAACTTGAGTTCATAGTCCTTGTACTTCATCTTCCTCTGTCCAGCTATGTCTCCATCATTCATCCAGAGTATCCAGTCTAGAACCTTATCTGCATACTCCTCTACTAGGTCTACTGGGAATGGGATTACTCCTCTAGGTGGAACTACACCCTTCTTCCTAGCTCTCCTACTGAGGATGTATGGAGTCTGATCCTTAGGGATCATACCTCTAATCATGTACTCATACTTACCCTCAATAGGCTTCTTAGTCTTAGGATCAATCTTGGGTACTCTTACCCATCTGAATATCACTCTAGTCCATCTATCCTTAGGGAATATCCCATTGTCTACGTCTGACTTGAGGAACCACTCTTGGAAGTATGGAGTCCTCCATCCCTCCCAGTAGTGTCCTCTATCTATGATGTGTAGTACACCCTCATTCTCCTTAGTTGCTCCTACAGAACCACGAGGGGTTACTGCTTCAAAAGTCAGCCATGCTTTGGGTTGTAAACTCTTCTGTTCTACTCTTATTCCTTTACCAGCTTTCTCAGGTAGGAACTTGATGTCCTCTCTGTGTCTACTCCACCACTTCCTAGCATCCTCTAGAGTATCCACTACAGGAGTATCCTTAGGTTGATAGAGTAGAGTGTATCCTAGTAGATATCCATTCATCTCAAATCGTAAGTCTCCATGTAGGGATCTCCCTCTCCAGTGATTCTGTATGACGTATCTCCTCTTACTGGTTGGTTCTGGATACCTAGCATATCTAGCTCTCTGTAATTCTTCTTCAGAGTAGTAATACGGTTTCAAATATGGACATCTATAGATTCCAGCTAATTCACATGCTACTGGGAATCTGAGTCTAAGCATCTCCTGATACAACTCTCTCCTCTTCTCTGGTGGTAGGTATATCCTCGTTCTCAGAGGACAGATCCTAGGGTTCATCCAGTAGATACAGAGTGGTAGTTCCTCAGACTGTTCCTCTCTTTTCTTCTCAAAGTATCCTGTACCTATCTTCTCTATCTCCAATGCAAAGTCTAGGGTATCTACATCCTTACCTACCTTCTTAGATACAAACTGTGGGAACATCCATGTCAGATGGTATGTACCGTCCTGAGAGTATCTCCTTAGCCTAATGAATCTAACAGTAACCACATCCCCTTTCTTGAAGTCACCTTTCACATTGTAAGTAGTGCCTATAACCATGTAGTTCTTACCATTGTACTCTACTAGTTTCTTAGGATTCACTTCCTCTAACCTATCCTTTGGTACCTCTACTCCACATATCAGATTGTAAGTGTTCTTTGTACCTTTTACCTTATGCATATCCAGTACTATGACATCCAGTTCCTTGAAATTCTTGATTTTACAGAGGTACTTTGTCCTACCCTTTTTCCACTCGTATGGTGCACTACCTACCTTCAACATTGCTCCCTCAGAGTTCTTCAGAGTCCTAGCCCATAGGACTGCATCCAGTACTTCTCTCCTAGTCCTACACCACTTAGTGGGTACAGGTTTCCAGTGTATCAGTTTATCCCAATTGAGTAGTGAATCCAGTGTCTCCTTTCTCTCACTGTATGGATAATCTACCAGAGGTTCATCCCCTACCCACAGTATATCGTATAGATTGAACACTACGAATCTATCATCCAATACACGAACTACCTTACCATCTTTCTCAATGTTCTTATCCTTACTGGTTATCCAAGGAATGAGGTCTTCACGAGGTAACTGTGGAAACAGCTTCTGCATGTTATTGACTTCTTTTCCTTCAGTCTGGTACTCCACCATCTCTCCATCTAGGATAACTCTATCTATCTTCTTTCTACGTAGAGCTTTGACTATCTCCTTGATACAATGTGGGTATAGGAATGCTCTATCTCTCTGTTCATCCTCAGTGAGTATCTTTACCTTAGGTTCATCTCCTCTAAGATCTATCTTGATGATGTGTCTCATACCGTCTACCTTAGGCTCTACTGCGAATGTCTCATTAGGAAATAGTGTACACCATTTCTCCCATGCATCCTCTCCACTAAGGAACTCAAACTTCTCTCTACCTGTCTTTGGTTTCTGAGGAGTGAACTTACTGGTGAACCTGAATTTGGATAGTCTCTCTAGGATGTACACTAGCTACTCACCTCCACTCTCTGGTATGCCTTCCTGTAGAGTGGAATGAAGTACCCTACTGTTCCTCCTTCTGGATCGAAGTGGAATACACACTTTCTCTTAGCGATATCCCTAACCTCCTTAGGTAGTGATCTGAGGAATGATGCTATCACTCTCCTATCCACCTCATCTGATAGGATGAAGATGTCTATGTCATGTCCCTCTGGAGAGTACCCTCTATTCACTATGCTACCTGCTACTATGATGTCGTATGGAGGAGAGTCTACAGAGAATGTATTGGGTAACCAAGAGAGGAACTCCTCTAGAGTGACTCTAGGTCTCTCTTCTCTGAGTCTCTCAGATAGGATTGGAGTCTCTGGTTCTCCAGTAGGAACATCATACTCCTCTACTATCCACTCTGCATTCCTATCCAATTCATCATCAAAATCTGGATGTCTAATCCCTCTCTCCTGCATCTCTAACTGTATGAGTACATGAGCATTGACAAAATCCTCTAGAGTAGGCATGTCACTCCCTCTAGAACTAGGAGTACGGTAAGTTATATTTGAATGTTTAGCCTTCTGAGTGGTATGAGTCTACACTACTACCTCTTAGGAATCTTCCTAATGGGTGTAGTAGACATCATATGGGAGTACAGGATAGGGATATTCAGGAAGAGGATTGACAGTGGAGTAGAGCACTACCACATAGCTCTACTACTAGCAATCCTCAGTGAAGTGTTCAGTCAGTACAGTCTCCTACTCCTAGGGATGAGTACAGAGTTACTGATTAGAGAGATAGTTGGTGATCACCCATTCGCTATTGGTAAGAGGAGATTCTGGTATTCAACTCTACTAGGAGTACTACTGAGTATTGCTTATATCCTCCTACTACTGTAGATGTCTATTGAGGTGAATCCAGATGGTTGATGAGATATTCCAGATGGAGATGAAGAGGATAGCTCTAGTGAAGGAGAGGTACCTGAAGAGACTAATGCAGTACCCTAATGTCATTGGAGTAGGAGTAGGATTCAAGGAGATATCTGGAGAAGAGGTGAGAGTACCCTGTATAGTGGTGTACGTAGAGGAGAAGGTTCCAGTAGGGAGTCTGAAACCAGAGCATGTGATACCCAAGTCAATAGAGGGTATCCCTACTGATGTCAAGGTGATGAAGAGACCTAGAGCACTAACTCTGGTATCTACAGAGGAGAAGAACCCTTGGACTAGTAAGCATAGACCCTGTCCAGCAGGAGTCTCTGTAGGAGAGGAGAGCATTACTGCTGGATGTATTCCGAAAGGATATCCTGTTCTATTGGAGGATGGAATCAAAGATATTTCCATGATAACAGTAGGTGACAGAGTGATAACTGCAAATGGGATAGAGCAAGTTATCTGGTCTGGTAGTAGGAGATACACAGGAGAATTAGTGTGTATAAGACCTTACTTCATTCCAGAAGTTCTTTTCACACCGAATCATCCATTATTGGTTTCAGAAAAGATCAAAGAAGGAAAGTGGCTAGTTGGATTCACTGAACCAACATGGAAAGTAGCAGAAGAAGTTACTACTGATGATTACCTCCTCATTCCTAGATTGAAGAGTAGAGGATTGGAGATAGAAAAAGAGTTGGCTGAATTCTTAGGATGGTATGTTTCAGAAGGTAGTATCACCAAAGTAAGGAACACTAATGGAGGACATCAATACAAAGTGAGAGTAGCTCTCAAGAATCCACCAAGGGAACTTGAGAAGACTATGCATTGGATAGCAGAGCGATACACGAAGAATGGTAGGCTATTCGTAACTGAATACAAAAATGGAATAGTGGAATACCAAGTGTGTAGTAAGAAGTTGTACTCTTGGTTGGAAAAGAATGCAGGAAAAGGTGCAAGAAACAAGAGAATTCCAAGAGTAGTTCTAGAAAGTACTGAGGAGAGAATGATTGATTTCCTAGAGAAATTGACTGATGGAGATGGTTACAGAGATAGAAGGGAAAACAGGGATTCAAGGACAATCTACACTACTTCAGATACCTTGGCTTATCAACTGTTAGTTCTAGCTAATAAGTTGGGATACATGGCTAGTCTCAGGAAAAGGAGAGTACCAGAGAGGACACTTCCAAGTGGAAGAAGAGCCTGTGAGACATACTGTTGGGAAGTCACTATTGATATGAGTAACAAGGTAAGAAGGAGATACTACAAGAAAACCAAGAAGTACTTTCTGGTACCAATTAGAAGAGTAGGACGAGTATGGTTCGATGGTATAGTCTATAACTTTGCTACTCCAAGTAAACATTACTGTGTACCATTCATTTCTCATAACACTCTTGGTAACTGGAGTAGGATAATCTCTAATACCTATGGTAGAGACCTTAGAGGTAGGATAATAGGTGAAACCAATTGGCATGTACTTGGTGAAGTGAACTGTAGGAAGGGTGGTAGAGTACTGCAACCTGCTCCATATGATGGAGGTAGAGTGGATAGAGACCTGATAGGGACTATCCTAGACTATGAGAAGGTTGAGACTCTAGGGAGTGGTAACTGTCCATTCGCTAAGAGTGCAGTAGAGTTCCTCAACTGGTTAGCTAGACTAGTTGGTAGTAGACACAAGTTCTACACTAAGGTAGAGGTATGGAATGAACTGGATACAGGGATATTCCTAGTAGATGATGGAGATGTCCTACCTGAAATCTACTCTATTGGAGTACCTAAGGGTGTTAGAGAGGCTACTGTGGGTATGACTGTACAGAAGAGTGGTAGGACTACTCACCACACTACTGGAGGAGTGATCAAGGATACCCACTGGTCTGGACAGGTGTTGTACTCTAATGGTATATCTCTATTCAGGAATCAGATACTCATCTACAAGAGTGGATTCAGTTCTGGAGGTGATTCAGGTTCAACCATTCTGGATATGGATGGGTACATTGTGGGTAGACTGTTTGCAGGTGGAGGAGAGTGGACTATCGCTAATCACTATACCAAGATTCTAGAGAGGTATCCAATCAAGCCTATCACTGAGGAGGATCTGAGATGAGAGTGAAGTGGAGACTCCTCCTCCTCTTTCTCTCTGGTCTACTGGTTATGACTTCACTGTACCAACTGGAGATAATCTTCATCTGTATAGGAGAGAGATGGTGGTTTGACTTACCATTCTACCTTATTAGACATCCAGATGTACCCGTAGGTAGTAGAGAGTACTGGGTATGGATGAGTGTCTGGAGAGATGTCTTCTACAGTCTACTGCTACTAGGGAGTTTCCTGTTTGGATTGGGTATGCATGACCCACTATGGAGAGTTAGAGAAATAGTGGTTAGGAGACTAAGAGACTGAATCTGTTATCCACTCTATAACTCTCTTCTCTAACTCCTCTACAACTTCTTCTTCCTCTGTCTCTAGGAACTCGTGTATCCACTCGTGAATCTCTGTACTGAGTATCCACTCTAAGATGTCATCTGTGTCATACCCTATCCAGTAGAGGTTGATGTAGATTACTCCATTCTCTCTGAATCCTAGAGGTTCATCATC
>Ga0180301_10002232_pt1 | contig 15212 bp, 12 predicted proteins | sample GuaBasSediGuay16_FD_121797 | JGI IMG/M metagenome (GOLD analysis project Ga0180301, IMG submission 121797) | Subseafloor sediment microbial communities from Guaymas Basin, Gulf of California, Mexico - Guay16, Core 4569-2, 12-15 cm | ecosystem: Environmental > Aquatic > Marine > Hydrothermal...
GGCTTCAGGGTCTTCGGTGAGTCTGAGCAGGTCGACATACAGCTTGAACGCGGCGCTTTCCTTTGCTATCGCTAATTTGAGTGCATCGATATAGCTGAAATCCTCCGGAAGGTCGCTCTCGACGATATATCCGGCGCGGGTGCGGTCCGACCAGTCATCATCAGTGCTGACGACCTTGCCCATTTTCATGATTTCCAGTTGCAGTTGCTCACGATGGCCCAACTCCTCTTTGGCAAAATCCTCAAAAAGCCGGCTGACGGTCTTGTCCTCTGTTATACGCGCCATATCGGTATAGAACAGATACGAGGCCTCTTCCTTGTTTACGGCGAATGCGAGAATCTCCTGCATGGAACCAAATTTTATCATGCCCGGTCCTTTCCCCACTTAGAGGCTCTAACAAAACCGACGTTGTCATTTCGAGCGAAGCCGAGAAATCTATTATGACAACTCCGCGAAGCGGTTCCTTATTGTCGAGTTGGGTTTTGTTAGACTGTCTTAATACAATTTCTCCTTTATCCGGCTCATCGGTTACAACATCCCAAAAGCAAACGGATTATACTATATAAGGACAGGACTTCAAGAGATTTTACAGAAAAATATCACCCGGCAAGGTTCTGTTTCTCAAGATTGATAACGGTTCTGCCGGTGAGGAGGCCTTTGAGCATCATGTCATTCCTTGATTTTACCTTGGAAGGATTTTTTCAGGGCAATTCCGGCTGTGTTGCTGTTTTGCCGCCGGCGGCCTGCGACAGTTTGCAGGTTTTTCTTATCCACGCCAGACCCCACAGGGCGGTTGCGAAGTTTGCCATGCATGCGGCTGCAAAGATTCCGTTGGCGCCGAAAAGGTATTTGCCGACGAAAGCCAGCGGCACATACAGAAACATCATCCGAGTCAGCGTAAGGACCGCCGACGGCATGGGTCTTCCGAGTGCGTTGAATGCCGAGCTTGCAATGAGGACTATGCCTAATGCGCCGAAGCTTACGGGCACTATCAGCAGGTACATCGAGGCGATGGAGATAACGTTTTCGCTTTCCGTGAAAAGGCCGGACAGTGGTTTTGCGAAAAGCGCCAGGACGCCCGCCATGAACAGACCCCACACCATCGAGAAGACAAACGCGCGGCTTAAACCTTTGCGGACGCGGTCGTGTTTGCCCGCGCCGAAGTTTTGCCCGACGAAGGGCGCAACGCTGGTTGACAGGCCGAACATCGCTATCAGCGAAAAAGATTCGATTCGCGTGGCGACGCCGAAAGCGGCGACGGCCTCCGGGCCGAATGTCGCCATCATAGCGGTAACGATACCCACAGCAACCGGACCGATCGCATAAGTTCCCGCCGCCGGCAGCCCCACGTGGAGAATCTGTTTCCATGAATCGAGAACATGGCTTACCTTAGGCCTCTTGAATACGAGCATCTTCTTGCGGTAGTGAAGAATCGCTAATGACGCAACCATTGAAACCGCCCGCGCAAAGACCGTCGCAAGAGCTGCGCCCTTCATTTCCATTCGCCGAAACGGTCCGAGCCCGAATATGAGAACCGGGTCAAGCACTATGTTGATCACCGCCGAGACCGTCATGATCAGGCTCGGATTTAACGTGTCGCCGGAAGCACGGATGGCGTTGTTGCCGACCATCGGTATGACCAGAAACATCATGCCGAGATACCAGATTTGCATGTAGTCGCGTATCAGAGGCAGTGTCTGGGCGTCGGCGCCGAGAGCACTGAACAGGGGATCTATGGTAAAGTACCCGATGAGAACAAATACGCCGACAAAAAGAAGCGCCAGCGTCAGGCTGTCGGTCGTAAGCGACTGAACCCTTCGATGGTCGCGATGGCCGATCGCCCTGGCAAGAACAGATGCCGCCCCCACCCCGAGGCCGATCGTGATACTGCCGATTGTCATGACCACGGGAAACGTAAAGCTAATCGCCGCCAACGGGATAGGCCCGAGCTTGCCGACAAAATAGGTGTCCGCAAGATTGAAGGCGATAATGGAGAACATCCCCCAGGTCATTGGTATCGCCAGACCCAAAAGCGTAAGGCCCACGTGGCCCTCGGTCAGACGCGCCCGCGTTGTAATACTCTCGCCACTGTCCAAAAAATACCCCTAACAAACCTCACGACATATACCCGATTGTACTGAATCAGCTGCAAAGAGCAAGAAGTTATACCGATCCTTAAGAAATATTGCGCCTGGGTGGCAGCCACTGAACGCAGTGAAGTGGATGGTTTAATCCCGGCATTCCCATCCACTTGCGCTTCGCTCCAGTGGCTGCCACTCGGCAAGGTTCTATTTCTCAAGACCAATAACGGTTCTGCCGCTGAGGAGGCCTTTGAGCATAAGGTCGATTTTCTCATCAATCTCTTCGAGATCGTCGTCGGGCAGGTCATTGATGGGCCGCGTCTCGATACCGCGAACAAAACGACCCGCCTCTTCCCTGACCACCATCGCCCTGAAAGTCTCAATACTCATAATTGCCCCCATTGTGATCAAAATCATCCACCCACAGGCAGAGTAAGTATCGGACCCCGCGACTCAACTTCGCCCGCCTGCAGGGCAAAGAGCTGCATCAAAAGGGCAAACGTCGATTTCGACATAAGGTTGCTGTCGTCGATGTAGAACCAACTCGAACGATACTTCACCGCGGCGTATGCATTTTCCGGCCGCTGGGCGGCTGATTCAATCCGAACAAGTCCGCCTAAGAGTTCCTGCCAGTCAAAACGCCGACCATTATTGTCTCTTGTTATCGTAACCCGCCCTGCGTCTTCATCTTTTACGGGCACTTCGACACTCTGCGAGACGTAGAAAAAACACGCAATCAGCGATCGCGGCACAACCGCCAGTCTGTCATTTTGCCCGCCATATATTTCTGTTGTTATCGGAAAGCTGTTGGCGTCATCGGCCAGATGCAGCAGTCTCTGAAGCTGTTTTACTTCGTCGCTTTCCACAGCGCCTCCAACGATACGAACCTCAACACACAAATCATCGCTGCCGGGCAGCTTGCATTGGCCCATAACCAGATCGCCGCGAACCTGAAGCGCCCGCAGCAACTTGCAGACATTGAGAAAGTCGGCATACTCGCCCGCTGTATCGGGCGCAGGACCCGATGCGCTGGGCATGTTCTTCACCCCGTTGATGCTCTGCAGACAGACGCGAAAAATTCGCTCAATAGACCAATTGCTGAAAACAGCCTCTTAGGAGGCTGGAGTTTATCGCATTACAGCCACCGGCATGATTGTAAGGGGTTGACACCCTGGAGGATGCCAACCCATGCCGTATGGCACTGACGCGGTGCTCAGGTCGCACTCCTGCGTTGCCTTATCCCCCGCGACAGCAACGGAATTATATCACACTATGCCGGAGGCCTAAAGCGATAAACTCAAAGGAGTTGCAAGAAAATCCTCAAAAAAGTTGCCAACTTTAATTGGATGAGAGCCTATATTGAAAGCCCTGTCCTGTCAATAACAAATGGGATCGACCTCGCCGGCTAATCGTCCTGCTGCGGGTTTTCGGCCTTGAGGGCCATGAGGATAATCGCCGCCGGTATGACCATGGACAGGCCTATAACGGTCCTGTAATCGTCCGTCTGCCTGTAGCCCCGACTGAACAGCCACGGACCGACGGCGCTGGCGAGCACGCATATTGACATGGTCAGTCCGCTGATGGCGCCGAGGTGTTCGCGACCGAAGAACCTGGGCAACGCCACACTGAAAATAATCCCCCACATGCCGCCGGTGACACCATAGCCTAAGGCGGTCATGCCCCAGCCGGTGTTATCTGCAAATTTCAGTACGCCGACAGTACCCAGCCGTAAAAGAACCCAAAACGACGCGGCGCAAACGGGATGTCGGCAAGAGGACGCTTCATGATTAGCCCAACACAGGGCAATTCCCAAATAAACAGAACACAAAAACGCTCATTGTATAGAATACCTCCGATTATAGCAAGCAGGCATGAGGTTTTTTGGGATGTTTTGTAATATTTTAGTCAAGTGTGAGATTCGTTTGTCATTCCCGCGAAATGGAACATCCGCCCGTGGCGGAGCGCCGAATCCAGAATAAAACAGTCTCCACCGCAGAGCCTGTGCCCTGAGCGTAGCCGAACGGGCGGTTTCATGTTTTCCCCACACACGGCTAAAATGTTACGATGTTTTTTTGTAGACCCGCCGACGTTGTCTGTGGTACACTTACCGCCTTTATATGGAGATGGACATGAAAATAGACACTTTTGTTCTCGGTGATTTTCAGACAAACAGTTACGTCGTCAGGGCAACCGACCAGGCCCGGGACTGTGTGGTCATAGATACGGGTCTTTCGGCCCAGCCGCTGATCGATTTTCTTGAGGAAAATGACCTGAATCCCATTGCCGTCATCTTCACCCACGGCCATGCCGATCACATCGCCGGTTTGAATCTCCTCCGAGACCGCCGGCGCGATATCAAAGTCGCCATCCACACCGATGACGCCCAAATGCTCACCGACCCGGTCAAGAACCTGTCCATTATGACCGGCGTTGGCTTCACCAGCGCCGCCGCCGACGTCATCATACAAGCCGAAGGACCCATCGAATTTGCGGGTATCCGATTCGAAGTGCTCCACACGCCCGGCCATACGCCCGGCGGAATCTGCCTGTATTGTCCAGACGTTGGCGTCCTCTTTTCAGGCGACGCCCTGTTCGCAGACTCGATCGGAAGAACCGATTTCCCCGGTGGAAACTACGCCCGGCTTATCGACAGCATCAAGTCAAAACTCCTCGCCCTGCCCGACGAAACAATCGTACACACCGGACACGGCCCGTCAACCACCATCGGCGCCGAGAGACGCCATAATCAATACCTCATGTAGGATATTACCGGGGATTCTTCACGCCGCAACGCGCCGCCCACGCATTGAACATCTCAAGAAGTTCGCCGGCCTTCTCCGGATACTTCTCGGCGAGGTTGTTCGTTTCGGTCCGGTCTTCCTTTAGATTGTATAACTCCCACTTGCCCCTGCGAACCGAAACAAGCTTCCAGTCGCCCCTGCGAATCGCCCGATTGCCCTCATGCTCGAAGTAAATCGCCTCGTGCCCGTTCCGCTTGCCTCCCTTCAATATCGGCAGCAATGACTTACCCTCCAGCGGCGTAATCTTCCTTCCCTTATACGCCCGCGGGTACGGCGCGCCGGCAATATCGCAACACGTCGCCATGATATCGATCAGATGGCCCGGCTGGTCTGTCAGTTCGCCTTTTTGCCGAACCACCGCCGGCCAGTATGCAATCAGCGGCGTCGCTACGCCTCCTTCATGCACCCAGTGCTTGTACCGGCGAAACGGCGTATTGCTCGCATTCGCCCAGGATTGGCCGTAACTCATATACGAGTCCACCCCACCCGGAGGCAGGCCGTTTTCTCTCCTGTCAAAGCCCCAGATGCCGCCCTCGGCACAGCCGCCGTTATCCGCCAAAAACAATACAAGCGTGTTTTCCTCTTTGCCCACCTCCCTGAGCTTGGCGAGTATCCTGCCGATACCCTGGTCCATCCGATCGATCTGCGCCGCATAAACAGCCATCTTCAGATCCATCTCTTTTTTCTTTTCCTCGTCAAGGCTGTCCCACGGTTTGACCGCCGCATCGCGCGGCGAGAGTTTCCATTTTGCGTCAACCAGCCCCATCTCGATCATTCTTTTATGTCGTCGGCGTCGCAACTCGTCCCAGCCGGCCATGTATTTTCCGCGATACTTTTCAATATCCTCCGGCCATGCGTGCAGAGGCCAGTGCGGTGCGGTATACGCAACATACATGAAAAACGGCTTGTCCTTTCGCCCGTACTCATCGAGGAATCCGACCGCATTATCGCTGAACGCATCGGTCATGTAAAAACCTTCCTTCGGCGGCGTCCAGGGCTTATCGTCCATCGCCATCCGCCGTTTTACACCTTTGGCTTTGGCCTTTGTTATGTCGAAGTAATTGGCGCCGCCGCTTATCAGCCCGAAGTACTTCTCAAAGCCCCGGTCCGTCGGCCAGTTGGGTCGATGCTCCCCCACATGCCACTTGCCAGACATGCCCGCACTGTAACCGGCAGGGCCCAACACCTCGGCAATCGTTACACATTTGTCATTTAGATAGCCCTGGTACGGCCCCTTCGCCTTGCCCTTGCCCACCATTCCGCCCATGCCCGCCTGATGCTGATACAAACCCGTAAGCAGCGACGCCCGCGTCGGACAGCAACGCGCGGTATTGTAGAACTGCGTAAATCGCAGACCCCCGGCGGCAAGTCTGTCCAGGTTGGGCGTCTCGATCTCGCCGCCGTAACAGCCGATGTCCGAATAACCCATATCGTCGGCCATGATCAAAATAATGTTCGGCCTGTCGCTGTCGCTTTGGCCCCGGCGCCCGCCGAAATCACAGCCCGGCAAAGCCGCCGCCGCAACTCCCATACCGACCGCCTTCAGAAAATCTCGTCTGCTGCAATCATACTTCATCGCTCAGTTCCTCCGATCCGCCGCCGGCGGACTATTTCTTCTTCTGCTTCTTCTTCTGCGCACTCTTATCGACCTGCGATCTTTTCCCTTTGCCCCTGACGATCTCCGGCGCGTCCGTCTTCGGCAGCCATTTGGCTAAATCCTTCTTGACCCGGGCATACTTCGGATCCAAAGCCAGATTCGTCCACTCCATCTCGTCGGCGTCATGATCGTACAATTCTTCGGCGCCGTCGGAGTAACGGATATAACGCCACCGCTCCGAGCGAACCGAATGATTGCCCCAACCATAAGTTGTCAGGCTGGGTCGATCCCATTTAGCCTGCGGATTCAAAAGCAAGGGCTTTAGGCTCACCCCTTCCAGCTCAGCCTTAGGCGTCAGCCCGCAAACATCCACCAGAGTCGGATAAATATCGATCAGATTCACCGGCCGCCTGCACCTGCCGCCCGGTTTTGTCAGACCCGGCCCAACAAACATCATCGGATTGTGCGTCGCCTCTTCCCACAGGGCAAACTTTCTCCAGTGAAGCTTCTCGCCCAGGTGCCAGCCGTGATCGGCCCAGAAAACAATGATCGTATTGTCGGCATCCACCGGTCCCCAGTCAAAATGCGAGGTCCTGGGGATCCCATTCAGCGGCCGACCTTTCGGTTCCGGGTCATTTGGCCTGTTCTGAGTCTGCGACGGCCAGTATTCATCCCAACTCGCCGCATCCGGAAATCTCCCGTGATAGATCTTGCCGCTGCCCATCGCACGATACCCGTGCGCCTTAAAATGCTGCGACAACGTTACCGCATTCTTCAACACCGGCGACCGCCGCCACGGGTTCGAATTCAGATACACCCCCGACGTCCACGGCCGGACACCCGTCATCAGCGCCGCCCGCGAAGGATTGCACGCAGCCCCCGCACTCCAGGCAGGCAGGCCCAACGAAACCGCCGCCACACCAATACCTTTCAGGAAATCTCTGCGCGACAATCCGCTGTCAATAGTGCTCATGTTTGTCCTTTCGCCGTCATTTTGCTCGGTTTCGCTTCTTTTTAACGGGCCGAATTCGCAAAGAGAGTTCTTCGGAGTCGCCGTAAAGCTCCTGCAGTCTCGCTAATTCGACCTTCAGTTCCTTGACCACCTTGGCATAGGCGCCGTCGCCATAAACATTGTTCAGCTCCTCGGGATCCTTTTCCATGTCGTAAAGTTCCCACGCATCGATGTCATAGTAGAAGTGTATCAGTTTGTATCGCTGAGTCCGCACGCCGTAATGACGTTTCACACTGTGGACCGCCGGATATTCGTAATAATGGTAATAAACAGACTTCCGCCATTTCCTGGGCCTCTTGCCTTCGAGAATCCTGCGGAAGGATTTACCCTGCATATCCGAGGGAATCTCAACGCCGGCGATATCCAGAAACGTCGGAGCAAAGTCGAGATTCTGCACCATATCCTTGTTCACCGAGCCGGGTTTGATGCAGCCGGGCAAACGCGCAAGCAGAGGCATGCGTAATGACTCTTCGTACATGAACCGCTTATCGAACCAGCCGTGATCGCCAAGGTAAAAACCTTGGTCGGACGTATAGAAGACCACCGTGTTATCGGCCAGCCCCTCCTTGTCCAGGTAATCCAGCAGCCGCCCGACATTGTCATCCACCGAGGCAACGCACCGCAGATAGTCCTTTATGTATCGCTGATATTTCCAGCGGACCAATTCCTTGCCGGTTAGATTCGCTTCCCTGAAAGCCTTGTTCTTCGGCCCATAAGCCTTATTCCACGCGGCGAGTTGTTGGTCGTTTAGGCCTTTCGGGGCCTTGAGCTTGAGGTCGTTTTCATTGAGCTCGCTTTTGATGCTCATCGTCTGCTCACGCGATGCGGCGCTCTTTGTCTTGTAATCGTCAAAAAGCGTCGCCGGCTCGGGTATCTTGACGTCATCGTACATCGTCAGATATTTCGGCCCGGGCTTCCAGTTGCGATGCGGAGCCTTATGGTGGTACATAAGACAAAACGGCTTGTCGGGATCGCGGTTCTTTAGCCAGTTGAGGCTGTGGTCCGTGATGATATCGGTCACATAACCGGTGTACTTCTTCCTTTCGCCCATTTCGATCATGACAGGGTTGTAATAGGCGCCCTGCCCCGGCAGAACATTCCAGTAATCAAAACCGGTCGGGTCCGTCTTCAAGTGCCACTTGCCGATCATAGCCGTCTGATAGCCTGCCGCCTGCAGCAGTTTCGGGAACGTCTGCCGGCCGCCGTCAAAACGCTTGCCGTTGTCTATCACGCCGTTCAGGTGGCTGTGTTTGCCGGTCAGCACCACAGCGCGACACGGAGCACAGATCGAATTCGTACAAAAGCAGTTGTCGAATCGCATGCCTTCTTTTGCGATCCTGTCAAGGTTCGGCGTCTTGTTGATCTTGCTGCCGTAGCAGCTCATTGCATGTGATGCATGGTCGTCGGTCATAATGTAAATGATATTGGGTCGTTTCTTAAAAGCCGCCACACGACCGGTCAGACTCGTACACCCGGCCAAAGCAGTCGAAGCGACACCGATGCCCACGACCTTCAGAAACTCACGACGATTATAAAAGTGCGATTCCATCTGACATTCTCCTTTAGTGGTTCTGACAAAACCCGACTTGTCATTTCGAGCGAAGTCGAGAAATCCGCTAAAACAGTTCCGCGAAGCGGTTCCTTATACTCGATTCGGGTTTTGTTAGAGCGCCATAGTTTACGGGTTCTATACATTTTTCTTAGCCAATGGGATTTCCAACTGAGACGGCACAGGCCTTACGGTCGCCTTGTGCTTTTCGATTTCCTTCTTCAAATCCTCGATCACATCGGGGTGCTTTGCCGCCACATCATATTTCTCCGAAGGGTCGCTCTCGACATCAAACAGAAGCGGTGGATCATGCTCTTGAATCTTCTTGCCCTTATGCTCGGCCTTGGTGTAAACGTGCATCTTCCACGCCCCCTTGCGAATCGCCCGAAGCTGCGTGCCGCGGTAGAAGTACATGATATCGCGTTTGCCCTCACCGGCGCCCGTTAAAAGGTCAACCATACTGTAACCATCATAGACCCTGTCTTTGAGCACTCTGGTGCCGGCAAACTCCGCCACCGTCGGGAAAACATCTAATGTGCTCGTCATATCGGTAATTACCGAACCGGCTTTTATCCTGCCCGGCCACCATGCAATTGTCGGCTCACGCATCCCGCCTTCCCACGTGCTTCCCTTGCCGTCGCGAAGCAGACCCGCCGAACCTCCGTGCTCCTTGAATACCAGCCAGGGACCGTTGTCCGAACTGAAGATCACAAGGGTATTCTCGGCTAATCCCTCCTTACGCAGGGCATCGAGCACCTGCCCCACACTCCAGTCAATCTCGCCAATCACATCGCCGTAGATACCGCGGAGACTCGTATCCTTGAAATCCTCCGACGCGAACAAAGGAACGTGCGGCATGCTGTGAGCAAGGTACAGAAAAAACGGCTTCCTCTTCGGTTTCTTGATGAACCGGACAGCTTCTTCCGTATAGCGTTTCGTGATCGTATTCTGGTCGGCGGGCCTTTCGACGATTTCTTTATTGCGCATCAGCGGCACGTCGAAGTATTCGACCTTCGGATTCGTGCAGGCGTCCCTGTGCGCACCCTTGACGCGGTCCATATCATTGCTGTAGGGAATTCCGAAGTAATAATCAAACCCGTTGCTCGTGGGCAAAAACTGAGGCAGATGTCCTAAGTGCCATTTACCCACACAAGCCGATGTATAGCCGGTCTTCTGCAACATTTCGGCAATGGTGATTTCGCTCGCCTGGATTCCGCCCCCGGAATTCGGAAAGAGAACGCCGCGTTTGTTGCTGCACATCCCGTTTCGAACAGGCAGCCGCCCGGTCATCAAGGCCGCCCGACTCGGCGTGCAGATACTCGCCGCCGAATAGAACTGCGTCAGCTTAGCGCCCTCGGCCGCCATGCGGTCAAGGTTCGGCGTGCGAATAGTCGGATGACCGAAACACCCTAAATCACCATAACCAAGGTCGTCGGCATAGATGATAACGAAATTCGGCCTCTGCTTCGGCCGCTGCGCCGCGGCCAGCCCCGGAACCGCCAGAGCCGCCGCAAATCCGACAGCTTTTAGAAAATCACGACGATTGTAATTGCATGTTGTCATGCCTTGCTCCTTTTTCGTTCATGATATTGGGATTACATTCGGACAGGATACTTTTCCCAGCTCACCGCGCCTGCCCTGATGATATGATTTCTGAGCGCCCCGAAGAGTTGGGCGTACATCTTGTGATCCGTCGGCAATGGCTGCTGCTCACCCGGATCGTTTTTCAAATCATAAAGCTCCATCGGCTCAAACGGACTGTTCTGCACGAGCTTGAAGTCGCCGTAACGTGCAGCGTAATAAGCCCTGCCGCCGTAATGACCCCCCTCACGACGAACCCAGAACAGGTAACGATCTTCTGTCGAGTGCTCTTTGCCTAACAGCGTCGGCAGAATGCTTTGCCCGTCGATCTCATGATCGAACGTCGCACCCGCCGCCTCACATATCGTCGGATAGAGGTCCATCGTCATCGCCACGCGCTCCGTATCGCGCCCGCCCGCCTTGATCCTGCCCGGCCAGACCGCACAGAACGGCTCCTTGATACCGCCCTCGTACATGTCCTCCTTGCCGCCGCGAAGTGCCCCGTTGGCCCCGCCCACGCTGACCTGACCGCCGTTGTCCGAAGTGAAGATAATGAGCGTGTTGTCCGCAACGCCAAAATCCCTCAGAGCCGACACAACCTTGCCGATCCCCTCATCCATGTGCTCAATAAGCGCAACCAGCTTTGCACGTTTGTCGCCGATCCCTTTTTCACGTTTCTTCACCTTCTCAAACCACTCTTCGGGCGGCTGGATAGGCGTATGCGGAGCATTATAAGCCAGGTACAAAAAGAACGGCTGTGCGGATTTCGCCCGCTCGCCAATATAATCAACCGCCCAGTCGGTAAAAAGGTCCGTCGCATGGCCCTTGGGGTCAATCTCCCTGCCGTTCAACCGCATGTAATTAATCCCATAACGACGATGATCGTAGTAATCGTCCATCATATCGCCGAGGTAGCCATGGAAATGATCGAACCCATGATCGTTCGGCGTATTTGGCGATTCCAGTCCCAGGTGCCATTTACCCACAATCGCGGTGTGATAGCCGGCGGCCTTCAGAACCTTCGGCAAAAATACCGCATGCCGCGAGACATATCCCCAGTTGTTCTGAATATGCGTGCGGATAACACCCGGCACACCGACCAGATCGGGGTATCTGCCCGTAAGCAGCGCAGCCCGCGTCGGCGAGCACACAGGACAGTTGGCGTAGAAGTTATCGATCCGCAGCCCCGCCCCGACTAAGCCGTCAATGTTCGGGCTCTTCAAATCCTTTGCGCCGTAGCTTGAAAGATCGCCATAGCCCAGGTCATCGACAAGGATCATAACGATATTAGGCTTCTTTCCCGCTGCCCCGCCAGCCATAGCTTCGCACGTATTGACAAGCCCGGGCATCGCAACACCGACGGCCGCAAGGCCGATACCTTTTAGAAAATCGCGTCTTTCCATCATCTTCTCTACTTTTTCTTTTTCTTCTTCTTTTTGCGAGTCAATTCGCCCCACGGAACAACGAAACTCCGCCCGGCCCAGTCATTATACATTTCCACGAGTTCTTTTGCAATCTCCGGCCGCTCCTCGAAAAGATCGTTCATTTCCGTGCGATCCGCCTTCATATTGTAAAGCTCCCACTTGCCCGGATACCGCGACACCAGCTTCCAGTCGCCCTTGCGCACTGCCCGGTTGCCTTCATGCTCCCAGAACAGCCCTTCATCACGCCGGATAGGTTTATTGTCGAATACCGGCACAAGAGACCTGCCCTGCATGGGTATAATCTCATTGCCCTTGTACTCCACCGGATAATTCGCCCCTGCCACATCCACACTCGTCGCCATAATATCAATCAGATGCCCCGGCTGGCCGCGAAGCTCGCCCTTAGCCCTCACTCGCCCCGGCCAGTGAACAATCAGCGGCGTACTGATCCCGCCCTCATGCACCCAGTGCTTATAGAGCCGAAACGGCGTATTGCTCGCATTAGCCCAGCCCCTGCCGTATGCAATGTACGTATCGGTAGCGCCGGGCATAACCCCCATACCGGTCCGCACAGGCCGACCGTCGCGCGTTACCTTAGGCCGCATATTGAGCTGCAGCTCATCCGGCCCCATAGGCTTTAGCTCCACAGGCCTGGAAGGATCCGGCTTCTCCGGACCGCGGCTTCCGGACTCCTCCGCACATCCGCCGTTATCCTGCAGAAAAAAGATAAGCGTATCTTCCAACTGCCCCTTATCTTCGAGCGACTTAACGATTCGACCTATCCCCTGGTCCATCGAATCCACCATCGCCGCATAAACCTCCATCCGCCGCTCGTTCCACTCCTTCATCTTCTCATCTTCCCACGCCGGCACACCCTTATCGCGCGGCGTAAGCTCCCACCTCGGATCGACCAAACCCATCTCCTTAAGTCGCTCATGCCGCTCCTTCCGCAGCGCATCCCAGCCGCCCTTATACTTGCCCTTGTATTTGGCAATATCTTCAGGCCTCGCATGCATCGGCCAGTGCGCCGCCGTATATGACACATACAAAAAGAACGGATCGTCCCCCTCATGCTCCTTAACGAACCGGCAAGCATAATCGCTGATAGCATCGGTATAATAAAAATCCTCCCCCGGCACAATCAGCTTGTTATCTAACGTCAGAGAATTAGGATCGAAGAAACTCCCCGCCCCGTGAATCGTCCCGAAGAATCGGTCGAATCCCCGCTGTCGCGGCCAGTTATACTGCGGCGTCCCCGGCCGAGTATGCGGCGTCAAATGCCACTTACCCGCCATATACGTACCGTAACCCGCCATTTTGAGTACCTCGGCAATCGTCACACACTTATCGTTCAAATCGCCCCGATAACCCTCACGGCCGTAATCCCCCATCATATGCCCGACCCCGGCCTGATGCTGATACAACCCGCTCATAAGCGACCCGCGAGTCGGGCAGCACCGCGCAGTATTATAAAACTGAGTAAACCGCAACCCATTAGCGGCCAGCCCATCCAGATTAGGAGTATCGATCTCCCCCCCATAACACCCAATATCAGAAAAACCCATATCATCAGACATAATCAAAACAATATTAGGCCGCCTAACCCCACCTTTTCGCGCCAGGCCGCCTGCACAACCCCCAAACGCAAACACCGCAACCCCGCACCCAACCGACCTCAAAAAATCCCTGCGATCAAAAACGTGTCTACTCATGGAATATCCTCTAAAGAATTGTAAAGTGGCAAACACCTTTTTTTGGCCAGGTTCTTTCCTAATCACAAGAACAAAGCTCGTGGACAAACTTCATAGCCCTGTCAGATTCATCCCATGTATCTTCAAGCAAAGGTGCGACATAGTGGTCTGGTTTAACTCCCTGCGTGGCATTGTCTTTAGTTGTTCCAGTCGTTTCGTAGTATTTACATGCTATTATACCAGCCAGTTGCGAATTGGGCAGTTTAAATGAGAGCATATCTCCATAGGAGGCCATTGTATCACCGGTTTCCTGACCTATGAGCATTCCAAGTTTATAATACTTAACCAGCCCGGCAAAATCAACTGCCGTAGACCCGGTTCTTCTATCAATTAATACATACAAATCACCTTTAAATCGCAAAGGGTTGGCCGCAGGCTTTATCGGTTTGGACCGAACGGTTCGGACACTTCCTGTAGAAACAAGGAAGGCATGTTTACCTCTTTGTTGTTGATACATTTTCGAATATCTAAATTTTTGCTTCTGCCACTTTGTAAATTCCTTATCTGTCAGATAACCGAGCAATTCATCGGAAAACAAGGTGTTTCCGCCGGGACATCCGCGAACATCTATAATTAAATTCTTCGCACTCTTAGCTTTTAGATCGGAAAAAGCAGTTCTTATTTCTTCACGAAATTTTGCCGCATCACCAAAAGATCTGATTTTCATGAGTCCGGTTTGGCAATCATCGCGGTAGCTGTATGTCACCGGTGACCGTTTAACCGGTGATGTTGTTGTTTTCTGGCCCTTAAACGCATCCCTGATAGAAACAGCCTTGACCACGACGCGCTCGACCTGTCCATTTCGGTTCTTGATCTCTAATTCCAACTCATTTTCACCAAAATCAAGGGCCATGCTCCGCCATAAATACTTGACCATATAACCAATATCCAGATTATAACCTCTGACTTCTCTGGCCCATAAACTGGAGTAGTAACGCATAACTTCCAATGCGGGCTTACCGTTTATAGTAAGCACTGTTGCACCCCAATGACGTTTATCAAGATAAGGGCCTTTGTATAAACGAACCTTGTCTTCATCAAGTTTCCAGAATAGCGGAAACACTTTGCCAATATAGTCATGCCAGCGTTTCGGTGGATATACTTTGGTGTGCCCATTTTTCAGCTGCCCGGCCAGCCAGGCTGCATGGCGATAGAATATTTCTACAGGCATATTGCCATCTTCACAAGCCTGCATGGTTTTACTTAAAGCGCTTTCAAAATCTTCCCTGCTCATGTACGCATACATATTTGGATGAACTTCTTTTAGCGTCTTTACCAGAAAATCAATATCCTCCTTCATTTGGACAGGACTCAGTGTCTCCGGGGGCGATGCTTGACTTAATATCTGTTTAGACACCTCTGGCGCAGTACATCCAATGGACATAATTGGCACTAAAATTAATATAAAACTACAAC
>Ga0180301_10002233_pt1 | contig 15210 bp, 14 predicted proteins | sample GuaBasSediGuay16_FD_121797 | JGI IMG/M metagenome (GOLD analysis project Ga0180301, IMG submission 121797) | Subseafloor sediment microbial communities from Guaymas Basin, Gulf of California, Mexico - Guay16, Core 4569-2, 12-15 cm | ecosystem: Environmental > Aquatic > Marine > Hydrothermal...
GTACCAGAAATATGGCCTTGGGAGGCTAAAGAAGCTGGTGCAAGAATTGTAGCTACAGGCCGTAGTGACTTTCCTAATCAGATCAATAATAGTCTTGGATTCCCAGCAGTATTCCGCGGTGTATTGACGGTGCGTTCTCGCAAAATGACCGACTCTATGTTTCTTGCTGCAGCTTATGCCATTGCCGCTTATGCTGAAAAGAAGGGTATACATGAGGAATATATTGTACCTACAATGGATGATCCAGAGGTATTTGTTGAAGAAGCTATTGCTGTTGCCGAGAAAGCTATGGAGGAGGGTGTTGCCCGTAGAAAATTATCACGTTCAGAGCTTGAGGCAGAGATTAGAGAGCTTATCTACCGTCCTAAGAAGTATATGGATGTTGCCTTGAAGAATTATCTTATAAAGATCTATCCGCCCTATCCCGAAAAATAAATATTTTTTACTAATACCATTTTTAATTATAGGATCTTTAACTTTAATTCAACTCCTACATCTTTTCCTATACTAATTAATTCATTATAGACGTTCTTATGCAAGGGTATGCCTATTTTCTTCCTAGTTATCATCGTATACCATGCTTTTTCACCAGGTATCCATATCTTTTCAGCCTTTGGATGTTTTCTTGCAGACTTTATTTCATTAATATATTGTTGGAGTCTATTATAGAATTCATCAATCGACATAAAAGCGTTTATATCGATAGCCATAAATGCATGTCCTATATTAGATGGCTTCTCACCAACGGTATACCCTACATGTATTCCCCATGCTGCACCGGATAGTACGCCAGAAATAATATCGATTATAAATGCCAAGCCCGAGCCTTTATGGCCACCATGTTTTTCACCAAGGCCTCCTAAAGGTAATAAAGCAGCCTTTTTAGCCTTTATCATTTTTAGTACATAACTTGCATTTCCATGTAATATGTTTCCATTAGAGTCAATAACCCATCCAGAAGGTACTTCCTTGCCCTGTTTCGAGTAAAGTTCTATTTTTCCCACTGGTACGACAGATGTAGAAGCATCAAACAATATTGGTGGTGGTTCTGACTTGGGTATGCCAACTGCTATCGGATTTGTACCAATAACTCTGTCAACAGTGTGGGTATATGCAACCAAATTAACTGAATTGGTCATGGTAACTCCTATATAGCCTTTCTCAACAGCTTTCAACGAATAATATCCAGCTATTCCGAAATGATTACTATTACGTACAAGAACTAGCGAGACACCATAGCTCGCTGCCTTTTTAATAGCGAGTTCCATAGCCTTTATACTAACTGGTTGTCCAAGCCCATTGCATGCATCAATAATTGCTATTGCACCACGATCCATAATGATCTTGGGTTCTGAATAAATATCTATGTTTCCAATTTTTATTCCATCAACATATCTTCTAGTTCTTTGAACACCGTGGCTGGAAATGCCAAATAAATCAGCTGTTACAAGTACATCAGCTACTATTTCTGCTTCCCATTTGCGAACTCCCAGTTTTTCAAATATCCTAGCAACATAGTTTTTTAGTGAAACATGGTCTACCCTAATATAATCTTCAGGGGGAATAGGTTTTTCACGTTCGTATAGTTCGTGCTCCAAGACTTGCCCCTCAAATAAAATTTACTATATATAGTATATGCAATTGTAATAATAAATATCATCTATTAAAGTAATAAAGGAGTTTCTCCATAAAAACACGTATGTGAGAGCCATGGAAAATGATCCATTTATTTGGCTTGAAGAATTAAATAATCCAAAAACAAAGGAATTCATTAAAAGACATAATGAAAGATTTAAACGATACATTAATGATCTATCTAGAAAGTTCATTAATAAGATAAAGAAATATTATAGCTTACCCTACATTACTTATTTCAAAGCTTGTAGAAAAGGTATATATTTAATCGTTAGAGAGGAAAACCATTATAAAATAAAACTTCTCTACTGGAACGGAGATATTGAGAATATAATTTCCTCAGATGAACTAGGAAAACATGTAGTTATAAGCGTAGTTTATCCATCAATAAGTGGGGATAAGTTGGGATTTTTTTATACTGAGGCAGGAAGTGATGAGGGTGTAGTGAGAATCATTGATACCGTAAGTAATGAGGTATTAGATGAACTAAAAGGTAGTGTAGGAAACATTGTCTGGATCGATGAAGCTACATACTATTATACGAGGTTTTATCGTAAGGGAAAAACTCCCGATGGAGTAGAAGCTCCTGCAGAAAGAATATTTATGAGAAAACTAGGTAGGGAAATAGAAGAATTAGTCTTCGGCTATGAGATACTCACAAATCATATGATATGGATTATGGAAACATGGGAATATGATAGGGTATTTATCGTTGTACAATACGGTTGGAGTAAATCCATCATCTATGGAGGTTTAAGAAATGATCCTTCTAGCTGGAAGATATTGTATAAGAGAGATAATGTGCTAATGAAGCCAATTGGATATTATAATGGAACACCTTACTTGATCGTATATGATAGAAATGGTTTAGGTAGAATTATAAGAACCATTGAAGCAGGAATAGAAGAGGAAATATTAGGAGAAGATACGTATCCATTGAGGAAAGCTTTGATCGTAGGAGACAAGATTTATGCAGAGTATCTAGTTAACGCATCTAGTAGAATTAAGGTTTTTGGATTAAATGGTAAATTAATTAAAGAGATCTCCTTTAATGAGCCAGCCACCATCAAGATTATGGATCATTATGAAGATTTAGTACTAATGAGCGTTGAAAGCTTCAGTAGCCCGCCAAAAATATTATCATTAAAAAACATTCAAATGAAAGATCTCTATATTCCTACAATTAAATTGAATTTAGATATTAACGAAGAATGGACTTTATCAAGTGACGGTACGAGAATACATATGTTTATTATAAAACATAAGGAAAAACGTAATAGACACGCAATTGTCTATGGATATGGAGGTTTCGGGGTATCAATAACACCGTTCTTTGTAGGTGTTATGGCCCCATTTATTGAGGATGGAGGAATCTTTGTTGTGGCCAATCTACGTGGAGGAGGAGAATATGGTGAAAAGTGGCATAAAATGGGAATGAGAGAAAATAAACAAAATGTATTTGAGGATTACAAAGCTGTTCTAAGATATCTAAAGAATAAAGGTTTCAAGACAGTTGGCTGGGGAATTAGTAATGGAGGTTTACTAGTAGCTGCTACAATGATTCAGTCGCCTGAATTATTCGATGTTGCCCTGATCGGTTATCCTGTCATAGATATGTTGCGTTTTCACAAACTCTATATTGGTAGGTTATGGACTACTGAATACGGAGATCCAGATAATCCGAGAGATCGAGCTTTTCTCGTGAGATACTCTCCTTACCATAATATTAAAGGCGATAAACAGTATCCATATACCCTGGTATATACAGGTCTCTATGATGATCGCGTACATCCGGGACACGCATTAAAGTTTGTAGCCAGGTTAGAAGAAGTTGGGGCCCCCGTTTATCTAAGAGTTGAGACAAGCAGTGGTCATATGGGTTCATCGCCTATCATTAAGATAAAGGAATATAGCGATCTATATGCATTTATATATAAATCTCTTAATACCTACTAATGATATGAAATATCATTGTGTTTTTCAAGAACATCTGCTATATAGGTGTATCTAGTTATTTTGCGCTGAAACATCGTTTTATGAAGTAAATCTTCTCTTTCCACAATTTTTATTTTACCGTTTTCTACTAAGACTATTTCATCCGCTAATGTATACGCTAAGTAGATATCATGTGTAGCAATGGCTATTCCTATTCTTTCTCTAAGTCCAAATATTAAGTCTAGAACTATCTTCCTCTTTTCAATATCTATATGAGCTAGTGGTTCATCTAAGAATATCATTCTAGGCTCTAAGATTAATGCCCTAACTAAGGATACTAGCTGTGCTTCGCCAGCTGACAGCTCATCTATATTTTTATTTAATAGATACGTAAGTCCAAGCTCATTGATATAATCCCTTGCCTTTCTAAAGGCATCCTCTTTACCATATCCTCTTATAATTAATCCGTACGCCACATTATAGAGGACTGAACCATATAGAAAAACAGGTTTTTCATGGACATATACTATTTTTCTTCTAAGGGCGAGCGCTTCTTTATCTTTTAGCCTCCAGAAATCCCTATCCCAAGTAAATACAGAGCCTTTTAATGGTCTATAGATTAAAGAAGCTATTTTGAATAATGTCGTCTTGCCACTACCATTAGGTCCGATGATAACATAGATATTTCTCTCCTTAAATTCATAGCTAATATTCTCTAAAACCCATTTATCCATGCCCGGATATTTAAACCATATATTTTTAAGCCTTATACTCAAGTCCTATACATCCTCTTAAGAATTCTAAGACTAAACGATACAGCTACAACTAGTACTATAAGCACGACACCTAGAACAACCGCTGTTTCAAATTCTCCCTTTGAAACCTCCAATGCAATAGCAGTAGTTAATACCCGGGTAAAACCACGTATATTACCCCCAACCATCAATGCTATGCCTAGTTCACCTATAGCTCTAGAAAAACCCATTACAGAAGCAGCTATAACACCTGGTATTGATTCTCTCAGTACTATAGTCATTACTTGTTTTTCAGAAGCTCCTAATGTATAGGCGAGTTCACCAAATGTATTCCATGAATTACTAAATACCCGATAACATAACGATGTGATTAACGGTGTTACTAAAATAGCTTGTCCTAAAATAATCGCATACGGTGTATAGAGAAGTCTAAATACTCCTAATGGACCTCTACTGCTTAGAATCATGTAGAGAAGAAGTCCTATAAGTACTGTCGGTATACCTATTAATGCCTCAAAAAGGGGGATTACATATCTAGAGGCTCCTGATGACCTGGATAGTTTATATGCTAATAAAATACTCCATAGAGATGATATAATAGTGGCTGATCCAGATATCCATAGCGATCTTAAAGTTATATCTAAAATATCATTGAACATATACAACACCGGGCTATTTATGTTTTTGATAACTTTTCCCAAACCTCTTCAAGCCAATCAATATTATCTCTAGCTGGATTGAATAATCTCTGACCATATTCCTCAGTGCCATAGTTTGCTATCAGCTCCTGTCCTCCATTTATAACGAATTCTGCAAATTCTTGTGCAGCTTGTTTTTCAGCTCCAGTGCATAATGATACAATATAAACGCTATAGATATTTATTAACTCAGTATCATTGCTATATAGTATTTCTAGATCAGATAGTTTACCTTCCTTCTTAAGCTTTAGATAAGTACCTACATCACTTAATGCATAGGCTTTCTCCTCATTAGCTACAAGCAATGTATTTGCCATACCACTACCCGTTTCTAAGTACCATGGTCTACCATGTGGATCAAGATCTGCTTGAGACCATACGGATAGCTCTTTTATGTGTGTTCCAGAATAGTCCCCTCTACTAACAAATTTTGCCTTGCCTTCTTCTCCAGCCTCATAGATTTTCTTGAATGCATTAATTACGCTTTTTGAATCCCTTATATCTGCTGGATCCTCTATAGGTCCTACTATGATGAAGTAGTTGTATGCAAATATTTTCCTACTATTTATAACGCCTTTTTCAATATACCATTTCTCTAGACTAGGTGCGTGTACAAAAACCATGCATGCATCTCCATTCTCAGCCCTTCTTAAGGCCTCACCACTACCAACTGGTATGAAGTCAAAGAATGTATTCGAATGCTCTTTTCTAAATTCATCAGCTAAGTATTCAAGTAGACCAGTAGCATATAGACTAGTTGTAGTAGTTACTCTAACTCTTATTTCCTTAGGATTAGATGAGTATATAGCTAGGCTTATAGTTATTACTAAAATTATTAGTATGCCTACAATGACCGCTTTACTCAAGGTCTGTTCCCTTACCGTATTTCTCAATAATTTAGTATATATCGTTATCGGATAACGGTTAACGGATAATTATTATATATTATTTTAGTATTTACGATAATAGTAGGGATAGAGTTTGGATATCAATAAAGAAAGGATCAATGTTAAATATGAAATTGTTTTAGAATATGAAGGAATACCTATAGTTGATTCTAAACTTGCATCATTACTTAAATTAATAGATAGAAAGGGTTCCTTATTATCTGCTGCTCGTTCATTAGGCATACCATATTCTAGGGCTTGGGAAATGATAATGAAAGTTGAAAGAATACTTGGAAAACCATTAATAATAGCACATAGAGGGGGGCGTGGAGGGGGAGGTACAAAGTTAACAGAAACTAGCAAGAAGTTGTTAGAAATCTATGTTAAAGCGGAGAGTAAGTTATATAAATACACTGGTTATCGAGGTACTAGGAAATATATTTCATTAAAGGAGCCCGATGTAATAATAGCCTATAGTCATGATCCATTATTAGAGATTATACTGGGAAAACTTGAAAACAAAGGTTATAGTATAGACGGGCTTTGTATAGGTTCTGGAATGGCTTTAGCAACATTATCTTTGGGAGAAGCCGATATAGCTTGCATACATCTATTCGATCCTGAGAAGAGAACTTACAATAAACCATATATTGAAAAGTATTGGCTTACTAATAGGGTAATTCCACTAGGAGGATATATGAGGGAACTAGTATTTGCATTAAAGCCTGGATTAAAAATAAATTCTCTCGAAGAGCTTCTAATCAAACTTATCAATGGAGAACTTAAATTAGTTAATAGAAATAGAGGTTCAGGTACTAGAGTTTATCTGGATTATCTATTGAGTAGGACAGCTATGAAAATAGGTAAAGATCTTTCTAATATAAGAGGCTACGAAAATGAGGTATATACACATATTGAATCTGCTAAGCAGGTGGCTATGGGAAAAGCTGATACATCTCTTATGCTAAGGTATGCAGCCGATTTATATGGTCTAGAATATATACACGTGACCTGGGAAGTCTTTGAATGTATAGCACTAATTGACAGATTGTCTAAAGAGGCTGTAAGAGAATTTAGAATTTTATTGAATTCCGAAGAAGTCTTGAACCTTATCAATAAAATGCATGGTTATAGACACTTACCATAGACTACTCATTACACTATGCATCAAATATTTAGTTTACTTAGCAACAAGATATTATGTATAAGACAGGGGGATTAATCCTTGGATTATGATAAGTTCAAGCCTTATATACCCTTAACGGAGACAAAATATCCAAAAGTATACCTTGATGTACCGTCTTTTCTTGGTTCCAAGGTTGCTAGTAATAAACGAGATCTTGAAGGATGTGATGTAGCTGTTATAGGTGTTCCTTGGGAAGGAGAGCTTACATGGGGTTCTTGGAGTGGTTGCGAGCTTGCACCAATGTATGTTAGAAAAGCTTCTTTAAGATATAGTGGCTATATTCCTGAATTTAATATTGATGTTTTAGAACACTATAATCTATGTGATTATGGAGATGTATGTATTGAGAGGGGAGATACTACAAAGACGTTTAAGAATATATATGATAAGATCCTTGATGTTCTTGGAGCGAATGCTATTCCAATCACTATTGGAGGAGACCATTCAATAACTATACCTATAGTAAAAGCCATAGTTGATCATGGTTATAATCCTTTAATACTTCATCTAGATGCTCATTATGATTCACTGCCGTCATATAGGGGTAATAAATATGCGAGATGTTGCCCTATTAGAAGACTTGTTGATGAAGATGGTGTTAATCCTGAAAATATTTTTCAAGTTGGTATAAGAGGTCCTCGAAATGCAAAGATTCAGCATGATTTTGCTAAAGAGACAGGGATAAAGGTATATACAATATGGGATTTAAGGAGTAAGGGCTTGAAGACCTTGATTAATGATGTCATGGATAGAAGTAAAACCGTTGACGGTATATATATAACTTTATGTATGGATGTACTAGATTCTTCTGCAGCTCCAGCCGCCGCAGGCGATCCACTTGGATTATCGTCGTACGAACTAATAAATATGCTTGTAGAGATCGCTAGTAGGGTTAGACTTTTGGGAATGGACATAGTTGAACTTTATCCACCAATAGATGTAAGAGATATGACGAGTCACTTAGCCGTATGGATTATACTTTATACATTGGCGGCAACAGTACTACATAGATCTCTACGTTAATAGGTGTGTCTTAGTATATTACTACAACTAGATACCATAAACCATAAATCTAGTAATTAATACAATAATTAAAGATTAGATATTTTTATTCCCTTATACCATACAATATTTTACTTATATCACATATAGATGGTCTAGGGTAGAAACTATGGAAATAGCCTTGCTACTAGAGCTATTTATTAGGTTTCTCAAGATAGGTATAGCGGGTTTCGGTGGTGGTTGGGCTATACTACCTATTATTGAAAGAGAGGTTGTTGAAGAAGCTAAATGGATCACTAGAACAGAGTATTTGAACATGGTCGCAATTGCTGGTTCGACTCCAGGACCAGTTGCAGTTAATGCAGCTACATATATAGGTTTTAAACTTGCAGGCCCATTAGGTGCTTTTATAGCTACAACAGCTGTTGTATTGCCCCCATTTATTACAATATCACTTATAGTTTATGCGCTAACGAACTTTCTAAGCAATAAATACGTTCAAGCACTATTAAATGGATTAAAAGCAGCTGTTTTGGGATTAATAGTCCTTGCACTATATACTACAGTAAAACAAACATATGTATCATTACCTGGAATACTACAGATCATTGCCGCATTATTAATAGTAATCTTCATGGTAGTATCTATACTGATATTTAAGGTACATCCTCTTATATCACTACTGATATCTGCTTTAATAGGATTACTACTAGGTGTTCTAGGAATATGGTAATTAAAGTATTTAGCTTAAATAACACATTATTATTAAAGAACATTAATACATAACCATTTAATTAATCTCTATTTACTTAGCAAAGTTTTATCTAATGAAGCTATATACATACTAATCAATATTAATGAGGCCCCACATAATTGAATTATTTTCATTACTTCTCGTAGAAATAAGTATGCAAAGAAAGAGGCTGATACCGGTTCTAATAAAAATATGAGTGCAGCAATAGCGGGGTTAATAAATCGTTGCCCATAGACTTGTAGCGCGAAGGCCACATTACTACATATAAAAGCTAAATATGCTATCATTACTATATATAATGTTTCTATAGTCTTAAACTAGTTAGACAGTATATCGGGAATAATGAAAGATATTGCCGGAACCATTTCGAAAAAAGTAAATACGAGCGGATTAGACTTTGAAAATTTGTCTATAATAATGATTTGAGAAGCCCACATAAGAGATCCCATGAGAACAAGTATATCGCCAATATTAAGTCCGCCAGTAGGCATAGTTAGTAAGTATAGACCTAATAATGCAAGGGCTAGTGACAAAATAAGCTTGGAACCATATTTTCTGAGAATAAAATAGGAGTATAAGTGGACAAAAACCACACTTAATCCAGTTATGAATGCAGAATTACTAGCTGTAGTATACCGCGTACCAAGGCCTTGAAGCCATAGACCTAATGCATAAAATATACCGGCTAGTAATCCTCCTTTCATCCCAATTTTAAACGATATACAAGAAACTTTGTTTCTACATGTTTTAACCCAATAGTACAATACGTAAGGCAATAGACCGCATATTGCAATTAAACTCCTTAACCATACGTATGTATAATCACTTATATTTGTTACAACAATTTTTATTATTGGAAACGATGAGCCCCAAATCAGCGATGTGCCTATTAGCGCAATTAATCCTTTAGAAGCATTACGTTTCATAATATTCCCTCAGAGCGTAGCTAAGGATAGCCCTTTAGATTAAAATTACCGTGCATATTATGGTAATAAAGGCTAAAAATAATACAAATATAATTGCCTTGATCAAAATTCCTAGATTGAAAAGTAGATATTTATAGCTACAAAGACTAAGACTCATAGCTATAATTATGGAATAGAATACTAAATTAATTATTTATTATGAAATAAAATGTTAAGCGATCTATAAGTTCATTTACGTCGAAGAGATTTGAATATAGATATTAAAAGTAAGGGTATATTTATAGCAATTATTAATGGTAAGAAGAACATTAATCCCTCGCTAATCCAATAAGGTAGGTAATAAAAGTATAAGATCGTGCTTAAAATAACTAATGCTAATATATAAGTTGACAAAATGGCTATAAGTAATGAATCTAAGTTAATTTCTTTTCGATAAAGTAAATAGTAAGCTACTGCTAGAACTATAGAAGCTATAAGAGACATAAAATATATAAACATGATGTTTACACCTCATTTTATAATAACTATTAACATTCTCTATGTCTCGCAATTGATATTAATACTGGAAAAATAAAAGCTTTACCATCTTACTTTATATAAAAAGTTGAGAAACAGGGCCCCATGCATGGAGTAGGGAAGCATTTAGAAAGGTACGAAGGAGTTGCTCATATTTATTAGAGTAGGGCCAAGCTACAAAGAATGAAAATAACTTAATAAACTTCCATATAAACATAAAAATCCACTTGAAAAATATATCTGAGTCTTCTCCTACCCTCGTTCTCACTAGACAATTTCACTCAGTTTACCTTATGTATACGATGTGTATGAGGTATATAAATAGAGCATAGGAGTTCAGCGATGACATCTTACCCTTACTAAATTAAGTATAAGGAATTTGCATATGGTAGTGCAGTCTAAAGACGCTCCATATATCACTGGCAACGCCGAGTTACTAAATTAAATCAATACAGGTTTATTTTCTACTAGACTTATGTAAAATAAATAACGCCATTATAATGATGCCTTCTGCTATTAAGTAGTATAATAGAGTAAATAAATAATGTCTCAGATTATCTAAAAAGGATGGTACTACATTTATACCTAGAACTCCACCTAGATAAATAAATAATACTGATAATATAATACATGAGACGTAAAATATTGGAGAATATGTATTCTTGGTTATAACATAAGAAAATAAGATAAAAGTAAGAGGAGCAATAATCACCAATATAAAATAGGAAAACGCTGCCCCATACAATAATACTAAGGTAGCTCCTCCTGTTGCACCACTATAATAGAACTTAGTAATCTCTCCTTCATTAAGGATCTCTTGTTGTTGGCCTATGTATCTATATATGTAGCCTGTGCCGTTACATAGATATAAAGTCCCATTTAACCAACAATTAATGTTCCCAGATTTATATGGAGGCTTGTAAAATATTAATGGCGTAGATGAATTGAATTCTATTTTTTGATAGGCTTTACCTATTACAATCATTACAGGATGCAAATAAGGCGATGAAAAGTTTTCTATGGACAATCTAGAAGGTCTAGGCGAGACAAAATGCTGTAGCTCGATAGAATATCCTGAAGTAACTAAATATCCGAAGACAATACACACTAAAGAAAGGCCTATTAAAATTAATACTTGGAATAAAATATGTCTAATTTTATATCTTTTATATTTCAAATCAGATCACCAGGAGTATACATCCGATTTAATAATATGTCCAGAAACCCTCTTATTAATCTAATTATAATAGACAACTACAAGATAATATATGAAGGGTAGTATTATAGCTAAATTAAAACCTATATGAACAAAACCTGTACAATGAAGAACTTTATAGTTGATCAAAGGTTATCTAGAAGATTAAAAGGAAAAACATACAGTGTCAAAGTAAAACAAGTTTTCGTTTACCTCTTTCCAGTAGAGATTGACACCTATAGCTACAGCAAAAGATATAACTACAATGCCGACAATAATGGTTAACCTTAAAACTGTCATAGACCTATCATTCTGAGTTTATTTCGAAACGAAAATCATGGAAAACCAGTTCAAGTTAGCCGAGATATTCCTCAACATAGACATATTCATATCAATATTCTAGCTTATGATAAATTTTAGTATACATAAGAACTAGGCCAGCTTTGACCACACTCAAGAAACCACAGTTGTTTGCGTCTCTCATATCTAGATATTCATTAATTTTATTGTTTTATGATAGAGATTATCAATTAAAACGATTAATATTGTTCCTACCTAAAGCCTAATTGTCATATAATTAGATCTCGAATGCAATCCCTGGCTAGTAATATTCACGAGAATCAGACTATCTAGATTAGTAAAAATATTTGGTTTAGAAAAATTATATTTTTAAGTCTAGGTTTTGGATATAGAACCAGAACTGCTATCTTCTTCCTCGTTGTAGATAAAAATATCCTCTATTTTCATCCCGAATACTTTAGCTATTTTGAAGGCGAGTTTAAGTGATGGTAAATATTTGCCATTCTCGATAGCTATTATGGTCTGTCTTGTAACACCTACTTGTCTAGCTAGTTCCTCCTGAGACATTCTGTACTTAGCCCTTAGTTCCCTTAACCTGTTAGTTATCGTTATCTTCATCCCTCCAGCACCTTTTTAGACTTCAAGTAGTAAGTGTAGGCTGTTAGATAGGCTATTGCCATGATAGCGAAACTAAGACCTAGTCCAGGAAACAGCTTTTCAGCTACTTCAGGAGGTAGTATGCCAATATTGAAGAACTTAGGCCATACAGTAATGACGATTATAAGAGCTACAGTCAGCATTGATGCCCGTAGAGCAGTATAACCTGACCTAGTGGCTAATGCTAAGTGCATTTCATCATAGAGCACCATACCCTGTTTCTTAGCCTTTCTATTCTGAGCGTATTTCGTGGTAAGTATCGCAATAGCGCCTATTACGGCTATTATCGGGGCTACTATTGGTTCTCCTCCAGCAAGCACATATCCCATTACAACACCTAATACCGCGCCTAGAATGACAGGGGCCAAGTTCACTCTTCTTCACCTGATGTAAATAATTCTTTACAAGAAGTTAATAAACTTTTACATTTTGTAAAGGGTTCTTTACATGTAGCCACGTAGTTGACAAGAGCCATCACTTATTTTTAACATAATCTAGAGACACTATAACTAATGTAAGCAAACATATGATTTGGACAAAGTGGCTGAGATTTCGAGGAAAGGTTTGCTGTAAGTAAATTGAAAACGGAGCTAAGATGAGATTCTATAGCTACTTCATTGATTGATTATATGTAACCCTATCTTATCCATAAATTTCTTAAATATACCCTGCTCGAACACTATCTCTAGGCTATAGTACAACATATCCCCCGCTATGAGTGGCTTTGTTAAATGCCAGGCTAGGGCTCTCAGACTAGATTTTTTATGAGCTACCACGAGTATAGGGGTGTCTGGAGCAAGCTTAGTTGCGAACCACGCTGTTTCACCACTTCTCAGAGTAGCCAATTTAATCTTCACCTGACGTGAAACTGGAAGTTCTATCTTCCTAGCAAAGAAGGCCTTTATCCAAGTCTCACGATACTCGGCAACCAGGTATACTGAGGCCCTTCCTCCTCCAGAAAGCCTAGCCTCTCCCTTAACACCGGGACCTCCCTGAATTCTAATTTCTATTCTCTGACCCCAGGGACTTTTAAGTATATGATAAAAAGGTTCAAGATGCGGTTGTTTAGAGGGGATGTAGAGAAGGATTATATCACGTAGCCCAGATTCATCAAACTCTATTCCAGGCAAGATCGCTCCTCCCGCACCATTCTTGTCCACCGCAATAGCATAGCTCAAGACACCGAACTCATGGCTACTCTTAACTTCAAAAACTCCTCTCGGCTCTATTCTTGTTGACCATACATAATTGGGTCCTCTATCCCATGATTTACTGGCTTCGACTCTAAAAATTATGGGTCTAAGCCTTAGAGGCTTACTGAACCTTAGCTCGCTTAAATTTTCTAAGCCTATAATCATGGCTTTTAGGATCTTTAGAGCTTTCTTGATCTTTGCTTGCTTTATATGTTCAAGCATAGGTACTGCTAGGAGTAAAATAAATAGAAAAGCAAATACTATAAGCAAAAAAGTAGGATAACCTACGATCAATCCAGCTAACAACCCAAGTCCAATAAAAGCGGCAAGGCCATAAAATACTGGATATATTGCCCTAGATACATTTAAACCAGCTCTAACCAATACGGGCTTTATCAAGTATTTGTCCCCAGTCAAAAATAGCTTTCAGATAGGATTTAAGATATTCTACACCAAAGGCATCGAAGTAATGTATCCAGTCAATACCAACATAGTTCGGAAGTAGTATTGAGAAACTATGCAAATCTAGACAATACTGAGCAGTACTATGTCTATACAAGCTGAGGTTACTAGGGCTATTAATGTTGCCCCAAATCCTAGGCATTGAATAGTGATAAAACTTGCAGCTATTCCTACAACCCAACTAATTAATCCGATTAAGCTAACTAACTTGTTTATTGAATGTTTATCCATGAAACTATAATGTATTACTAATATAGTCATTAGCGGTACGAATACTGTACCTATGTAGTATAGAAATTCTTCAAAGTATATGAAGAATACTGGAAACATAGCCAATAATGTTGAAATGACACCATAGATTAATACTACTACCTTATAATTTGCTCTGGGAAACACATTCATTGTTGATATAACAGCTGAATAGAGGTTCAGTAAATTAGTTGTTACTGCACTAATAGCGATAAATACAAACACTATTACGCTTAAGCCCAGACTTATCGCTACTTGGGTAGGATCACCTAAATATGCTCCCGTAACTATAGCGGCTAAAGCTCCAATAGTATAGAGTACATAGCTTGTTGAAGCATATCCCCACCAAGTCCCAAGCAAGGCTCCAAGACTTGATTTTGAGAACCTTGAATAATCTGCTACTAAGGGTGCCCAAGAAATTGCTGTTGCTAGTACCATGTCAAACCCCCATAGTAGGTCAGTATAATTAACAGGTGATGTTAACGCCATAGGTTTTGATAACATATATTTAAGTAGGATAGATGTTTCGTAACTTAATACAATAAGCAGTGTTGTTACAGCCACTCTCTGACATATAATCCATTTCTTCGGACCAATAATAGTATATATTGTCTCAAGTATACCTATTACTAATACCCAAAACAATATGTTTGAGGCAAGAGATTCACCAAACAATGCCTTCATAGCACTTGCAGCTGCTTCAGCACTTGCATAAAGTAATATTGAAGCCCATCCAATAAGCTGAATAGTATTAAGTAATGAAGCTATATACGATCCTTTTATTGTAACTACATGTCTACATAATACCATTGTTGGTAGGCCTTTTCGCTCACCAATTAATGCTATTAAGCCTAAGAAAA
>Ga0180301_10002236_pt1 | contig 15203 bp, 15 predicted proteins | sample GuaBasSediGuay16_FD_121797 | JGI IMG/M metagenome (GOLD analysis project Ga0180301, IMG submission 121797) | Subseafloor sediment microbial communities from Guaymas Basin, Gulf of California, Mexico - Guay16, Core 4569-2, 12-15 cm | ecosystem: Environmental > Aquatic > Marine > Hydrothermal...
GGATGGTATTTGGTGATGAGTTTTTTATAGGCTTTCTTGACTTCGGAAAAGGGGGCTCCGAAGGGAACTTCCAGATTTGCATAATCCTGTCTTAATTCTTCTCGGGGGGAGATGCTCTCTGTGCTTCTCCTGTAATAATGGTAATTTTCCCATGTAGTGTTTCTTACCCTGCTGCTGCCCTTTAAGTATTCATTCAACTCATCCCACGCATCATCAAGATCGGGATCGTAGTGGCTTCGATAGTTCCATGAATAGCTTTCACTATCATGGAAAAACTGTCTTAACAGATCAGCCAGTCTGTCAAAAATCCGGTCCACAACTATACTTCCTTTCGATTAATATAATAATAAACTGGAAGCATTTTGAACAGGGGGTGTAAAAAATATTTACGAACATGAACTCTTAGCAGGCAATCAAATTTGGCCTGTATACCCATTAAGCTGGACTCAGGAAACTGCGGATAACTTTTCTTAAGAAAAATCTAATCCCGCTCTACATAATCTTTAAACTTTTCCGCTTCTCCTTCCAGCATGTGATAGCAGTGCTCATCCTGGGGGAAAGCACCTGAATGTACTTCATCTATATACTTTTTAATGGCTGTAGTAACTACCTCGGCTACATTGGCATACTTTTTTACGAACTTTGGAGTGAATGCCTGAAACTGTCCTATCATGTCGGAAATTATTAAGAGCTGTCCGTCCACGTCCGGTCCAGCACCAATCCCATAAACGGGTATGGAAAGTTTGCGGCGTATGAATCCTGAAACTTCCGGTGGAACTGCTTCCAGCAGTAAAAGATGTGCACCGGCTTCCTCGACGGCCATGGCATCCTCTATCAGGGCCTGCGCAGACTTAAGAGTTCTACCCTGCGCCTTATGTCCTCCCAACTGACCGGAGCTTTGAGGTGTAAGACCAATGTGTCCACAAACAATAATACCGGCATCTGCAATTGCCCTTATTCGGCTCACCACACGTTTACCACCTTCCAGTTTGATTGCATCTACATTTGCAGCTTTTAAGAACCTTCCGGCATTGACCACCGCCTCTTCATCGCTGACCTGATAGCTCATAAAGGGCATATCGCCCATGACGAAAGTATTTGGTGCACCCCTTCGTACAGCCTCACAGTGAACAAGACATTGTTCCATTGTTACGGGAACGGTTCCGGAATAGCCGTAAACACACATCCCCAGGGAATCGCCCACCAGTATCATATCAAGTCCGGCAGCTTCGGCAAATTGTGCTGTCGGGAAATCATAAGCAGTAAGCCAGGTTATTCTCTGGTTTTCCCTCTTCATACGGTATAAGTCATGAATCATCAGTTTCTTCTTACTCATTTACCCCTCCTGTAATTGTAGATTTAGTTCCTCATGCCGCGCTGCGGCAACCGAAACGATGAAAACAGCCATTCGGCTTGGTGTTCTATTTTCGTAATAGGAGAAAAAATCATCCATAATGAATATATTCTAAAAGGCATTCTCATAGATGGTCTGCATATCATCGACGGAGAGCTTACGCACACATCTGGATAGAAGCCTTTGTTCTGCATGAGCATCCTTAGCCCATTGTTTGACCTTCGTCCTGTCGGTAATACCGAGATCGCTTAACGATACAGGAAGATCGACAGACTGGAAAGGATGACGGATGCCCTCGAGTGCCTTAAGCGAAGCTTCTCTTGGTGAAAGACCTTCTACCTTTTCTCCCATGGTCTGCCACACGAATGAACTTCTCCTGCCTTGCAGGCATGATATAGCTGAAACAGGATAGAATCAACCCTGTCAGGCTTTTCCCGTGAGAGACATGAAACTCTCCTCCAATGGGATAGGCCATTGCCTGTACAAGACTTGTCCCTGCATTATTGAGTGCTAAACCAGCCATGAGGGATCCGAGACTCATGTAGCAGCGGGCCCTAACCATCTGGTTATGATTCGTATCGCCTCAAGGGAGATCACATCAGTGATTGTATTGGCCATCTTCGATACGAAGGGCTCTACCGCATGAATAAAGGCATCGGCGCCAGAAGCGGCCGTTACCTCAGGGGGACAGCTTATGGTCAACATCATCGACGATTGCCACATCCGGAAGGAGTGTAATAACGTTTGTGAGATCTTTATACATGTTGTTCGTAGAGAAGTGTGGTGTGAAGTCCCTTTGAATCATCCTCGGTCCTCTTGTCTCCATGGCACCGGTGCGTGCACCTCCCACTGAGGTTATTTCGATTAGTTTCTCCGGATGGATGCCGGATTTAGAAGCCAGCACTATTGCTTCCCCGCATGCCATGATGACAACTCCCAGAATCAAATTATTTAACAGCTTGAGCGTTGTTCCGGAACCGCTTTCTCCAGCATAAACAATTTTTACTCCCATCTTCTCAAAAACAGCAAGGCATCTCTTAAAGGCAGATTTGCTCCCTCCCACCATTATACCCAGCTTACCCTGAGCGGCAACTGCCGGATTTCCAGTAACCGGTGCATCGAGCATGGTCACTCCCCTCTCTTCTGCCCTTTGTGCTATAGAGCGGGAGACTGCAGGTTCTATACTGCTCATGTCGATAAGAATCAGCCCGGAAGAAGCTCCTGAAAGTACTCCATCTTCTCCGCAAGAAACCTTTTCGGAAGCCTCGGAATCAGTCACCATAGTAATGACCACATCGGAATCTGCTGCCAGCTCCTTTGGTGTTTCTTTCCAGACAGCACCTCTTTCGATCAGATCTCTACCCTTTCCCCGTGTTCGGTTCCAGATTCTTAAGGGGTATCCGGCTTCCAGAAGACGTAGGGCCATAGGATTGCCCATTAAACCCAGACCTATGAAACCAATGCGTTGCATTTTTTCTTTATGATTCATAACGACTCCTCTCTTTCTGAGCTCACATTCATCGATTCTTGTAATTGGCTTTTCTTTTCTGATCTGGAAGTAATATATATACGTAGTGCCGGAGTCCAGGTAAAAATCAACAGCGCAAAACCGGCAATGTTAAGCCAGTAGATAGAGGGGAACAAGATCATTAAAGCAGCAACTCCGAATAACACTCTTCTCAATATACTGATCCTTGGGTTTATAAAATCAGAACCCTGCAGTGCCATCGAAAGAGAGGAGACGGCCTTAAGCCCGTCTCTCTCACCGATCTTTCGACCGGTGGACTACCACCATAGGTGGTGGCCTTCTTTCGTAGTAAACAAAGCCAAAGGGAAGGAGAAGAAGGGCTGCACCGTATTTCAATGCAGCCATGCCCGTTTCCATCGGGTCAGCTTCTGCAATTGCCGCTGCGGCAAAGGCAAAAACACACCCAGGAGGTGTGATATTTGATAGACAGGCTCCGTAGAATACGACCAGGTGAGCCGCGATTGGTGGAACTTTAAGGTAAATCAAGGCCGGAGCTGCAACAACGGATAGAATTATGTAAGAACCTGTTGTGGTGCTCCCCATACCAATAATGATCGAGATGATGAGCACCATAATAAAAGCAATTAAGAGGTTTCCCCCTGCAAACTCCACAAGTAAAGCCGAAAACTTAAGGCCGAGACCGGCCAGAACAATACCTCCGATTATGATTTCAAGCGATCCTATGGCAGAACCGGCAGACATATTTGATCGTGAGCCTTTAACAAGGGCGTGGAAGACATCCTTTGGACCCATCCTGGTATCTTTCCTGAGCCAGGAGAGAACCAGTGCCGAAATAATACCCCAGAATGCAGCCACTTCTGGAGTAAAACCAAGAAACAGTATTATAATGATTAATCCCACGGGCACAAAAAAGAACCATCCGCGTTTAAGAACATCTCCGACCCTGGGAACCTCTTCTGCAGGAAGACCTTTAACCCAGCACGAAGGGCACCCAGATCGATCATCATAAGTAGAAAGGCGAAAAAGATCACAGCAGGGATAATGTTCTTCAGGGCTATGGTAAGATATTCTGTTTCGATGATTGTGGCAAGAATAAACACGCTGGCTCCCATAATGGGGGGCATGATCTGAATGCCGGTAGAGGAAATCGCCTCGATTGCACCGGTAGTTTTAGGTTTGAAACCTATGCGCTTCATCATGGGAATTGTGAAACTACCCGTAGCCACTGTGTTTACCACTGAAGAGCCAGAAATTGAACCGAAAAGGGCTGATGTTACTGTTGCTGTTTTGGCAGGACCGCCCCGCCATTGGCCTGTAATTGCCTTACCAAGGTCTATGAAGAATGTGCCCGCTCCGCTATGTTCCAGAAAGGCTCCAAATATCATGAAAGGAAAGACAAATGTGGCAAATGTCGCCGTAACGACTCCGAATAATGCCTCTTGGGTGTTAAAAGTGAACTCTACAATTCTTTTAATTGACATACCGGCATGTCCGAGCTTGCCCGGTAGATAGGGACCAAAGTACAACTGCGCCAGGAAGATAATGGCAAGGATGGGGATAGTTAACCCCAGTACCCGACGTGTAGTTTCCAGGATCATAACTATAGCTATTATCCCCATGTTTATATCCCGGATACTTGGTGATGTTACCCGAAACATGGCATATTCCATATACTGATCGATCCAGTATATTATTGATGTCGAGATTAATAAAATGCATGGAATATCAAACCAACTGGGACGATGTGTCGGTAACCACCGTGATGCAGGAAAAAGTAGAAACACAAGTATTGATGTAAATAAATGATAAAAACCACGGTTTGTCTCTGTTGATACAATTCCGAAGCCGGAAGTATACAGGTATCAGCCTGCCATGAAGGCTGCAACAGCATAGAAAAGAACAGCCCAGATTCCTCTGATTGTGCGCTTTTTACCGACGATTTCTGCCTTATGAATTTCGAAAGGTAGTTTTACCATCTCTTAATTCTCCCGAACGATGCTCCAATTTTTGTTTTAGAAAGCACCATCTTTGATAGCCACCAGGTAAAGGATTTTTTATTACACAAAGTTGATTGTTAAGAACCACCTCTCGATTCCAGGAGCCTTATGGAGTGGCCTATTTTAATTAAAATTACTCTCTTTTATTCTTCCCAGAGACCTACCTCTTTGTAGTAAGCTTCTGCACCAGGGTGCATGGGAGAACCAAGATTCAAGTACATCTTTGTAGCGGGTGCCAGTTGCTTCCATGTCACATAGCCTTCTTCAAGCTGTTTGCGGATTTCAGGTTTATAGACAAGTTTCAGAATGTCATAAATTGCTTGTTTGGGTACCCGCTCATGTGCTACCCAGAATACAGACATAAAGAGCATCGGTGTGTCAGGAACACCCTTGTATGTACCAGCCTTCATTACACCAGGATAGTAAAATGGATACTCCTTAATGATTGCATCTATCTCCTGTAAATTTTTTTTAAAGGCAATGCCTTGATTATGAACATTTTTAAAAAAACCGAATTATTTACGATCCACATCAAAATAATTCCTGGACCGGCCGGCGACTTCAACCTAAGTAGGCGTTTTAAGCTTCTTTCTTCTTCTCATACTCTGCTTGAAAACGTATACCTGCATTCGCAACATGCTCTCTGATGAGATTCTCAACCAGGAGACGGTTTCTGCTGATAAAGGCTTTGAATATTTCTTTGTGCTCTTCGTAAGAGATGATAAAATCTCTGGAACGTAAAATACTCAGATTGTAACACCATTTGACACGTTTAAGTGCATTTTCATGCATCTTTACGAGATATTTATTTTGACATGGAGTTACGAGCCGGGAGTGAAACAGGTGGTTTAGGTTGCGATAGCGGATCATTGAGTCTTCGTCCCGGCTGTTAAGTTCCTTCATCTCCAGGAGCACTTCTTCTACTTTTTTTTGATCTTCTTCTGTAGCGGTCATGCATGCCAGACCACTGGCAAAGCTACGGGTCATTTCCCAAGGGAAGAAATGAAGAGATCCTTAAAAAATCTCTCTTACCGGCCAAGGAATCCGAGAAGAACTCCTGCTGCAACTGCAGACCCAATGACTCCGGCCACATTGGGAGCCATGGCATGCATAAGCAGAAAATTATCCTTGTCATATTGGTGTCCCACGTGCTGTACCACCCGTGCACTATCCGGCACCGCGGAGACTCCCGAAGCTCCTATCATTGGGTTTATTTTTTCTTTCAGGAATAGATTCATAAGCTTGGCAAACAGTATACCGGTGGCCGTGGCTATACAGAAGGATAAAGCGCCCAGAACAAAGATCTTAACCGACTCCAGTTTAAGAAAAACATCGGCCTGAGTGCTCGCACCCACAGAGAGCCCCAGCAAAATAGTTACAATATCGATAAGAGCATTGCTGGCAGAGTTTGCAAGCCGTTTTGTTACACCACTTTCTTTAAGAAGGTTTCCGAAAAATAACATTCCAAGGAGTACGGAAGCGCCGGGAGCAATAAGTACGGTAACCAGAAATCCGATTATGGGGAAGAGAATCTTTTCCCTGGAAGATATTTCTCTTGGAGGTTTCATTCTTATGACACGTTCTTTCGAATTGGTTAGCAGTTTTATTATTGGTGGTTGGATCAAAGGAACCAGAGCCATGTAGGAGTAGGCGGCAATTGCTATGGGGCCTACGAGATGAGGCGCGAGCCGGGAGGAGAGGAAGATAGATGTAGGACCGTCGGCACTACCTATGATTCCGATCGCGCCTGCCTCTATTATTGTAAATCCCATGAGGGAAGAACCCACAAAAGTGGCAAAAATACCGAATTGCGCAGCAGCTCCGAGCAGTGCAAGCTTGGGATTGGATATAAGGGTAGAGAAGTCGGTCATGGCTCCTATCCCCAGGAAAACCAGGGGAGGATAGAGTCCGCTTCTTACCCCGAAATGGAGGATATTCATAACAGAGTTATCGTGGTAGACTCCGAGGGTTGCAGGTATATTACCCAGAACAATTCCGAAACCTATGGGTATCAGAAGCAGAGGTTCGTACTTCTTTACAATACCGAGAGTAATGAAAAAAAGGCCTATTACGACCATTATTAAATAACGCCAATCCATACTTGCAATTGCCGTTGTACCAAAAAACTCGATAAAATCTTTCATCGCCGCCCCCTCTCTCTTCTGCCTGTATAGCGCAAGGAGAAGAACTCTCCGTTGGGCATTGTTCTGTTGGATTTCCACAGGATAGATGCATTCCTATGCCAGGTAAGACCAAGCTCTTCTCCTTCCCTGTCTTCCGAATCCCTCTGGTTTTGATGAAAAAAAAGGGCGGCTGTAATTGCTGCTACAGTGTCTGTCGATAGAGTTTCTTTAAGATCAGGCTGGACGGATTTAACCGATGGATTGGCATGTGCGAGAAGGTTGATAAAAACTGCCGTTAACATAAGTCCTGTAAATACAGTAAACATTCCCACCAGGACAATCTCTCCAATGTAGGAGAGTTTAACTCTTTCAAACTCCTCGATTGCTCTGATAGCCATCTCAGGCGGTATTTCTAAACTAGTTAAATTGTTTTTAATATCAGGTAAAAAATTGTCTTTAAGAATTTCAAAAAGTTTCTTGCTCGGTATTCCTGTCTTGTCGGATAGGTCAAGAATGGTAATAGGTTCGGTTAAATCGGCATCACCGACTTCCTGTCCCTGGGTGGATGTAGTTGAGACTATTCCAAAAATTAAAATAGAAAAAATCCAGATAAATCTCATCCCGATTATACCTACAGGGGAATATTTCCGTGTTTTCGGGGCGGGTTTGTATCTTTTTTCGATGCAAGCATCTCGAGTGCGCGAATTATGCGAAAACGGGTTGTGGCCGGTTCGATTATATCGTCGATATATCCCTTTTCCGCGGCTCTATAGGGGTTGAAAAACTTATCTCTGTATTCGCTTTCTTTACTGTTTAGAAACTCTTCTGTATTTTCCGCCTCTTTAGCCTCTTTTCTAAAGACTATTTCCACAGCTCCCTTTGCACCCATAACTGCAATTTCTGCTGTAGGCCAGGCGTAAACCAAATCGGCTCTCAAATGCCTGCTGTTCATTACAATATAGGCACCTCCGTAGGATTTTCTTAAAATAATTGTTACTTTTGGTACAGTTGCCTCTGCAAATGCATACATGAGCTTTGCGCCATGACGGATAATTCCTCCATGTTCCTGGTTTGTACCCGGCATGAACCCCGGTACATCCTGTAGCACAACCAGAGGTATGTTGAAAGAATCACAGAAACGGACAAAACGAGCCGCCTTAACAGAAGCGTTTATATCAAGGGCTCCTGCCATGATCTTCGGTTGATTGGCTATTATGCCGACCGGATATCCGTTAAACCTTGCAAATCCCACTACAACGTTCTGTGCGAAATTGCGGGAGACCTCAAGAAAGTCGCCGTCGTCTACAATCGTAGTTACTATCTCGAAAATATCGTAGGGTTTGTTGGGATCCTCCGGAATGAGCGAGTTTAACTTCTCTCCTCTTCGCTTAACATCGTCCTTCGTGGTTACCCGGGGAGGATCTTCCAGGTTATTAGATGGAAGAAAGCTTAAAAGTTTTCGAATAAGAGCGAGAGTTTCCCTCTCATCTTTTGTTATGAATTGAGCAACCCCTGATCTGGATGCATGAACCTCTGCACCTCCCAGTTCTTCGATGGTAACATCTTCGTTTAAAACAGTTTTAACTACTTTGGGACCGGTTACAAACATATAACTGCTCTGCTGATTCATGAATATGAAGTCGGTTATCGCCGGTGAGTAGACTGCTCCTCCGGCACATGGTCCCATAATTGCAGATATTTGGGGTATAACTCCCGATGCCATTACATTTCTCAAGAAAATATCGCCGTATCCGGCAAGAGAATCGATTCCCTCCTGTACACGCGCACCGCCGGAATCGTTAAGCCCTATCAAGGGGTAACCCATTTTCATGGCCATATCCATGATTTTGCATATTTTCTCTGCATGTGCCTTTGAAAGGGAACCACCATGAACAGTAAAGTCCTGTGCAAAGAGAAACACCGGTCTGCCATCGATACTCGCACATCCGGTGATTACACCATCTCCAGGGATCATACTTTTTTCCATCCCAAAATCGGTACATCTATGAAGCACGAAAGCATCAAACTCCTCGAAACTTTCGGAATCCACCAGCAGAGCGATCCTCTCTCTTGCCGTTAGCTTGCCTTTCTGATGTTGTGCTTCTATCTTCTTCTCTCCGCCACCGATTCGGGCGAGTTTGAGTTTTTTTTCAAGTAATTTTAGCTTTTCGATTTCACCCATAATTATTATGTTGCCTTTTATTTTGTTGGCAAGAATTAAACCAGAAACTTAAATATTTATCAACCGCTTTAAAGCAGGCTATCGGAGGCGGCAGACCTTAAGAGGATGAATACCTTTTCAGTTATTCGACGCCAGGAAGATTGTTATCTCTTCAAGGAGTCTTCTCTACTGTATAGAACGCTGTAAATCCAATTGTGGAAATCGGTACTGTAGTAACCCGTTTTTACAAGAGTTTCCGCATTGAGAATTGAAGCTCCTGCCGCACCCCTTACAGTATTGTGACCGAGAATGATCATCTTAACATCGAATACGGGGCATTCCCTGATCCTGCCTACACATAACGACATACCTCTGTTGGTCCACACATCTCTTAGAGGCTGAGGTCTATCTTCTTCATCGAGAACTACAATGGGGTTATCGGGGGCGGAGGGAAGTTTAAGCTCTTGGGGCAGCCCTCGAAACTCAGCCAGTGTATTCCTGACATCTTCTATTGAAGGAACATTCGAAAACTTAATCGATAGAGTCTCTGTATGTCCGTCGTAAACAGGAACCCTGTGACACTGAGCACTGATTTTAATATCGGCCGGAATTACACCCTTTTCTGTGTATGTTCCGAGAATCTTCTGTGTCTCCGTCTCCAATTTTTCTTCTTCGTCTTTGATATAGGGAATGATATTCCCGAGAATATCCAGTGAAGCAACTCCCGGATATCCTGCACCGGATACAGCCTGCATTGTAGTTACATTAACCGCATCTACACCAAACTTCCTGTGAAGTGGGGCAAGTGTCATGGCCAGAAACATCGTGGAGCAGTTGGAGTTGGTAATAATTGCACCGGTGTAGGGTTGCTTCTTGATAAGCTCCAGATGATCGGGATTTATCTCAGGAATAATGAGAGGAACATCTTCATCCATCCGATGATTTTTTGAGTTGCTTATAACGAGATGGCCGGCATGAGCAAATTTTTCCTCTACAGGTCCTGCCACAGATGAGTCAAGACCAGAAAAAAGTATCTTGCTCTTAAGCTCTTCCTCTGTGGATTTAACGATCATGTTTCCAATTTCAGAGGATAGAGGTCTCTCCTGTTTCCATCTGCATACCTTTCCAAAGGGTTGCCCTGCGGATCTAGGTGAAGCCACCAGTTCCTTAACCTCGAAAAAGGGGTGGTTTTCTAGCAATACAATAAACTTCTGTCCCACCATACCTGTTGCACCAAGTACAGCTACCGGTAATCTCTCCATAATTAACCTCCTATAGTTTAGGTTTATGGATCAAGAGTAGTGGGATTGTCGATTTGATCTCTTCTACCGAAGGAGATCAATAGCTCTCCACTTTTTAAGTGACAGTCCCTGGGATTTAGCCCAGGCGACCAGGAGCCTGGCCATGGGAAACCCGGCCCCTTCGGCGGTCAACCCCTTTCAGCATGCTCTAATAACGGAATCCCATTTCCTATAAGCATCTTACTCTTGATGACCGCGCCTCTATTGATCCATTTGTGTAAGTCTCAGAAGTTTAATCAAACATGTGCTTTTCTGTCAACAGTTTTAGGTATATTTTTTCTTAATAAGTTGATATTTTAGGAGGATAAGGCAAAAGAAAGGAGCGCAGAGGGAATGAACAAAGATTTTAAAGAAAGAGTTAAAGGGGCGGTTGATTCGGTCAGGTCTATTTCAGGAGATTCCCCGGAAGTAGGGTTGATCCTTGGCTCGGGATTATCCGGTCTGGCAGAAAAGTTCGTAGGAGTTGAGATAAGCTACAAACGAATAGAAGACTTCCCGAGACCAACGGTGGAGGGGCACAGAGGGGTTTTAAAATTGAGCTCGAAAACCGCAGTAATGGCGGGAAGGTTTCACTTCTACGAAGGATATACCATGAAAGAGGTTGTTCTTCCTGTATTTTTACTAAATGGGCTGGGGGTTAAAAAACTGATAGTTACCAATGCAGCCGGAGGCATAAATCAATCTTACAGTCCTGGCGATCTGGTTTTAATAAAAGATCATATCAATCTTTTAGGAGATAACCCCCTTGTGGGGAGCCATCTTGAGATGGGCCCCCGTTTTCCCGATATGACATTTGCCTATTCAAAAGAGTTGAGAAATATAGCGGTTAAAGCTGCAGATTACGATCTCCCTGAAGGTGTGTATGCTGCAATGAGGGGTCCCAGTTATGAAACACCTGCAGAAATAAGGATGCTCAGGTTCCTCGGTGCGGACATGGTAGGTATGTCTACCGTACCAGAGGTAATTGCAGCACGATATTTAAATATGGATGTACTTGGCATATCCTGTATTACCAATATGGCAGCAGGAATACTGGATAAGCCCCTGGATCATAGTGAAGTTATTGAGACAGGGAAAAGAGCCGAGTCCCGTTTAACGGAACTCGTTCTTAAGGTATGCTCTATTCTTGACAGTTAAAATGAAAGCAAAACAACTGCTTAAACGAGGAGTAATATCTGTTATCAAACACACTATTGCAGAAGCCGGGGGAAATGAAGTTCTTTTCGTTGGCAGAATTGATGATAAGGGTATAGTCTCCGAAATAACGGTAGCCGCCAGAGGTGACGAAAGCGCCGTTCCTGCTCTTTTCAGGTATATGGAAGAGAGCGATGTGGTTCTACACAATCACCCTTCGGGAATGCTTACCCCCAGCAACGCAGACCTTCAAATTGCTTCTCAACTGGGAAACCATGGAATCGGCTTTTATATCATAGATAATCGGGTTGAAAACCTCTATGCAGTAGCCGAGCCTATCGGGAAGAAGCAACGTGAAGAGCTCGATTCATCTGAACTTGAAGGCTGTCTCCTGCCCGGAGGACCTCTGAGCAGGGAAATCGATTATTATGAAACGAGGCATTCTCAGGTAGAGATGTTGAAAGCCGTGGTGGATAGCTTTAACAGGGATCGAATATGTGTAATAGAGGCTGGAACAGGGGTGGGTAAATCGCTTGCCTATCTGCTTCCTGCAATTAAATGGGCGGAGCTAAATAACGAAAGAGTGGTCATTTCCACAGCAACTATTAATCTTCAACAACAGCTTACAGAAAAAGATATTCCACTTGTAACACGGCTTATCGATACTAAGGTTAAGACGGTTCTTGTAAAAGGGAGGGGGAATTATGTTTGTTTGAGAAGACTGGAGGAAGCCCTCGAGGAAAACTCGCTGTTCAGAGAGAGGGATGATGAGCTTGAAAATTTAAAAAACTGGGTCATGACTACAGATACGGGTAGTAAAAGTGATCTTTCCTTTTATCCGGATTCTTCTCTCTGGGGGAGGGTCTGTTCAGAGACGGATTCTTGCATGGGACTCAGGTGTAGCAGTCGGGATAGGTGTTTTGTGCTTAAGGCAAGAAGAGAAGCTTGCTCTGCAAATGTTCTTATTACAAACCATCATTTACTCTTCTCAGATTTAGCAATGCGCATATCGGGTGCTGGCTTTGACAATACTGCAGTACTTCCTCCTTTCAGCAGAATAATTTTCGACGAAGCACATACAATAGAGGGTTGTGCAACTTCCTTCTTTTCGGATTTTCTAAATAAGTTTGCCCTATATAAACAGCTCTCAAGGCTTTATCGTCGTAAAAGAGGGAGAGCATTCGGGGTCGCTCTAAAACTGGAAACACAGTCAGGGTTGGAGAAGTTTATACCAAATATTCCTCCTGCAGTTGATAGAATAAAGGAGCAGATGGAAGTCCTTGATGAATATGCCAGGGCTTTCATGGGAAATGATAGTACGGTGTGGATTAACGGTGATACATCGGAAGAAGTGAAGAGTAAAATTCTAAAGCCCATGCATGAACTGCAGAATCGTATAATCGATCTGATGGAGATATGCAGTGAAATTCTTGAAAGACTGGAAGGGAAAAACGAAGAGAATCCTGAAAGTTACGAGCTTGCCCTGGTTTACTCACGACTTGGAAAGTTCGCATCGATTTGCGAAAAATTTTACAACTACAAAAGCTTTTCCGATTGGATTTTCTGGATAGAAAAATCTTACACTTCATCGGGAGAGGGTTATGCCCGCTTCATAATTACTCCTTTGGATGTATCTTCTCTCATGCGAGAAGCGGTATTTGAGCCCTATCAATCAGTTGTCTGTACTTCCGCTACCCTAACGGTAAAAAGGAGCTTCTCATTCTGGATGTCCAGACTTGGATTGAAAGGTTTTAGAGAAAAGGAGGTGGATACGGCCATATTTCCATCTCCCTTCCCGTACAAAGATCATGTTCTCCTTGCAATTCCTGAAGATATTCCTCCGCCAGATGAAGGAGGCTACGAAGAGCATTTATCCGGTTACATCGGAAAAGTTCTTGAAATATCCGAAGGGAAGGCCCTGGTGCTATTTACCTCCTATGAGTTGTTGAAGAAAATCTATCAAGAGGTAAAGGTAAGACTGAATGAGCTGGGAATTACGGTATTACGTCAGGGGGAGGATGATAGAGCAAGGTTGCTTAATAGATTTAACACCGACACTGCGAGTGTTCTTTTCGCAACGGATTCTTTCTGGACAGGTATTGATGCACCAGGAGAAACTTTAAAGGTCGTAATAATAAGCAGGCTTCCCTTTAGAGTCCCTACAGATCCCGTGGTAAGGGCAAGAATGGAAGCTATTTCAAGAGGAGGAGGCAATCCCTTTATGGAAATGGCTCTTCCGGAGGCGGTGCTTAAGTTTAAACAGGGGTTTGGTCGTCTCATGAGAAGAAATACCGATCGAGGCGTAGTTCTCGTGCTGGATTCAAGGGTAGTTAAAAAGAGCTATGGTGCTCTCTTTACAGCTTCTCTCCCCGAGACGTTTAAGATTGTAAAAGGAGGAGATGAAGTTTTACAACGTATAGAAAACTTCCTCTACGGTTAAACAGAGTAACCACTACATAGAAAAAGAGCAGCTACCGTGAGCTGCTCTTTTAAAATGCGGAAAAAGTTATTCTTCCAGAATAGCGAGAACATCGGACATTTTAAGAATCAAATGCTCTTCACCATTTAACTTGACATTTGTACCGGCATATTTATCATACATGATCTTTTGACCAACCGATACCTTGATAGCATCCTTGTCATCGCCTATAGCCTTCACTATTCCGGTTTGAGTTTTTTCTTGGGCCGTCTGGGGAATATAGATTCCGCCCGGAGTTTTCTCTTCAGATTCTTCGATTTTTACCAATACACGGTCACCAAGGGGTTTGATCTTCATACAAGCCTCCTAGACTTTATAGTGTTTCTTGAAATAATATTTGATTCTTAAAGATAACTTGAAAAAAATATACGATTGAAACCGTAAAGGGTCAAGTTAAATCTCAATCTTATTGTCAAAAAATATTTCTTTTATTATCTTTACTTTAGGATATTCCCTATGGAAAGTTGGAAAAGAGACTTACATAAGGGGATAGAACAATTATCAAGGCATGATCCTGTTCGCGCTTTAAAGTTTTTCAAGACTGCACTTGAGGGTTGTCCCGCCCTGAAAGGGAGAGAGCTGGCCAGATTACTGTTCTATCTCGGTATAACTTTGATCAGACTGGGTATGGCAGACAGCGCTTTGAAAAGCTGGCTTACGGCAAGAAAAATATATAAAAACAGTTATTCCGCCAAAATGGTAAAAAGATTTACCAACCAGTATGGAATGGCTAAGCAGAACTCCGATGAAATGGACGATTGGAAAGCTTTTTACGCAATACAACTTAAAAAATATATACGTAATAAAAAATCCGGAAGGATGAGCACTTTCGCAGAGAGAGATATGGTCCATGATCTTATCTATGAGTATTGGAAGAGACTTAAAGACTCGGGAGTCCTCAATGAGAAAACCTGTTATGAGAAAATAAGGATATTCAGAAAGATGAAAATTATTTTTCCTTCTATGTTAGTTCCCGATACCACCGAAGAGAAGCTTGTTCCGGTCAGTTTTTATAAAAAGAGGCGGCTTGTGGGTAATGACAGATGTTATTGTGGGAGTGGTCTATCCTTTGGTGTGTGCTGTGGGCGCACTCCAGGGGAAAGAGAGATTTTAAATGGTTTATTTTGATACAAATTATTCTGTTTTTTGGGCTACTGTGTAATAA
>Ga0180301_10002237_pt1 | contig 15198 bp, 16 predicted proteins | sample GuaBasSediGuay16_FD_121797 | JGI IMG/M metagenome (GOLD analysis project Ga0180301, IMG submission 121797) | Subseafloor sediment microbial communities from Guaymas Basin, Gulf of California, Mexico - Guay16, Core 4569-2, 12-15 cm | ecosystem: Environmental > Aquatic > Marine > Hydrothermal...
AGAAGCTGGTATTATATTAGGGCTCCTGAGAGAGATCAGGTGGAATACATTTATAATTGGATATTGGACATAGCGAAGGGAGCAGCCCTAATGACAAGAACAAAACACAAAACAGAATTCATAACAGGATGCTACAACATGATTCAAAATAAAACATTGGCGCTAACATGTCTCAAAAATATGCGTGAAATAGGACCTTTAAAATTCGATGAAGAAGATTTTGAATTTGCCAAAAAAATTCACGAACACATCTCAATAGAACAAAAGAAAACCATGCTGAAGAGAAGAAAAATTCCAAATTGGGAAAAACTTGTCGATGTAGTTTTAGATGAAGAAGTTAGAGATCCTTGGGATGAGGGAATGGTGGGGCATGGATCAACCGATGTTGGTGATGTAAGCTGGCAGACGCCGACATTCTCCTTTACAACAACATGTTTCGTATTAGGCTCACCGGGACATTCATGGCAAAATGTTGCGGCGGCAGGTACGGGGATAGGGCATAAAGGATGCATATATGCCGCCAAAATAATAGCGACTACATCACTTGACATCATATTAAATCCAAAACTTCTCGAAGAAGCATGGAAAGAATTTAGAGAGAAGACTAAAGGTAAAGAGTATAAGCCGGCTGTACCTCCAGATGCGAAACCGCCACTAAACCTATTTACAAAAGAATAAAACAATACAATTATTTTTTAGATAAGATGACTTGAAATTCATGACAGCTATTTGAGCTTTCTCATCACAAATGTGTAACCCTTATATTTTAACATTACAATCTCACCTTCTCTGACTAATCTGTCCAGAGTTTCCTGAGGATTCAGATGATAATTTTCAAGCATTTTATACGCATAATCCAGTCTTATTGGATGTACATAAGTGATAGATAATATTGCTTGGATTGGATCTGGAAGAGATGTAAAATTTGGCCCCTCATATCCTGTCAGCAGTTCCACTTTGCCTTCACCCAGCACATCAACGAATCGATCATATATTTTTAACAGTTTCTCTTCGTCAGGTATGCTTACCCATTTCTCAGCTGGAGGTCTAATAGGTACGGATATATATGCTTTTGACGGATTCACAAATCCTATAAATTCACTTAGCTTTTCTACATGTTCATCAATATCATTGACATTTTTGACGATCATGGATTCAGTAATTAAAGTTCCATTGAAACTTTCTGAGAAGAGTCTTATTCCTCTCAAAATATTTTTAAGATTTAACTTTGGATGAGGCCTATTAATTCTCCTCCATATTTCCCCTTCAACTGCATCTATTTTCAATGATACTAAGTCAAATAATTTGAGATCTTCTCTAACTTTTTCATCAAACATTAATGAAGAATTTGAGATAATTGCTAGAGGAATATTCACATGATCACGTATAGCCGTTACAGTTTCGCCGATATTCATATCTAATGATGGTTCTCCATCTGGAACGAAAGTTATATAGTCCACTCTTCCTTTAAATTTCTCCAAAAAATTCAATAATTCTTCGAGAATTTCACGCGAAGTGTAGAAAACTTTTCTTTTATACTCATAATTTAATGTTCTGCCAAGCTGGCAGTATACACATGAATAAGTGCAGTGCTTTGGAGGTATATTATTTATTCCGAGAGATCTTCCCAATCTTCTTGATGGAACAGGGCCAAAAACGTATTTAAACACATTCTAAATATAATCGCATAAAATAAAAAGGTTTAGTTGTACTGTTTCAATTTCTCAGCTATGTTGATTGCAGTCTTCAAATCTTTTAAACCGAAACCTGTAATTGGAAGAAGAACAGATTCATCTCTTCCTATAATTTCATCTTCCACCAGCTTTTTTAATGCCGGGATAACTGTAGCTGATGTGGGTTCGGCAAATATTCCTTCTTTCGCCAATAATAAATATCCTTCAATTATCTCTTCTTCTTTAACGGATATTGCTGTTCCATTACATTTAAATAAAGCCTTCATAATGCTTCTACCTCTTGGAGGATTTACAATTTTCAATCCTCCTGCAACAGTCTCCTTCTCTTCAACAGGCTCCACCAATTCACTTCTCTTTTCATAAGCTTTCACTATTGGATTGCATGCTTCAGGCTGAACGATGTGAAGTTTAGGCAAATGTCTTATCCAGCCGATCTCTTCAGCCTCAACAAACCCTCTATAAGCTCCTAAAAAGAGGCTTCCACCTCCTACAGGAAAGATTATATGATCTGGAAGTTTCCCCTCCAATTGTTCTACAATTTCATAGGCAAATGTTTTAAACCCTTCTAGAAAATATGGACTCATATTGTGGGAAGCATAATAGATTTTTCCTTTCTCCATATCCGTTAATATTTTTTCAGCTGTTTCAGTTCTTCCACCAGCCACCACAAGCACTTTAGCTCCATACAGCAGGGCTTGAACGATCTTGCTTGTCGGAGTCTTTTCAGGCATATAGATTGTACATTTAATTCCAGCTCTTGAACTATATGCCGATATTGATGCTGCTGCATTTCCAGAAGAATCGTCTGCAATACTTTTTATTCCTAACTGCTTTAGCCATGAAATGAGCATGGTTGAACCTCTATCCTTCAATGATCCTGTGGGATTTACATATTCCAATTTGAATTTGAGATCTTTCACTCCAAGTTTCCGTTTAACCCTGTTAGATTCAATTATTGGAGTATACCCCTCCATCAAGCTAATTATATTCTTCTTTTTTATTGTTGGGAGAAGCTCCCAATACCTCCATAAAAATGGCCTTCTATTCTTTAATTTTTCAATTTTAAATTTTCCTCTCAAAAAATTTAGGTTGTATATGGGAAGCAGTGGATATTTACATTTTGGACAGAGCATTAAATCGCCATTAGGCATATAGGTTGAGCCGCAATTTTCACATTTAAAGCTTTCAATTTTCATCATATCCACCATTTTCAATCCGCATTTTATTGAGGTTTCTTCTCCTGTCTCTCCTCAAGTGGAATGGTCTTCCATAACTTTATAAATTCCACAACGAAGTTGACGAATTCTTCTCTCCGTTTTTTAGCCTCATCTAAATCTGCATCCTTTGGATGGGTAAGAGCATAGATGCCTGATGAAGTTATCTCATCTGTATCATGTGGCAGAGAGGCCCATAAAACCTGCTGAGCAATCTCTCTATCCTCTCTTTCAGGATTCATAAGTTTCATAAGTTCAGGTTCAAGTTTAGTTGTAGGCTTCCAATCCTTAACTCTATCCATCTCAACTAGATCTGGTCGAATTATAAGGATGCTTCCCGTCTCCCTTGCACCTGAATGCACCTCTAAATATTTCAACGCTCTATCAGCATATTTTTTGGCGAGCTCTGTTTTTGATGGACCCCGCGGAATAGCCACATATACTCTTGACTTTCTTTTCGCCAACCTTGCTGCTAAAGCAACTATTTCAGTATTTCCACCATGTCCATTTATTATAATAAATCTTTTAATACCATGCTTAGCAAGGGAATCTATAGTTTCAACCAGAATGTTCAGTAAAGTTTCCGCAGAGAAAGTTATGGTACCTTTAAATGCCATATGATGTGGAGAGAAACCTGGCCAGCATGGTTGAACCACTATTGAATTAGTTTTCTTAGCTATCTCCTCACATATGCTTACCGCCCATATAGTGTCCGTTCCCAACGGTAGATGTGGACCGTGCTGTTCTACAGCGCCAACAGCTATTAAAGCTACAGGTCTCTTCTCACTTTTAAGCCATTCTTCAAATGCTCCTCTAGTCATCTCATGGAGAAGATGTTTTCTCACATCCAAATAAACCACCCCAACACTGGCTTACAATAATTATAGAAATTGAACTTTTAACCTATTCTATACCTTTAAATCTTCGGAGGAGTTTATATATCAGATGAATGTATTGAATAATGAAAATGGGAGGAAAACCATTGGAAATTTACAGGCTAAATAAACTTTTATTTATAATTTTAATTACACTTGCAACTTTTCTAGGATCTTTGAATACTAGTATTCAACATCCAGGAAACTCAATTCTACTTGTAAATATTAACGGCGAGATAACTGGAGCTACAACTAACATGATTAAGGAAGCTTTAGGTATAGGTGAAATCAACCAAGTGAGACTTGCCATAGTCACTTTAAACACTCCTGGGGGAGAAGTAACCGCAGTAAAGGAGATTATGGACATTTTTGAACAATCAAATATACCTATATGTGTCTTTGTATATCCTCCTACAGCAACTGCATGGAGTGGTGGAACATATCTCCTGATGGCTTCACATATTGCAGTTATGGCTTCTGGAACAACTATAGGTTCATGTCAGCCAGTATATTCCACAGGTGAACCTATCGATTACTCAAAATATATAAATGCATTTATTGCATTAATGAGAGATCATGCAAGACTCCATGGTAGAAATGAAACTGCAGCGGAATTATTTGTGAAGGAAAATATTAATATGGGTCCTGAAGAGGCATATAAAAACCACGTTATAGAATTGATAGCTGACGATGTAAACTCCCTTCTAGCAAAATTGGAAGACTATTCCCTTATACAGATGACGAATGTTTATGGAACCCTCTCATGGAGGCTTCTTCCAAACGATGAACTTAGCAATGTTAAAGCCATCAGAATAATAAGTTTTGAAGATATCAGTAAAGCTGAAAAAATAGAATATACTCCGGGCATAGGAATAGCCGTCCAAAACTTCCTATACAATCCTCTAATCTCATCGCTACTCTTAACATTAGGACTTTTCATACTTTTCATCGGCCTTCACACCCCTGGATATGGTGCCGAAATAGTCGGAGTCATATGTCTAATTTTAGGTTTAATAGGTTTGGGAGCAATAGGAATAACTACAAGTTCAATAATACTATTCACATTGGGCTTCCTACTTATCATCGCAGAATTGAAAACCCATATAGGATTGTTAGCGATGATAGGCAGCGTATGCCTAGTTATAGGTGGATTAATGCTCTTTCCATCACCTCAATGGCTACTATATTATGAAATCACCGAAAGAATCCGCCAAATAATTTTAGGCGTATCAATATTTGTAGCTGCATTCTTCAGTATTCTAGTATATAAAATTGCAAAGGCAAGAAAGAGAAGAATAGCTACAGGAGAAGAAGCATTGATAGGGGCTATTGGAAAGGTAACGAGAAATTTAAACCCTAAGGGAGAGATAAGGGTGCATGGAGAATATTGGCAGGCAATGGTGGAAGAGGGATCAGTTAAGAAAGGAGAACTGGTAAAGGTTGTTGGAAGAGTAGGGATGACCTTGATTGTCAAGCCGGTGGAAGAAAAGGTTTAATTCTTTATAAGTTAATAAGATGTTGATGAACAATGGTATTGGACATAATATCTCTAATTGAAGGAGTAATAATTTTAATAGTTGCAGCAATACTTTTAAGCGGAATAAAAATAGTGAAGGAATGGGAGAGAGTACCTATACTTAGACTTGGACGATATATTGGATTGAAGGGTCCAGGAATAATCTATGTGATACCATTCATAGATAAAGTTCCCATGAGAATATCAACAAGACTGGATACTATACCATTTAGATCGGAATCCACATTGACAGCAGACAATGTACCTGTAAATGTTGATGCAGTAATGTATTTTAGACCTGTAGATGTGGAAAAATGTGTACTTTACGTGGAAAATTATCTGCAGGCAACACAATGGGCAGCTCAGACAACATTGAGAGAAGTTATTGGAAAAATAGAGTTAAATGAACTTTTATCGGAGAGAGAGAAGGTTGGAGCACATCTACGTGAAATAATAGATGAGAAAACGGAGGCTTGGGGAGTTAAGGTGACAGCTGTCGAAATAAAAGATGTTATAATACCATCAGAATTACAGGATGCCATGTCTAGACAGGCACAGGCTGAAAGAGAGAGGATGGCAAGAGTCACCTTAGCAACAGCCGAATATCAGGCAGCTAGAAAAATGATCGAGGCAGCAAAACTTTACGAGAAAAGTCCACATGGATTAATGCTCAGATGGATGAACATATTATATGAACTTGGACATCAACCTGGAACAAACACAATAATGCTTATTCCAAGCCAAATTCCACAGGCAGGAGTTCCCCCAATCGGAATCTTTGGATTCAAACCATTAACAGAGGAGAAAAAAGCGGAGGCATCGGAAAAACCAGAGGAGAAACCTGAAGAAACAACTGAAACAAGTAGAGCTAGAAGAATCGAAGAGCTTCTAGATCTGCTTTTCGGAGGATATGGAGGAAGACGAGAATAAAATTCAACTTATTTTTCTCTAAATTCCTTAATAAAAAGAAATAGTTGATGTTTAAATTATGATTATCTGGGCATTGCGATGATCTCTCTAACTTTAAGTTGAATGAAATCCCTTGTAAGTGCAGTTTTAATTAGTAGAGCAGTGTCAGCACCTCTACCAGTTCCTGCAACGGCGATCACATCTTCTCCAGGAGGTACAAGCGCAGCATCAGCAGCCATCATAGCAATTTCAATGGCAACTTTAACTCCCTGACTGAATCGTCTATAGGCTTCAGCAATCACCCTGTCAACTGTAAATCCCTGATATTTCTTTCTCAACCCGTCGCCAACACCCCAACCTAAAACATGGGGACATATAAGTACATCGGCCCAACTATTCTTCAAACTCTCCAATCGTTCAACATCATACTCTACGGCACCTGCATGCGTAACAATTATCAATTTAATTCTATCTTTAATATCTTCAAAATATTTGAGAGCTTTAAATGCAGTTTCACCTCTAGTGGAAGCTACTAGTACATAGCCGATATTTAACTCTAAAACTCTTTTCTTAACGATCTCCAACACTTTTTCAGTATTTTGAGGGCCAGGCTCCTCAAAATAATATACTTCTCTAACAATTACCATGGCAATCTCAAAATGAAACATGATTCTAGAGCGATATAAGATTATCTCTTCAAAATTTGGAAAACTTAACTTCTTCAATAATGCTTGAAAAGCGACAAACCCTATAAATAATTCTCATACAAAGAGATGCCGTCAAATACATGTTCAAAATACTAGAAAATCTTATATAATTCAGCGTTTAATTCTTCTCTTGTGGCGGAGAATTTTAACATGTATAGAAAGAAGGAGACGCTTCTTGCACTCATATTAACAATAGTAACTTTCAGCTTAGGATTAGGATATGGATTCATCAAGGGATTAACAATGGAAACCTCTAAAGGAAATCCTATAGAATTTTTAAGGGAACTTGCAAAATTTTATCATCCATATGATTTTAAAACTGCTATTTTCATTTTCGCTAAGAATTTGATCGCAGTTATATTTATGTGGCTTATAGGATTCATATTCAGCATTCCAGCCTTAATCGGCATAGCATACAATGCATTTATCATTGGATATGTTATAGCCTCAAGTCCAAACATACTCTTCTCCATTATGGCAATAGTTCCACACGGCATCTTAGAGATACCTGCCCTAATAATTGCTGGAACTGCTGGAGTGAAGTTAGGAATAATATTGATAAGGAAAATTTTCGCCATTATAAAGCACACAGAATATAAACTTTTGCCAAATGCAGGGGAAACCTTACATTTAATGAAAATTTCCATATTGCTACTTGCCCCTGCAGCAGTTATCGAAACATTTATTACACCTTTAATAGCATCCCTCTTCAAATAGTCAACTTAAATGCTAACTAGAGTATTTTATCCTACTATATTCGATTTGCTAAAAAGTGGTGCGATATCCTTCGATACCATATGAAAAAGTTAGATATCTATATTCTAAGAACAAGTAATCCCAAACTCAATCATACAGATCTTCTCTTTGCAATATAGAAAAAGAAAAATTGCGTTATTATGACTAGTACATCTGAGGAGACTGCCTAAAGTTTTCTGAAGCATTAAAATAGTTTCAAAGATACTAGAAGTTAAGAGCATTTGTGTTTTCTGAAGCTCGAAGCCTGTAACAAGAGCTTTAAATTTTATATGGAGAAATGATTTCCGCGTAGTAAAGGCTGTAAACTGGCTTCTTTCCGTGCAGTCTCAGACTGGAATGTGGATTACACTTGAAGATGCAGATCCAAGAGATGTTGAATCTGATTCAACTCAAAGGGCTATTTCCGCTCTAATCAAGTTTGATTTACCAGCAGACTCTTCTCCAATAATTAGAGCTTGTAGCATATTGGAAAAATTTATCTTAACTGAAGCTGAGAAGTGGGCTAAGGCATTTAATCCAGTTTGGCCATGGATTTCCTCTCTAGATGGTCTAGTAGCTGCAGGACTCTTATGCTTGCTGGATATTTGTTTTTTCCAAACTTCAGTGAGCCATGTAAACCACGATTTATAGTAATATGAGGCTGGTTCAATAAATGTTTTCTTATTATTTTTCCCCTGCAACCTTTATTTTTGGTACTAGCACTGTTGGTGCAATTGTATTATGGACTAGTTTTTGTTGTTTTGTTAAGTCTATGATGTTTAGTATTTGTCTTATGTTTCCAGTTATTGTTGCATGTTTCACTGGTTCAGTTATGTTTCCATTTTCTATTTTGAATGCTGTTGATGCGGTTGCTGTGAAATTTCCTGATGCTGGATCTGCTCCATGGGCTCCTATTACAGTGTCAATATAGATGCCTTTATCTATTTGGCCTGCTAGTTCTTCTAGTGTTTTGTTTCCCGGCTTTATTATTATGCTGCTTATTTGTGGTGTTGGTGCTGTTTGATATGGCTTTGTTAGTCTTGGCCATGTTGACATTGGTGTTCTAAAACCGTTTCCAGTAGATTCTCTGCCTTCGATTTGAGCATAGTAATGATCGTATAGTAGTGTTTTTACTTCTCCATTCTCAATTATTTTTATCTGTCTTGTCGGTGTTCCTTCATGGTCTATTGGTGTTGAGTTTGGTATTTTTGGGTTTAATGGATCTTCAATTATTGTTAACTGTTTTGAGCCTATATTGTCGCCGGTCTTTATTATTCTTGGATGAAACTTTGCTGTTAACGTGCGATATAAGGTGTAGCTTAGTAACGTCGCTAATATTCTTGGAGATATTATTGCTGGATACTCACCTGATTCTATAGGTGTTTTTGGAATACAACTCTCGGCATACTTTATCGTTTCTAAAATTTTATTAATTGCATCTTCCACTTCAATTGGCTTTCTATTATAAATGTAATCGTAGTATGTTGCCGTTTGATCATCTTTTACCGCAATGGTTGAAAAAGAAATCGTGTTATGTGTCTCTTTTACTTCATAATTTAATCCTAAACTGTTGATTATCTTCCATTTAATTGATCTAACTCCATTGTTGCAGGAGAGGATTTTTCCAGCACCTTTATACTTAACGACCTTGTTAAATATTTTTCTTGTATTTTCGAATACTTCATCTTCTGTTATTTGATCTAATTCTTCATAGTAAAGTTTTGGCACATGGCTGATTTTTCTTGATTCTGGTAAATCTTTTAATTTTCTTCCAGCTGTTAGTGCTATGTTGATTGCCTTTCTAACAACCTTCTTAATGTTTTCACGATTTATGCTGGAGGTATAACTGAATCCCTCTCTCCCCCTTGCTATTACTCTTATTCCTATTCCTTTCGAAATTGTTGAGGATGCTCTAATTCTACCATCTATTGACATTGAAGTTGAAATGTTTTTATCTTCATAAATAAATATTTCACATTGCTCTGCATTGCTTTCTTCAGCAAATTTTAATATTTCGTTTATCTTCATTTTTCATCCTCCAATTATTACTTTTTTGATTTTCATGGTTGGTACTAATGCTGTTACTGCCATTCTTTGCCCCCCTTTGCCACATAGAGTTATATAGTAGTTTGCTTCTTTACATATGGCTTCAATATTTTTGAGTGCTTCAAGTATATTCATTGATACTCCTACACTTCTTAATGGCTTAGCTAATTCACCGTTTCTAATTAGGAATGCTTCGCTTGCTTGAAATTGGAATGGACCCTTACCTGTTGTTTGTCCTCCTCTAGCTCCAGCAATATAAACTCCATTCCTCGTCTCGCTTATCAATTCTTCTTCACGCCAATCGCCAGGCTTTACCACTACATTTCCCATTCTAACTATTGGTTCATATTGGAAGCCTTCTGCTCTTGCATGACCTGTTGGTTTTTCTCCTAATCGCATTGCTGTCTCTCTCGAATGGATATATCCCCTTAGAACTCCATTTTCAATTAATATTGTCTTTTTAGGTTTTACTCCTTCATCATCAAAGAATATTGAGCCCCAAGCATTAGGAATGGTTGGATCTTCATACACGGTTAAATTTCCGACGGCAACCATTTTACCTTTAAGTCCTTCGAAAGCTGATGTGCCTCTAATAACTGAGTCCGCTTCAAAGGAGTGGCCCATTTCATGGAAGAAGTCTCCTGCAGCTCTACTCTCTAAAATTGCTATTACAGGTCCTGTTGGTGGGCTTTCTGCTTTAGATTGATTAACAACTCTTTTAGCCATTCTTGTAGAAACATCAATTATTGCCTCCTCTAATTTTTCAATTCCAGCTATCATTCCAAATCTCTCTGAATCATAGAACACTCCGCTTGATGTTAGGCCATAAACTCTAAATGCGAAATAGAATCTAGCTCCACTTTGAACTGCATCTGCACCATCACTACTTAAGAAATGTGTTTTAAACCAGAGGTCAAAATAACTTATATCAACACTCTTAAGTTTATCTCCTGCAATTTCATTAGCATTTTCAATTCCCTTCACTAGAATTGAAATCTTATCATTTAAATCAACACTTCTAGGATCAATTTTATAGTCAAATTGGAATCTTCCTTTTGCCAAATCAGCTTCAGCTAATTTAACTTCACACTTTCCACCTTGGATTTTAGCAAGCTTTACAGCTCGCTTAACAGTTTTCTCAACCTCTTCTTCAACTAAGTTATGAGTGTATGAGAAACCCCAGCATCCATTAACAATAACTCTAACTCCAATACCCTCATCAACACCTTCAATAATTCCGGTTAACTCCTTTCCTTTTAGATTCATTGCTGCTCTCTCAAATTGCTGATATCTAACTTCAGCATACTCTGCACCGATATGTTCAGCAAGCCTTAAAGCCAATTCTCCAAGCTCCATCATTCATCCCTAAAATATATAATAAATGTTCCAATAAATAAGTTAATTTAACGTCAACAATAAGTCTGATAGGAAAATCTGAGAGGATATTTTAAGCAATTTAGCCAAGACCTATAGCCAAAGTTTAGAGTGATTTCATAAATTAATATCAAAGAGATTTAAACTTCAAGGTTTTAAGGGTTAGGTTCTCTAAACATTAAACACTTAATAAAGTTTAGAGGCTAATGGGTTTAAATTGTTAAATTAGCATTTCATTTATGTGACAAATTTTATATATACAGGAATGTATATTCAATTGATGTATTATGAACTCAGTAATCTCAATCCGAATCCCCAGAAAATTAAAGGAGTCTATGAAAAATTTTCCCCATATTAATTGGAGTGAAGTTGTAAGAGAAGCAATTGAAAAAAGAATTCGAGAGGAGAAAATTAAGTGGGCCTTAAAAATTATGGATGAAATTTCTATAAAAGCTAAACCTGCGGAAACCTCCGAGAAAATTATAAGGAGATTTAGAGATGAACGACATAAAGGTGGTTATGGACACTAGTGCACTTGCAAAACTTTTTCTAATTGAAGAAGAATCCAAGGAGTGCAGAGAAATAAGAGACTTACATATCAAAAATAAACTAAAAATTTATACATGCGATTTTGCGTTAATAGAATTAGCAAATGTACTAAAGTTTACTCCAGGCATGTCTAGTGAAGATATAATTAATGCAATTAAGGCAATAAAGGCAATTGAAATCCACTTGACAAGTTTAAATGAATTAATTGAAGATGCAATCAGATATGCATTCAAATTAAACTTAACAATTTATGATGCCTTACATGCAGCATTATCAGAAGCACTCAATACGCCACTGATAACCTATGATAAAGAATTACAAGTGAAACTTAAGCAAAGAGCAATGAAAGCATCAACATACTTGACAAACTACAAAAGAGAAAGGTAACATGGCATAAACTAGCCATTTCATTACCATTTTACTTTCTCTACCTTTGGGGATGTTTATCAGATTTCTCTATTAGATTTGTGTTGTTGAGAGATATGGTATTATAAACTTGCCTAGAAGATATGATGAATGAGAAATCCTTGATACGTTTAGGTCTATTAGGGAGGTTAGAAAACTAAAGTTATTAAACAATTACATGGTTATTGATAATTTGGTAAAATCTCCTGTAAGTGTAATATACCTACTAAAAATAATTTTTCTCTCTCTTTACTTCATAAAGATAAAAAGTTCAATAAGTTTTCTGTGATGATAAAAACATTAGATGTATCTGTGTGTTAAACTTCTCCTGTTGCTGTATAGCTTACACCCATGCTTCCTGCTGGACTTGTCTCTGCACGATAATAGAAGCCATCAGTAAATATTCCTATTCCCATATCAGGATCTGTTGGATCTTCTATGTGGCCGGTATCTCCCCAAGAAAATAATCCTGATATTGCTACGCTGTGGGTTTTAGTTAGTGTTATTGGGAACGGTACCCATTGAGTATACCATGTCTTAGCTCCTAAACCATACCATGTCACTATTGAACCTAATATTCTAGCATTTCCCACTGATATGACAATTGTATTAGTTTTCATCTTCACTCCGCTATCCCTTATTATTTCAACTTCATTGAGCGGCAGAGTTAAGTTTCCAGGTAAAACTACTACGTTTCCCTTTATTTGAACTAAATTGTATGGGACAGAAATTGTCTCATTTCTCTTTTTCCAGACCACTAGCCAGCAATCAATAGTCTTAGGAGAAACGTTTATAACTTCTATTGGTGCATTAATGTAGACAGTTTCATTTTCAATTGCTCCAAATTGGCTTACAGTTATAGTAACTTCTCTAAATCTTGGTGTGCTAATGGTTTCAGGTGCTAAATACCATATTAATGTTCCTGACAATATGGCGCTGACAAATGCCATTAAAAGGAAAGTTGCTTCTCTTCTTTTTATCTTGTTAGATTCACTCTTTTCCATAATTTCACCGTGAAGAATTGAATGATACTACTATGATTAAAATGTTCCTACATACGTGAAATGGAATATGTCGTTCCGAAAAATGAACGAAATAATCCTAAAATAATTTTTATCTCATTATATATAATTGACAATTATGAAATTTAAATTTAAAGAATATTTTAAAGTCAAAGTAAAGTCAATTCCATTTAGACTTGATAAAGAAATAATTTTGTATTCTTATGCTCTTGATAAATATCCTGAAAGTTTTTCCATTAGTGACGTTTCAAAAGATCTGAAGTGGCCTAAAAGTACGGTGAAAAGAATTCTAGATAAATTAATGGAGAGAGGTGTAATTGAGAAATATATTGTCGACAATGAAGTTAAATATTGTATACGAAAGCCCATTAGGCTGGGTTTAATGAAGCTTTCAATAACTCCCTTTAGAAAATTGCCAATAACACTTTTCCTTGCAACCTTTACAACCTTCATTTGGATAGGAATAATCATGAAGAACCCGCCATATAACATTCTTTATCCAGTCACTCTAGCCTCTCTAGGAATATTAATGATATTTCTATGGCTTCTAACATATCTATTTTTTAAATATGAACCTATTTAAATCAGATCTAAGAGTAGTGTGGATGATCTTAAAATGAAGTGTTGAAGTGGCAACATATATTTTAGAGGAACTAGAAGTTGACTTATCTAGTTAATTCAATTTTCTCTATGAATTTACTAATCTTTCCACATTGATGCTATTTATAAATTTGTTATCTATTTCCATCATTAATTTTTCTATTTGAGAATAATGAATTTTATTTAAATGTTTAACTATTTCTTCGTTGAGGTGGAATTGATGGCTAAGGATCCTGTATGTGGCATGAAGGTTGATGAGACTACTGCAAAGTATAAGGTTGAATATATGGGTAAAACATACTATTTCTGTGCTAAGGATTGTTTAGAAGCCTTCATGAGAGAGCCTGAAAAATATGTTTTCAAGAAGCATGGTTGCTGTTGCTAGTGAAGTTTAGCTGTCTCTTTTCTTCACATATATTTATCTCATTTTAAATGGGGGCATTGATTGTTGAATAAAAATATTATTGTTGTAAAAATCGGTGGAATGCGCTGTGCGGCTTGTGCGCGTTTACTAGAGAAAATGCTTAGACAACTGGATGGTATAATCAGCGTTAATGTCAATTTTGCTACTGAGAAGGCAGTGATTGAATATGATCTGGGAAAGATAAATTTAGAGAAAATTTACAGCGTAATTCGGGAGGCTGGATATGAGCCTTTAACTGAGGGGAATGTTAGAGAAATATCTATTAAGATTGACGATATGAATTGTGCTTCTTGTGCGATGAGAATTGAGAAGGCTTTAAAGAGTATTAATGGAGTTAAGTCTGCTACTGTTAATTTTGCTGTGAAGACTGCTACTGTAAAGTATGATCCGAATATAATATCAATATTGGATTTGAGAAAGGCGATTACTGATTTAGGCTATACTGTTGTGTCTGAGGAGGAGGTCGATGAATCTATTGAGGAAATGAGGAATACACGTTTAAGAATGGTAATTGTATGGTTGTGCACTATCCCCATAATTGTTTGGATGATTCCTGAAATGATATTTGGTCTAGTTTGGCCAAGCAAGTTTGTATATGATTTAGCTCTTATTCTGTTCGCTATTCCCGCTCTGTTTTGGGCCGGTCTTCCAACATTGAAGTCTGCTTTAAAAGCAATTGCACATAAAACTGCGAATATGGATGTTCTAATAATGATAGGCACTTTAATTGCATTTCTAACTGGTCCTTTATTCTTCTTTACTTCGATCTTCAATTATTCCGGCATATCTGCAATGATAATTTCATTTCATCTTACTGGGAGATACTTTGAAGCGAATGCTAAAGGAAAAGCTTCACAGGCGATTAGACAATTATTAAAATTGGAGGCAAAGACTGCTAGAATCTTGATTAATGGAGAGGAGAGGGAGATTCCAATCCAGGAAGTTAAAATTGGAAATATGATGACTATTCGGCCTGGAGAGAAAGTTTCTAATCTGAAAAATAATCATCCAAAAATGAATTATTAGATTATATTGATGATACAGAGAAGTACAATCACTCTCCATCATGTTACATTATAGTGGATTTCTATATGATATTCCCTACACCTGATGAGGGAGTATGGCAGG
>Ga0180301_10002238_pt1 | contig 15191 bp, 16 predicted proteins | sample GuaBasSediGuay16_FD_121797 | JGI IMG/M metagenome (GOLD analysis project Ga0180301, IMG submission 121797) | Subseafloor sediment microbial communities from Guaymas Basin, Gulf of California, Mexico - Guay16, Core 4569-2, 12-15 cm | ecosystem: Environmental > Aquatic > Marine > Hydrothermal...
CGGACTGTGGATCCGGAGGTCCCGGGTTCAAATCCCGGCGGCGGTCCCACAATCTCTTCCTTCTTTCTATCCGAAATTTCTCATTCAATTGAGCTCGTCCGGAACAGCTATACGCGTCGTAAGTCTCCCCTCGAAATAGCGACAATCACCACAGAACTGGAGATCCCCTTTTCTTTGGATTTAAAAGTTCAGGCATTAGTTTCTTTTTTGTTTATGTTCTTAGAAATGGTAGGTACGTTAATTTTAATTTTACGTTGTGTTGGTTTGTTAATAGGTTTATTTCAGCCTGCAGGGATTTCCTCATTTCCTCGGCTAGGTGTTGGTTCATCACTTGGTTCATCTAAATACTTTTGTTGCTTACGTTTTTATTTTGTACTTATGTATGTTTATGTTTTCCATGTTTTTTGAGAAATATGGGCATTATTCCTCCATGTCCTAACGATGCTATTTCTTTACGTGTCCATTTTTCATTTGCCATTATTTTTGGCAGTAAGATGTCTAGTACGTTTTCTTCTTTGAAGAATACTATTCCTGCGGAAACGCCTATTATAGGTTTTTCACCGTAGTACGCTATTAAGCTCATTGTTGTTGGTTTTACAGGTATTCCATATGCTATGATTTTTGCACCGGTTGAAGCTATTGCTTTAGGTGTTTTATCTGTTGGATCAACACTCATACCTCCCGTAGCTATTACTAAATCGTATTTTCTAAGGAAGTCGAGAATGACTTCTCTAATTCTTGTTTCATCGTCTGGCACTATTGTTTTCTCAGCAACATAACCGCCATATTTTCTAACTTTTTCTTCGACTTTATCTGAAGCTTTATCTTCGATTAGTCCTTCATAAACTTCTGTTCCAGTAACTACTATGCCAACACTTTTCCTAATAAACTTCTTAACCGTGAATACTGGATAGTTGTTTTTAGCTATTTTCAAATGTACTTCAAAATCGTTTACAGATACAGTTAAGGGGATTAGATCTATTATAGCCAGTATATCGTTTTGCTTCACCGGAGAATATGTCCTCCTAGAAGCTATAGCGAAAACGCCCCGATAGTTTATTTCAAAAAGAGCTTTTTCATTAACTTTAAACAGTCCGTTATAAGCAGCTTTCACTAAAGCTTTACCTTCAGGTATTTTCTCGACGTAAGTACCTGGACCTGAAAGTTCTTTAGCGAGAGAATGTACGGCCTCATCTTCATGAACGAGTTCTCCTTCAGACTCGTCCTCTACAAAAATAACATAATGGCCAGATTTCTTAAGGATATCAATGTCTTCGGAGGTTATCACATGTCCTCTCTTAAGTATTGCTCCCTTATAGTCTTCAGTTATTAAGGATACATCATACGCTAATTTTTTACCTAAAGCTTCTTCAACCCGTACTGGCCGCATGAGTTCATCACTTCTGAGTAAAAGAAGTTCTATTTTCCATAATATTAAGTTTTAATATAGCATTTAAAATGAATGTCAACAAGAGTATTTAACAATGTTTAACTTTTAGTTCAAGTGGAACATAAGTTTTAACATAAAACTGAATTCTTCAAACACATTCTTCGAAAATTCACTTACATATACCAATTGTCATTAGTCAAAATAGGAGATTATCGCATGGTAATTATTGAGAATAAGGTGGAAATTCGCTTGGATTCTAGGGAAGGAGATGGTGGGCCCGGGGGGATTTGAACCCCCGACCACCGCCTCGTGAGGGCGGCGTCCTAACCGGGCTAGACGACGGGCCCCGTCGAATTATTTTTCTAAATGGGACTGTGGCTTATATTTTTCTACTTTCTCTTATGTAAGCTATTATCTTATGTATTGTAATGGCTATTAGCGGGACTATTCCGTTTTCCTCGGTTAACCCATTAACTTTAATGGGTGTTGCTAGTGATGCTTCATATTTTGAAAATGCTGCTTCAGATCCGGGTAGTATTAGGGCTACTTTCTTGTTTTCTTCTAGTTCTTTTAGAACACTATCGATTTCCTCACCTTGGCCTAATACTATGAAGCATTTTTCGGGTTTAATTATTTGTAATGTGTCCTCTAAGCCTTCGGTTATTAATATTGGTCGTCCAAGTTTGTATGCGAGCTTACTTACTTCAGCTAATCCTGTTTGTGCAGCGCTTCCTGAAACTCTAGAAAGCACGAGTAATGGTACTTCATGTTTCTTAGTATATGTTAATATGAATCGTGCTATATCTGATAATCTCTGAACACTACTTATATTGTGAACTATAATGTAAAGCATAATGCTCAATCCTCTATGAGTTTCTCTAGAACAACAGAAGCTATTGCCTTAGATAAAGGTACTGGAACTGACTCTCCAACCTGGTTAAATTGTGCATCTCTACCTCCTAAGAAAACGAAGTTATCAGGATACCCCATGAGTCTTGCCTGCTCTCTAACTGTTAAGAATCGGTCTTCGAAGGGGTGAATGAACCTTGATGATCCGAGAACGGTTGGTGCAAGTTTTTTAGGGTGAAGTCTTATTAGGTTTGGAAGAAGTTTTCCTTTAAATCCTTCGTAACGTATAAGTGCCTGACCCCATTTTACCTTAGCTATTCTCCTAAGCTTCCTTGGACTTAAAGGTACAGGTTCATGATTCGGTACTTCTGAGCTACCGGGTTCAGGAAGGTCCTTGAGTGCTTCTTCAACGGTAATATATTTTTTAACTGTTCTCTTAGGCTTTATTTTAATGTTCGAAATAAATACTCTAACTCTCTGAGAGGGTGTACCGTAGTCTTCAGCTCTTAGAATGTTGAAAAATATGTTACTATATCCTGCGTTTCTAAATTCCCTACGTAAAGCATGTTTTAATCCATCATCAAGTATTTGGGGGACATTTTCCATTATGAAAATTCTAGGTTTAAGACATTTTACAATCCTAATGAATTCTAATGTTAATTGACCCATAGGATCCGAGTATAGCCTATCCAATGGTTTCTCTTTTCTACGCGGATTAGCTCCGGTAAATGGTTCGCAAGGGGGACTTCCTATAACAACATCTATATCTTTTCCGTCTAAGATTTTGAATATGAAATCACAACCTATGTCCCTTATATCTTCAGTTACAACTATGGCTTCCGGAAAGTTCGCCTTATATGTTTCAGAGGCAAGTTTAAAATTATCTATTGCTAAAACAATGTTAAACCCTAAATCGTAAAAACCCTTTGCAAAACCTCCAGCTCCACAGAATAAATCCACTAAATTTATCTTCTCCCTCATTTTCCACTTTTTTCCTCACTATAAACTATCTTTTCCAATTCAGCTATTTTCCTACGTAAAAACTCAACTATTCTTGAATTATCAAAATACTCAAGAGACATTCCACATCTCGGACATCTAAAACCGTTTTCTAATGCTTCATCAAATGTAAATCTTACTCCACAATTCGGACAAATGTAAAATGTATTTGTTTCCTCGTATCTTAGTCTTTCCCGTAATTTATTTAATGTAATCATTTTTCTTGAACGAATTATTCCTAACAATCTGTCCCTCTCTATTCTCCAATAGTACGTGTACCATTCTCCATTTTTTCCTTTGGTTCTCCTATAAGAAACAAGTCCTTGCTCTGATAAAAGATACAGTTGTTTCCTCACTACATTAAGCTTTAATCCAAGCCTCTTAGCTATTTCCTCATCGTTTACTTCTTCGCCTATTTTGTAAAGTTCAGCAAAAATTTTCGCTGCTTGCTCACCTACCATTAGTTTAACGAATTCTATTATGTCGTTTTTTCTCTTCAACTTTCTTAATCACCTTTTTCCCTTTCTCGCAGGGTTCTACCTGGATTTTCGCGTTTCTAAATTTCATGTAGAGTTCTCTTCCTTCAAAGAGTCTATCTAGGAATATTGCTAAAGCAGCTACTTCGGAATGTGGCTGATGACCTATTGCAATATTGTAATCAGCTAACTTGTAATACTCTATCGGTACTTTTTCTGCTCCAACTATTATTAATTTATCTTTATTAGAATTCCTTAATTTAGGTATTATGTAGTCTACGGGCAAACCATACATTGTTAAATGAATAACCTCTCCTCCATGCTTTCTCCATTCATTAATGAATTTTTTAGCACTAACACCCTGAATTATTTCGAATTCTCCACCCCAGTTCTTTACAACTTTTCTTAAACTTTCAACAACTTTATTGTCAACAATATCTGCGAGAACAAGTCCTGATGCTCCAAAAGCTCTAGCAACTAAACCCACATGAGTTGTAATTCTCTTATCTCTCTCAGGTCTATGGCCAAGTCTGAGAACAAATACTTTCAACTTAGAGTCCCTGAAAGCTAACTAATATGAAATTAATTGGGCATTATTTCTCCTAAGCTTCTTTAAGGCTGAACCTATGTTTTCTCTAAAAACATGGATTTCGCATGTATAATATCCGTTATGTTTATCAACTATTTTTAACGGTAACATAATGTCACTTAACCTGCTTTCCGGTATTTTAGCAACTATTTTTACTATTTCTTTCGTAAATGCTTCTCTTATCTTATGTAGTAGTTCATCAATACCTATTTTCTTCTTAGCTGAAATGTTAACATAAGCTATAGTATTATCGTACCGTTTGGATAGCATATTCTTTATGAACTCTGTTTTACCATTTAATTCATTTACATTTTCAACTAAATCTATTTTGTTAAACGTAACTATCATAGGTTTTCCTGTAACACCTATCTTTTCTAGGGTTTCGGAAACACCGTTAATTTTTCTGCATATTTCCTCTAAACTTTCTGAAATGTCAATAACTAAAATTATTAGTGAAGCTTCAATTATTTCTTCAAGTGTTGAATAGAACGCTTCAATTATTTCTACGGGTACATAATCTATGAAACCTACAGTATCCATTACTAATACTTTAATTTTATTATCTAGGTAAAGGGCTCTATGTTTAGGTGAAAGTGTAGTAAAGGGTTCCTCACCTACCTTTCTTCGTATACCAGTTAATGCATTAAATAGTGATGTTTTGCCCGCGGACGTGTACCCTACTATTGCTATAGTGTTTATTCCTACTTTCCTTCTACTTTTTCTAAGCTTCTCTCTTAGCTTCCTTAGCTTTTCCAAATCCCTTGTAATTTTTGTTATTCTACGTTTTATCATTAAGTAGTAAGCATCAATATCGTATCTTCCGGAACCTAAGAATCCTGGGAGTTCACCTAGTTTTCTTTGCCTAATCCATTCCTTAACTATAGGTTTAATATGTTTAAGTTTAGCAAGCTCTATTTGTAATTTAGCCTCTTTCGTACCTGCATGTTCATCAAATATTTCAAGTATTAGCTGTACTCTATCTAGAACGTTTACATTACCAAGGCTCTTATAAATATTGAAAAATTGTACTGGTTTTAAACTTCCATCAAAAATTAATGTTATATCTTCTTTTTCCTTATCTTGCATGCTCTTTATATACTCTACAAGTTCCATAAATTTTCCTTTTCCAAGGAAAAACCTTGGATCAGGTTTTTCCCTGTTCTGAGAGAAGATCTTGACTATAGTGTAGCCTAAGGTTTCTGAAAGAGCTATGAGCTCCTTTATTCTACCCTTATTTCTTCCATTAACTGTGATTATTACTGCTTTCCTCACTAATCTCCCTTCTTTTTCCTTATAACTACAATATCCCCTAAGGTTAAGTCTTTATCTCCAATTCGTTTTGTAACGTACTCTTCAACTGTTGGTTCGAGAAGTTTTATACCTAAAATTTTCTCTAATCTTTTAGCTAAATCTATTGGTGGAGTTAATCTTCCTTGTTCTATTCTTCTAAGAACAGATTCTTTTTCTTTAACCTTTTGCGCTAAAACGCTAAGAGACCAACCTAGTCTCTCTCTAGCGCTTTTAATTCTTTGGGCATAGTCTTCGACAACCTCGTACTCCACATCTAGACTCGGGGTTCTTCTAAAAGGTAGTTTTGGCTTAGTATGTGGCTGCGCTATTTTCTGCTTTCTTACACTAACTACACTAGTGTAAGATGTGTTTTTACGACTCACCACTTTTATATAGCATACATTACATACTGTAAGTTCGGCTCCTTCAACGTAGACTCTGTACGCTTTACCTACTATAGGTCTACCGCAAAGTTCGCACTCAACCATGTTGCTTATCCACACCTCTTAAGCTAGTTTACTATAGCAATGTTATTTAATTGCTTCCTTTTATCACTAAACATTTATAAAAGTCCGCGACAACATTAACTTATTAATGTGCTTACTGGATAGTATTTTCGGAGAGGTTTAGGGTAACTATGGCTATTGCTAGCGATAAGGGGTTTCAAGATTTTGAAGCGCTAATAGAGTATGTTAAGCATTTAGAAAGGAGACTTAGAGAATTAGAGTCTGAAAGAAACAGTTTGAGAAGGGAGCTTGATTATTATAAGAGCGAACTTGAAAAACTACTTGCCCCACCATTAATTGAGGGACAGCTTTTAGAAATACTAGACAACAATAGAGCTATTGTCAAAAGCAGTACAGGGCCTAATCTAGTTGTTTACATAAGCGGAGCCGTAGATAGATCAAAACTGGTTCCTGGAGCTGTCGTCGCGCTTAACCAGAGAGGCTCAGCGATTGTAGAAGTGCTTCCATCACATGTTGACCCATTAATTAAAGGTATGGAGGTTATTGAAAGGCCTGAAACAACATACGACGATATCGGTGGCTTAAGCGAGCAAATTAGAGAGCTAAGGGAAACTGTAGAGTTACCTCTTAAACATCCCGAGTTATTTAAAGAAGTAGGAATAGAGCCTCCAAAGGGAGTACTACTTTACGGCCCACCAGGCTGTGGAAAAACATTATTAGCTAAGGCTGTTGCTCATCATACAAATGCTACATTCATTAGGCTTGTAGCATCAGAGCTTATAAGTAAGTGGATTGGTGAATCAGCACGCTTAGTTAGGGAGGTTTTCAGATACGCTAGAATGAAAGCTCCATCAATAATATTCATTGACGAAATAGATGCAATTGCGGCTAAAAGACTTGATGTTGGAACAAGCGGTGAAAGAGAAGTTCAAAGAGCACTGATGCAATTGCTTGCTGAAATAGACGGCTTCGATCCACTAGGTAACGTTAAAATTATTGCCGCTACGAATAGACCTGACATACTAGACCCAGCACTACTAAGACCAGGAAGATTCGACAAACTAATAGAGGTACCACTACCTGATGAGAAAAGCAGACATGAAATATTTAAAATACACACCCGTAAAATGAAGTTAGCAAGCGACGTAGACCTCTGGGAATTGGCTCTTAAAACAAAGGGAGCTACAGGAGCCGACATTAAAGCCATATGTATGGAAGCCGGAATGAACGCTATAAGGGAAAATAGAACTTTGGTTACGAGAAAAGATTTCCTAAAGGCCATAGATAAGGTTATGAAGAAACTTGCGAGATCTAAAGAAACACTTACAACATCAATTTAGCTTAATTACTTTTTAAACTAAATTAGGTTGAATATTGAAATGATAATTAGAAAGCCTTCTCAAAGAGAATTACTTATGCTCCGCAGTATAGCGAATTATCAATTCGGATATCCCTATGGTGAAAAGCTTATTCCTGACGATATTATAGTCTCTATTTCTCCAACAACTGGTAGAATTAGGAACGTATATTACAATAACGAAATAATAGTTACGTTAAGACCTTCAGACTTTTTCTTCTCACTACACATGCTAGGTGGTGAGATTCTTAGAAAAAACTCGCCTAAACCCATGTTTAGAGGTGTAGTGAGAGATGACGTTGTAAACTTCGTTAGTGAAGGAAGAGACGTTTTTGCCAAACACGTTATAGAAGTTGATCCTGAGATTAGAGCAGGTGGCGAAGTTATAGTTGTCGATAAAAATGACAACTTATTAGCAGTAGGTAGAGCTAAGTTAAGTTCTCATGAAATGCTAAGTTTTAAAAGGGGTATTGCTGTTAAAGTTAGACACGCTAAGCGAGAGTAGGTGCTTAAGCGGAATGTCTTCAAAAATGGAATTCATAATTAAAGATACAATAGATCTTTCAAACTCGACATTAATAACGGGTTTCCAAGGAATAGGGGCTGTAGGTTACATAGCTGTAAAACATTTAGTTTCAGAGCTTAAACCTAAGAAAATAGGTTACATAATCAGTAAGTACATGGCGGATACCGTGTTTTTCGAAAACAACAGAGTACTCTTACCTTACGAAATATACTTTTACAGCAATGGAAAACAGAAAGTAGTCTTTATTCTCAATAATGTACAGCCACTTATGAATGAAAGAGTAGAATATGCAAGTAAGCTCATACTTTGGGCGAAAAGGAACAAAATATCAAAAGGAATATTTATTGGAGGTCTTGACAAAAGCACTAAAGAGGAAGATGAAAAGGACCTTTTCAAGTGTGTACCGTCATCATTGTTTAAAGAAAAAATACCTGGTCCTATATTAAGTAAGGAATTAATGATAATCGGTCCTCTAGCATTATTAGTAGCTTTCTCTGAAATATACGATTTCCCATCATTAACGATTTTACCTTATGCTGAAGTATTAAGACCCGATCCTGCTGCAGCAGCAGTAGCAGTTAACGTAATAAATGAAATGTTAAGTCTCAACGTCGATGTAAATAGGCTTTATGAAGACGCTAAAGTTATTGAGGAGCGTGTTAAGAGGTTTGAAGAATTTCAGAAAGCATTAGAAAGCAGAGTTAAGGAAAGAGCTTCACATTACATGTAGGTAATCTTTAAGCTTCCTTATTAATCCCCCTATGTCCTCATCGTAATGCTTAATTACATGAATTTTGAATGTATTTTCTAATTTCTTAGCTAAGTTTAATACTTGTTCCTCTAAATCCTTTTGTAAAATTACAAATAATACTAAGTCGTACTTCTTTCCATGTTTTGAAAGATAATTTAACACAACATCAAAGCTTTCCTTTAAGACCTTCTCATCATATTCTTTCTCATGCTGAGATAGGGGATATGTTTCCGCTAATTCCTCAGGTACTATGCCAAAGTAGGGCATAAACGCTAAAATATGAAGCTTTTGAAGATTTTTTTCCATTTTTATTGCATTATATATTTGTGATCTTGTCAAAGGTTTTTCCTCAAGACCGAAAATTATCATAGCTTTTTCGAAAAATTCTGGTGGAGCATATTTTGCTAAAACCCATTTCCTATGCCTTACGACTTCAGGTCTGCTAAGTGAAAGGCTATCGTATAGGAATATTCCGGAAACTTCAGGTTTAGATATTGGATGATGTTTTTCAACATATTCAACATACTTTATTAGTTCTTTGAATGCTCCTAGAAGCGATGGGTGCGCTCTACTTTTCTCCTCAAGAAGATCCCAGAGCGAATTTTCCCTTATTGCTTCACGTATCCTCTTTATTTCCTGCCATATTATGTAGAGATTATGTATCGCAATGAGTTTTACTCGTTTACTTCTTTTTAAAGATAGAAGTTCCTCGATTGTATACTTACTACATATCGGACATGAGCAAGGGAGTTCTTTAAGTTCTCTAAGCCTTAAGGTTCCATGGGGGAATATTAATCTTTCATCTTTAGCATAAAGAATATATGAGGCTGAATCAAAAGTATCTATGCCTAATGCTACAGCGAAAGGGAAAAACATTGGATGTCCTGCTCCGAAAAGATGAACAGGATAGTTTGGCGGAATAGTTGTTTTCACAGTTACTATCATTTTTACAAGTGTTCGGTAATCGTATTTTTCAAGTAATTGTGTTGGACTACCTATGCTAACCATTTTATATTGTAGCATTTCTAAAAGCTTCTCAGCACTGTACTTCAACAGGTCAAGATATCTTCCACCTTGAACAGGATATACCCATATGGTTTTTCCGTTTTCCATGTACTTAGTGCTTAGTTTAGCTCTTCTTATGGTTTCTTCAACAGTCCATTTTGCTTCATCATATGAAGCATGTCCTCCTGTGGGTACGTCTAAAATTACGGCTATGTCCGATCCTATTTTCTCTTGAAACATAACTATTTCCTGCGGTTCAACTTCTACATCACCATATTCTAAGATTTGATATCCTCCTGAATCAGTCATTATTGGTCCTGTAAAGCCTAAAAATTCGTGAAGTCCTTGCGATAATACCTTCTGTTCACAATGCTTCTTAAGAATATAAGCATTGGTTATGATAGCATTATAGCCTATTTTTCTTATGGTGTTTAAATCAACTTCCTGATGTAATGGATTTATTACGGGAAAAAGTGTTGGTGTAGTTATTTTGCCGTGAGTTGTTATGAGCGTTCCTAATCTTCCAGCTAAGCTCTTATCCTTAATTTCAAATATTTCGCTTCCTTCACTCATTTCGCTAATTCACTCTCTTTAGACTCAATATAGTCGTTAAAGAGCTTTCTTATCCTATCAGCTATAGGGCCTACTCCTTCAACACCTTTCTCAGTTATTCTTATTCTATCGCCAACCATAACTACTCCTGCTTCCTCATGAACCTTAACTAGGTTAGGGAAGTACTTCTTAAGTATTTCCGCGAATTCTCTTGCATCGAAAAGCAGTTTCTCTTTAGCGATAATTTCAGCTATTACATCTCCTCTAATTATGACCTTAGGATATGTTTCATCCCCTGCTCTCACTTCGACAAGGCTTATGTTCAATGATGGATGATCAAATCCTGAAAGTTTGCCTTCAAAAGTTTTTCCATCTCTTGTTATCACGAGAACTTTTCTGTCCAATAACTCTGCTAAGTCCATTAGAAACCTTCGTTGTGCCGTGCTACTCATTTTCGTCTCCCGTAGAAATGGATAAGGGTAAGGATATATAAGGGGGTTACGGTCTCAAGAAAACATGTCGGTGTGAAAATATGGTGAAGAAAATTTTAGCAATTAAGGGAAAGGTTGAATCAGTAGAGTTAGGAAAGGTACCGAAAATATACTTGTACAAAATAGTATCTTCAGATAAGGAAACGATAGTGAATTTGGAGTTACACGAAAATCTTAAAGTAGTTGAAGAAGGAGATATGGTTTCATTAGAAATTTTTGAGGGTAAACCAAGGAGAATAAGTGAAAAAGACTTTGTTGGTAAAGGATATTTGTTTAAAATAGAAAGTGAGAATTCAAGATCAAAATACATATTCTCAATAGGAGGCTTTATAATGACGCTTGTAAGTAACAAAAGCATTAACGGATTAAAGAATGATAAAGAATACTACATAAGGCTTCAGAAAACATAGCACTTTACGGTTACTTTTAAATTCTTAGAAAAATTTAGGGGGAATGTTGGAGAGGCAGTTTGTTTACACGCTAGCTCTGATAGTTCTTAGCTTAATACTCCTAATTTACTCAGCGTTAGGTTTTCAAGGATTCATTGCAGCAGTGCTTAATGGATTAACGGTGTTACCAATAAATCTTGTAGTATTAATCCCATTAGTATTGATCACTATGTATATTGGTTTTAAAAGAACATCTATTCTTCTGAGAATAATAGGTAAACATGGATCGGTTAATGTGGGGAAAGCGTTTATCCTAAAACCTATGATCGAGAACCTAAGTGAAGAGGAGTTAAAGAATGTTATGGTTGAGTTAAGTTCTTTCATAAGATTCCTACATGAAAAAAATATTCTATTTGAATTATCATTTGTGAGTATTGGTTCTAAAAAACCATTCCTAGTTAAACTTAGTATTCATAATAGCGATGTTAATGTTCACGATTTTGTTAGAACAAACTTTAAAATGTTCTGTAAAAAATGGAGCATCATTGATAAGGAACAGTTTTTTACGAACGCTAGAACTTTATCGCTCATAGAAAACCCTTTTTTCTAAAATACCTTACGATCCCATTGGACTTTGAAATAGTAGTTTACAATGTTGAAGGGTTTAATATAAAAAGGGATGCTATAAATCAGGAGGACTTATCAAACAATATTTGTATTGGAGAAATAGTGGGTTCTAATAAACCATATTGTATAAGGGTAAATGAAATGCTACGACATACACTTATTGTAGGAACTACAGGTTCAGGAAAGACAACTACAGCTTCAATTATATGTTCTAATCTTTTGAAGAAAGGAAAGAAAATCGTAGTTCTAGATTGGAATGGCGAATATTATGAAATTCTTAAGAAGTTAGGTGTTAAGGACGAATATATTGTTTTATTTGATAAACATAACCCCCTAAGGATAAATCCGTTCGAGTATAAATCAGAAGAAAATTATGAGGAATACGTCGAGCAAATAATAGATATTCTTGAAAGCGTTTTACAATTAACAACCCCGCAAACCTACTTCCTATATCAAACATTTATTAATAAGAGGAAAGATATTAGCTCCTTTAAAGCTCTTTTAGAAACCCTATCTAAAGAAACCTTTGATAGCGAAGGATACGCCGGCAGGGAAGCAAAATATGCCTTAGTCAGGAAAATTAGACCTTTAACATGTTCTACTGCTAAACAGATTTTTTCAAAAACTAGTAATTTAGAAACAATATTTAACAGAGAAAACTATGAGCCTAAGATATTTATTGTAGATTTAAGTTGGATAACTAATACCACCCTAAGGAAGCTATACACTCTCTTCTTGTTAAAGTCGGTATTCGATAAAGTCGTCCATAAGAGTAGGAATCGTAGTATGCTGAAATACTTAATAGTGATAGATGAAGCACACAATATTCTTGTCGAAAATAATGAATTATTGCAAAGAATATTTTCTGAAATTAGGAAGTTTGGTGTAGGATTGGTAGCTATTTCCCAAAGCATTATTGAATTACCTAATTACGTAATAAGAAATACAAATATGAAAATATTTCATGCAATTAGATCCTTTAAAGACATAAAAGAGGTTATGGGATTAATGCCTCCGCATGCTAATGTTCAAAATATTCTAATAAGTTTAGCTGTCGGAGAAACGTTAATTTTTGATAATATATCTAAGTATCCTGTTAAGGTAATGGTTAAATCTCTAGATTAAATAGTTTTTTATTTCGTTAAAGTCTAGAATTAAGGTCCAATCTATTAGTTTCCTAGAGCATTTCTTTTTACCAAATATTATCTCGGAAATTTCGTTTACTAATTCACTAACGCTTTTAGATGTAGCATCTATTTCACAGATTTTTTCTCTCTTGAAATTAGAGAGAGCATTAGCTGTATTTACTCCTAGTACTTCAGCTAAAACATTTTCTTTAATTTTTCTTTCATTCCATCCTCTACTTTTAAGTCGCTGATAAAGAGTGTTCGGATTTATTCTTAATATAAAATACATAGAAACTGCTTCTTCAGGAAAAATTTCGCCATAATGTGTATCGACAATAACTATTTCATGTTTAGTCGAACATATATAATTTAATATGTCGTTTACTACCGCATCTTCATCTATAATATACGTTTCTCTTTCTTCATCATATTCTATAATTAATTTCTTGGATAAAGCATATTCTGAAACATTAATGTATAGTGCATTTAGTTTTTTAGAAAGTTCTCTTGCTATAGTTGTTTTACCTGATCCAGGAACTCCTCCGATCAGTATTACTTTTTTAGAGCAACTATAAGACATTATTATGTAATCACTGAGTTTAAAATTAAGTTTTGGTTTAGAAAAAACTTTTTATTCTTCTTCCTCTTTCTTTTCTTCCTTCTTCTTCTCTTTCTCTTCTTTCTCAAGTTTTGAAGCTGCTATTATATCGTCTATTCTAAGTATTAGTGTTGCAGCTTCGGTCGCAGCTTTAATCGCGTTTGCCTTTACCGATGCTGGCTCTATTACTCCTAGTTTAAACATGTCCTCAGGTTTTCCTGTAAAGACATTGATTCCATAGCCTAGTCCTTCCGGTTTCTCATGTAGAGCCATTAGGTCCACAACTACTGTTACCGGGTCTAAACCTGCGTTTTCAGCTAAGGCTCTAGGTATTGACTGTAATGCTCCGGCAAATGCTTCAATAGCTAATTGTTCTTTACCGCCTACGCTTTTAGCATAGTCTTCAAGTCTCTTTGCAAGCTCTATTTCTATAGCTCCTCCGCCGGGAACTATTCTCCCATCCTTAATTACGTCAGCTACGGCATTTAATGCGTCTTTTAGGGCTCTCTCTGCTTCATCAACCATTCTTTCAAGACCTGCTCTTATAAGTATGCTTACTGCTTTCGGGTTCTTGCATCCTTCAACGAATACCATTTTGTCTTCTCCAACTCTTCTTTCTTCAACAAGCTCTGCTTCACCTAAGTCATTAGCGCTCAGTTCGTCAATGTTTGAAACTATTCTTCCTCCTGTTGCTCTTTCTAGTTTCTCCATATCGCTTCTCTTAACTCTCCTAACAGCCAAAATACCCTTCTTAGCAAGGAAGTGCTGAGCTACTTCGTCAATACCTTTCTGCGTAAATACAACATTAGCTCCTGTTGCAGCTATTTTCTCAACCATTTCCTTAAGTATTCTCTCTTCTTCCTCTAAGAATGCTCTCATCTTCGTTGGATCGGTTATTCTTATTTCAGCGTCGATTTCTGTTTTCTCGATTTCTAAAGGTGCGTTTAGTAACGCTATTTTTGCTTTCTCCACTTTCTTCGGCATTCCTGGATGAACAACTTCTTTGTCTATTATTATTCCGTAAACTAGTTTTGTATCGAGAATGCTCCCTCCATGCTTTTTAATTATCTGTATGTTGTCAACATCTACGTACCACTTATCCCCTCTCTTCTCAGCAATCTGCTTTACCGCCTTTACAGCTAATTCTGCTAGATGTTCTCTTGCACCATGAACTGCCTTGCTTGTTAAAGCTGTTTTAGCGATGTTCTTCAAGGTTTCGTTGTCATTTATGTCTATCGGTTTTGCAAGCTCATTTATAAATTCTATTACCTTCTGTAAAGCCTTTCTATAGCCTGATACTATTACTGTTGGGTGAACGTTTTTATCTAGAAGTTCTTCAGCTTGTTTTAAGAGTTCACCTGCTAATATAACACTAGTTTTAGTGCCATCACCTACTTCATCGTCTTGCGCTTTAGCTATTTGAACAAGCATTTTAGCTGCCGGGTGCTGTACATCAAGTTTATCAAGAATTGTGGCTCCATCGTTTGTTATTGTAACATCTCCCAAGGCGTCAACAAGCATTTTATCCATGCCACGTGGTCCAAGTGTTGTTCTTAGAGTTTCAGAAATAGCCCTTACGGCCATTATGTTTGCTCTTAGTGCGTCTCTTCCAGTTGTTCTTTGAGTTCCCTCCTTAAGTATTAGAACAGGTATTCCAACGGGCTGCTGAATGGCCATGAACAACACCCCATCTAAAAACCTTAAACCC
>Ga0180301_10002239_pt1 | contig 15184 bp, 13 predicted proteins | sample GuaBasSediGuay16_FD_121797 | JGI IMG/M metagenome (GOLD analysis project Ga0180301, IMG submission 121797) | Subseafloor sediment microbial communities from Guaymas Basin, Gulf of California, Mexico - Guay16, Core 4569-2, 12-15 cm | ecosystem: Environmental > Aquatic > Marine > Hydrothermal...
GTCAAATCCTGCAACGATCGTGTCACCAACGTTCGCAGTATCGCTTCGGAGCAGACAGTCCTTTCTCACAGTGCCGATTATGGCAACCGAGAGTGACGTGTACGGTGTGTCAGGGTGGAGGTGCCCACCCACCATCGGGACCCCGAACTTGGCAATTCCCTCTTTGATCCCTTCAAGTATGCTCTCAAGGGCGGTTTTGTCGCTCGTTGAAAGTACGTTGACCATCGCAACGGGTTTGCCGCCCATCGCCACTATGTCGTTCACGTTGACGAGAACAGAGATATACCCGGCCCACCACGGACTTGCATTGATCAATCTCCCCCAAATCCCATCTGCGGCAAAGAGCAAGTAGTCATCACCCCCAATCTCTATCACAGCAGCATCATCTCCAAAATCGATAATGCAGTTGCCATACTCCCCTCGCACAGACTCAAAAATCCTTGCGATGTTGGCTATTGGTCTTTTACGCGTCAAACCTTCAAATTCTCTGACCTTACACGCAATCTCTTCAAGCTCCAAAAGAACACACCTCGCAAATTTGAACGCCCAGAATTTAATGGTAGTTGTTTAATGCTATATCAGGGTTGTGCAACCTCATGGCAGGCGTACCTTGTTTGCTGCATTCCAATCATAATCATAGATATGTGCGCTGTTACAGAAATCAACGAGTTTCACAATCTTCAGATTGTTTGGTGTTAACACCTCACGATAGAGCATATCCACAATTGCACAGATATTCGAGTTCCATGCGCCATACGCATCTCGACTACGCCAGGACAGATGCACCTCGCACCTTTTCTCCCCGAGCGGTCTGATCCAGATTCGCTGGAGACACGGTGGATGTTCTGTAGCAAAATCCCGTTCTGGTATCCACGTGATCGCCTGAGCCCGCCGTGTCACAGTTCCATCCTTGAGACGGTCCTTCAGCACCCCAAGCTGATCAATTCTCTCATTATATTTCGTAAGTCGTTCCATATAAGTATATTCAAATCCTTGTTTCTTCCAATCATATTCTCTCGTGTACTGCTGCATATACTCCTCTATACGTTTTTTCCCAAACGGATCCCCCTGATGAACGTCCCTCTTCAAAATCTGACCAATCGCTCCACCAGAAAGCGTGACACGGCTGCAGACATCCTTTGAAAGATTTCCATACTCTGTTGGAAGCTCCATTCCAACCTGCACAATCTTCATCACCAACTTTGCCCACGCCCGCTTAAAATCCTCTTCATCAATCTCAACATTCGGTGGGAACTCCACCGATCTCCGTTGCATCATCAATCCTTACAACACTCCCTACTTTCCTCTATCTCTGATGTCCCGACCGGGACTTGAACCCGGGTCTGAGGCTCCGCAGGCCTCTAGGATATCCGCTACCCTATCGGGACGACACACGGTATACAAGTCTATCTGCCTATAAAGATTGTGTTTCAAGGGAGCATAGATTATATGTGACCTCTGCATTCATACTAACCATATGCAGATCTCATGCTCATCACTCTTTCTCTGGGAGTTTGACGTGGAGACAATCGTGGACATACTCCACAAAGCAGGCATCACATGGGTTGAGTTCTGGGCTGAAACCCCCGACTTCTGGCTCAAAAGAGATAACGCTGGCGTGGTGCACGATCTCGCACAGGCACTCTCAAGGCTGGATGGTTGCACACTCCACGCACCAATACTTGACCTCAACCCCTCATCCTACAACGATTACGTGAGCGAACTCACACTGCATGAAACACTATGGTCACTCGAACTTGCAAGCAAAATCGGTGCAGAGATCGTGACAATCCACCCTGGAAATCGCACAGTCCACCGCACACCAACAACACGCGATCTGGAAAAGTTCAAACACTACCTGAAAACCTCCCTAAAGCGTGCAACAGAACTTGGACTAACCCTCGCACTTGAAAACCTCACACCCAAAAAATGGAACATCTGCACCACCCCCGAAGAGATCAAGTCGGAAATTAACGAATTTGAAGGACTGATGTTCACATTTGACATCATGCACGCCCTTACCAAATCACTCGACCACGCACTCCCATTCATCGAATTAACCGAGCACATGGCAAACATACACGTAGGTAGCGTTTGGAAAGGTACCCATCACCTCCCACTACACATAAGCAGACCTTACAATCACACAACCAAGAACTACTCACAGAATGAAGAGCACGATGAAGCTGTGAAAATCCTGCACGCCCTAAAAAATGCTGGTTATGACGGCATCCTGACAATCGAAATCAACGACCTTGTCTACAAACAACCATTGTCACAAGAAGAGAAAGTGGCAGAGCTTACATCTGAGCACGAGTACATAGAAGAGATCCTTCAGCTATAAATCGACTTTAATCACTCCAAACCCTACACCACCCCGCAACGCAGGGGGAAGGGTTAAATCGTATAGATACCACATAATTTGAAATGCCAACATGCGATGATCTGTCCGGAATTGGAGGGGACTGATGAAAACCATGGATGATACACTCGCTCCAAATATAATAGACAACAGCCCGAACAGAGAGCTAATAAACGTCCTCAAAGATCAAATCAAAAAATCAAAAGAATCCAAATTCGCAATTGGTTATTTCTTTCTGAGCGGTTTTTCTCTGGTACGAGAGGATTTTCCAGATAGCTATGAGAATTTACCATTTCTAAAAATCGTTATGGGGAATGAAACAACGTATCCAACCAAGGAAGAACTGGTTGCTGGATACAATCTCAGGGAGTTGTTCAAGCAGAGGATGATCGAGGATCTGCAGAAAAGAGAGATTGGTGAAGATCAAATAAAACAATTGAGAACTTTAAAGGAGCTTGTTGCCAATAATATAATCGATGTTAAACTGTATGATGAATCAAGACTTCATGCAAAGTTGTATCTATTTTTAACCGACCCCGAAGAGAAATATACCTCTCCGGGATTAACGGTTGTCGGATCATCCAATTTCACGGCAGAAGGACTTACAGAAAATAAGGAGTTGAACGTATTGCTCACGTCCAGAGAAGACGTTCTTTATCTCAACCATTGGTTTGACAATCTCTGGGATGAGGCATCGGAATTCAGAGAAGACTTGATAAAAGTCATTGATTATTCAGGAGTGCTACCTGAAAGTCCTTATCCACAGATTGGCACATTGGTAGATCCACAAACTCTGTTTAAGTATCTTGTGTACCAGTGGTTCGAAGGAAGAGTGCTTAATCTCCTTAAAAAAGATATTCTCATGGAGTTTCAAATCGTTGGTGTGATGAACGCTGTCAATATAATTAATTTCTACAACGGGGCGATTCTGGCTGATTCAGTTGGATTGGGAAAGAGTTTCATGGCTTCTGCGGTGATCGAGGAATTCCTGAACGGAAAACATCCAAACTGGGTTGTAAATCACGAAAAAAAGCCGTCGGTTCTCCTGATTCTGCCGCCATCCATAATCTCTCAGTGGGAGGAACTTCTTTTAAATTCTGATTACTTTTTTAAAGATAATAAGAAAGAACTGAGAAGCGAATATCCAAGGATTTATGAGATATGCAACGATTCTGGCGAGGATCTTCTTGGCAAGATCGCTTTTCTTTCCCTTGGGATCTTTCAGAATATGAAAGAAGGTGAGGTGGATAGGCTGGCAGAGAAGTATGATCTGTTTGTGATAGACGAGTCCCACAGGTTCAGGAACAAAAACACGAATAGATGGAAAAACGCCAGAAAACTCCAGAAGAAGAGCGATAACTTCCCGAATAAGTTTATGCTCCTGACTGCAACACCACTCAATAATTCAATCGATGATATCTTTAATCTGATCAGGATTTTCATCGATGATACCTTTGCACCTTTCAGAATAAAGGGAATCCCAATAACTGACCTGATAAAGCAATATAGAGACCTTAAAAGAGAATTAAGAAAAAGAGATGACGATAAAATAAGAAAAGATACCAAAAAAGTGGCAACAGAGATCAAGCAAAAGATACTTGATGAGATAATGGTTTCGCGCGTGAGGAAATACATCATGGAACAGTTTAAGGATATCAAGGTTGATGGAAAACCGCTGGTCTTCAAGGATCCAAAACCGTTCAGCCTTGAATACTCACCTTTCTACGTTAGATCCTACAGGGAACTTGTGGATATGGTAAGTGGAAAGATAGACAGTATTCTATTTGAATACACCAAACTGTATGGTTCTCGTTTCGTTGTGTTTGAAGGTGAAGATGAGGAGGAGAACGGAAAACACTACATAGAGATAGCAGATCTCTTCAAACTTCTCCTCGGCAAGAGACTTGAAAGCGGAATATATCCGTTTGAGACCACGCTGAGAAGGATCTATGAAAAGGAGAAGATGTTTTATAACGTTTTTAAAATACAGATAGACACTATTTTCAGCGAGGATTCTCTGAGGGCGATAATTAAAGACGCAATGGAGAAGGCTAAAATAAAGAGGGAACTCGAAGAAGTATCTGTTGAGTACAACGTCGAGGAACAGGATGAAGAAACGTGGTACGACCGGCTGGTAAAGATACTTCTGGAGTATTCAGAAGATTTAAAGGAAGAAGGGGTGGAATATTCGCGGTTAGATGAGATTAAACTCGGTTTAAATAAGATTCTTCAGAATCTGGAGAGTGATCTGAGGATAATGGATGAAATCATCGAAAAATTGGATATGGTAAAAGAAAAAGACAATGGCGAGTATAAAATATATGGAAAGATACCAAAGGAAGATGGTATAACCGAGTTGCCGATCTATCGCTATGCAAGCGATCCCAAACTAAGTGCATTGAAGCAGATTATTGGAGATCCATCGCAAAAGTCAGATAAATTGGAGAATGTGGATTCTTTAAACAGAAAGAAGATTATTATTTTTACGCAGTATAAGGATACTGCATATTATCTGCATCACAACCTGCAGGATTGGGCTTCGAGAGAAACAGGACTGCACACATGGTTGAAAGACGTGAAAACAGACCGGATTAAGATTGGGCTCGTCACTGGTGACCTTGACACATCCACAAAGATGAATTACCTCAAGAGATTCGCTCCAGTTGCAAACAGTGGATATGGGGAGATCGAGAGACATGGTGAGTTGGAAATTTTGATCTCGACTGATGCTCTAAGCGAGGGTGTGAATCTTCAGGATGCCGATGCGGTTGTGAACTATGACCTTCCATGGAACCCGATGGTTATTGTGCAGAGGGTTGGTAGGGTGAACAGAATAGGCAACGAGACGGATGTATATGTGGTAAACTTCATGCCAGCGAGCGAGATTGAGGTCATCGTCGGGATCTTAAGCAAACTAAAGGAGAAAATTTCTGATATAACGCTGATAGTTGGGAAAGAGACTAAAATACTGAGTCCGGATGAAGAGATAACCGTGGAGACGTTTGGAGAGAAAATAAAGGACTATTCTCAGCTATCTATCACAGAACTTGAACAGTATGGAATATCAGAGGATTTCGAGAAGTTTTTGCCCGAAGGAATGCCACAAGAACAGGTGGATGAATATAAACTCTCAAATATCATTCAATACGAACTCGGGATGACGGATAAGGATTTCGAAGACGTGAAAGATATGAAAGATGAACCATATTACACTTTTATACATTCTGATACTGGGAAGATTATCAGTGTTTATGAGTTTTATCGTGGGAAATACAAGATAATGAAGAAGGCGATGAGCATAAAACCATTTTCGAATGAGATTGCGATTGAAACCCCGTTAGTATTCCTTTATCTGATGAAAGGGAGAGCAAAAAACCCAGAAAAGATTGAATCGGCTATTACCGGACTTAAAACATTAAAAAATGAGACTGAAAACATCGTTGAGAATTTGAAGGAACAGTACCAGCAGGAGCAGCGGGGATTTCTATATCAACTGTATAATGCGTTGCTGGTAGAAAGAGAGAAAGCAGAAGAATTCAAAGATAGATTTACGATTGTTATGACTGCGCTTCAGACGATACCCTATTATTTATACACGAAAGAAATCAAACCGAAACTCACCGAGGGAAACCTCATCGAATTGAATAGAGAGAATGTTATCGTAAAAGATTTTGCTGGAACTGTTGATACGCTTTTTGACTTCTTCAGAGAGCGGGGGCTTGTTGACATAGAATCGCTGAGATTGAGGGTCAGGCATCCGGGGTGGTGGTATGAGGTCTGACGAGATACAGAAGACCATTAAAAAAGGTCTTGGAAATTACCGCGTTAAGCAGGTCAGCATCTCTGGTAAACGATACGATCTTTACGTATTTTCTGAGGACGAAGATCTTAACCTCTTTGAAGGTTTTCTATTTACAGAGATAACAGAAAAAAGTGATTTGTCTCATCTCATAAGCAGATATCGGGCACATGTAAGCGGTTATGTGCCGAGATTGAGTTTTCTCTCTTATAAGAATCAATTGATAATCAAAGACTATCGAAAGAATAGACTCATCCGAAAGACGCTCCAGAAGATAAACAAATCGTTCATCTCCAAACTCAAAAAATCACTTACCGATCCAGATGAAAGCAATTTTAACAAGTTATTCGATAGAACTGACATCATCGAGGAGTTCTGGATCCTTTACAAGAAGAGCAGAGATCATCTGCTTGAAAACATAAAAGGAATCAGCGATGAAGACGAACGAATAGCATTCGTGGATAATTTGATGATGCAGATGCTCACCCTCTGGTATCTGCAGGAGAAGCGATTCTTTGATGATGATACTTCATATTTCATCACAAAGTTCAAAGATATGGGACAAAAGAAACTTTTTGGTGGATTTAAAAACTATTACGAGTTTCTCACCCATTTCTTTGAAATAATTGGCAACAACGTTGGAAATCAATACTATGAGGATGATACTCTCGGTAAGGTCGTGGTTCTTGGTCCTGCAATCTTCCTCAACGGGAACATCGATCAGGCAGCGATAACCATTCCGGATCGATGTTTCTACAAAGAAGGAATGACCGATACCCTGATCAACACACCTCCAAAGAAGGTGGGCGCAGACGTTCCGCTTTTCAACCTATTCGAGAGCAGAGACTGGACAGAGGGTAACATTGACGACTTCGTGTTAGGGGCGATCTATGAGAAGCTGATCACCCATATCGAGCGAAAGAAGCTTGGAGCATACTATACACCTGAGGAGATCACCGAATATATCTGCAAGAACACGATCGAGCCATATCTCATCGATAAGGTAAATTGCGAAACTGGCAGCGATTTCAAATCCATCGACGAGATTGTGGAATCTGATGACAAAGAGATGTTGCTGCACCTCTTTGATTCTCTGAAGGAGATAAAGATATTAGACCCTGCCGTTGGTTCTGCGCACTTTCTGGCAGATGCTATCGAGGTTCTTCTTGGAGTCTATGAAAAGATATGGGACCGGGCAAAGGAACTCGGGTTAAGGCGGGGACTTGAGATAACAGCGGCAGATGAGAATGGGAGATTGAAAAATATCAATCTTCTTGAGATATCTGATAGAGACCAGTTCAAAATCTACATTAAATTTTTTATTATTTTGTCTAAGAATATCTATGGGGTGGATATAAACCAGAGCGCGATCAACGTGGCAAGGGCACGATTGTTTTTGAGTATTGCAAAACACTTCGATGTAGGGAAGGGATGTTTCATACGATTCCCAAATGTTCACTTCAATCTGAGAAGAGGAAATTCCCTGATCGGTTACGTGGGGATGGGCGAGGATAGCAGGGTTAAGCAGAGCACCTTTGATATGTTTGTGGGTGAAAAAGAGGCAGTTTATGCGGCAGAACCGATAAAAGTGGTCTCTGAACTCGGGGGTTATCTATCTGAGACTGCCAGAACCCTTGGGATGGACGGGGATATTCTAAATGAGATCAGGGGGCTTAACGGGATTCTTTCGATGGAGAGAATCGGATGGGGAGAGTTCAAGAGAGTTTTAAGGACGAAGGAGAAACTGATAAGGATTCTTATTGCGTCACTCAATTCCGAACACGCGATGCCGCTCAATGGTCTGATAAAGAATATTACTGCGTTATTTGATGGTAAACTGGATGAACGGTTTGCGGGGGAGTATGGGATTGATCTGGATGCTCTCGGGGAGATCGGGACGTTCCACTGGATCATGGAGTTTCCAGAGGTTTTTCTTGATCGGGGTGGGTTCGATGTGGTGGTCGGGAATCCGCCGTATGTGAGAATTCAAATTATTAGAGAGGAGAATCCAAGCATAGTAGAGAGTTTTAATACACTATTTAGCTTTGCTTCCGGTAATTATGACATATATGTGATTTTTGTTGAACAAGGTCTTAATTTAATCAGCAATGATGGGATTTTGTCATACATTTTACCTAAAAAGTTCTTTAACGCCTCTTATGGCAAAGGTTTGAGAACTCTAATCAGAGACAAGAAATGCCTAAAAGAAGCAATAGATTTTACCCATAACCAAGTATTTGTTGGTGCAACAAACTATACATCCATCCTCACTTTAGGAACTCCTAACAGGGAAGCATTTAGATACGTCATAGTTAATGATTTTTCGAATCCTCGAAGTGTAATAAGCAAGATTTTAAGCAATCGTGAGATTAGAAATGCTGAAATCGTTTCTACATTTTTACCTACTGAATTCCTTAATCGAGATCCGTGGAATTTTAGCACAATAGAAGAGATGGAAATACTCGATACACTCACGAAGATTGGAGTTGGACTTGAAGATGCGTGTGAAAGAATATTCCAAGGTCTTAGAACTAGTGCAGACTCGGTTTATGTTTTTACAGGTTTCGAAGTGAAAAATAAGTATTTTGAAGTTTTTTCAGATGAAGCTGGGAAAACGTACGAAATGGAGAGAAGTTTGTTAAAATCATTGGTTAAAGGAAAGAATATCAAGCGATCTCGAATCCGAAAACCAGAAAAATTAATCCTCTTCCCCTATGAAAAAGCCGATACGGGAGGAATGGGTTTAATATCTCCAGACATCTTTGAAAAGACCTATCCAAAAATATGGGCTTATCTTAATGAGTGTAAAGAAAGGCTCGAAAACAGAGAAAACGGAAGAATGAGAAATGACAAATGGTATGGATATGTATATCCTAAAAATCTAGATGTAGTGGGGAGTCCGAAAATTATCACCTCTGATATAGCATACAGACCCACCTTTGCTTACGATTTTCTTGGAATTTTCTACTTTACAAGTGGGTATGGAATAATTCCAAAACAGGACTATCTTCCCAAATACACATTACTCTTATTAAATAGCAAGCTATCTGAATTTTTCTTGAGAAGACGATCAACAGAGTTTAGAGGGGACTATCGGTCATTTGAATTCAGATTTATAAAAGATTTGCCGGTTTATCAAACGGATTTAGGAGTGCAACAAAAATACACCATTATAGCAGATTATCTACTTTTTCTAAACCAATGTTATTATGACTTTTACGAATCCATTGGTGACGACAATAAAGAGGTTTCAATCTTAGCTTACCGGTTAGAGAGCATCTCTAACACCCTCATTTACGAACTCTACTTTAAAGAAAAATTCCACGAAGACGAACTCTACCCAGAGCCAAAAGAATACCTTTCAGAACTCCTCTCCAAACACTTGAAACCCATCTCCTACGACCGCTGGGCTGAACTTCACTGGAAGAAGCAGTTGGAAGAAAAATTAACACCCGAAGAGGAGAAAGAACTCGAAAGATTAGAAACAGAGAATACAAAAACAATCGAGAGCGTCTATGCTGCAATCACAAACGACAGAGAGATCCAACAGCAGATCGAGAAGATAAAGTCGCATGAGTGGGTTAAGGTGGTGGAGGGTGATAAGAATGGATGAAAAAATAAAACACTTTGTAGAGGAGATCAAATCATATCTAATCGGGATTTATAAAGAGAGGATCAAACAGGTCATACTGTATGGCTCTTACGCGAGAGGTGATGCGAACGAGGATTCAGATATTGATGTGCTGGTTATTGTAGAAGATGGGCTTGACCCCTTCAAAGTAAGAAGAAGTGTAAGTGACCTTCTACTTGAAATCCTCCTGGAAGAAGGCGAACTAATATCGCTTACAGCAATTCCAGAGGGTATCTTCAATACCTATAACTCGCCATTTTTGTTGAATGTAAAGGAGGAGGGAGCATTGATATGATAAAAGAGATAGAAGATCTGCTCAAAAAGGCTAAAAGATACTTACGTAGTGCAGAAGTATTATTAAGTGATGGAGATTGCGACTCCTGTGTTTCAAGATGCTATTATGCGATGTTCTTTACGGCTGAAGCTGTGCTTCTCACTAAGGGGTTAAAAGCATCCTCACACAAAGGCGTAATAAGCTTATTCGGAAAACACCTCATAAAAACAGGTATATTCAAAAAAGATTTGGGTAAATCTCTCAACGATGCTTACGATATGAGGCTGGCTGGTGATTATGGGACGGGCTCTATAGTTACTGATGAGGAGGCAGAAAGTATGCTGAAAACAGCTAAAAATTTTGTTGATGAGCTAAAAAATTATCTCGAGAGAGACTCAAAATGATCTACAAATCCTATCTCTCTGAAAAATTCGCAGAAGATGGACTTTATCCAGCGCCAAAACACTACCTTTTAGACACGGTCTCAAAACACCTCAAGCCGATAGAATACGACCGCTGGGCTAAACTTTACTGGAAGCGAGAGCTTGAGAGGGTTGAGAGGATACAGAGACATAAGTGGAAGATAATAGAGGATGGAGGGGTGTAGAGTTGTTGAAGGTGGAAAAGGTGGATGATAAGCTTTTAAATGAGATTGTTAAGAGGATTTTGGGTGTGGTTAACCCTGTTAGGATCATTCTATTTGGTTCTTATGCCTATGGGGTGCCTCATGGGGAAAGCGATTTGGATGTGGCTGTTATAGTTGAAAAGGGTGAAAAACCGAGATATAAGAGAGTTGTGCCAATAAATCTCGCCCTTTCAGATATAATCTTTCCCATAGATGTTTTTGTCTATGACGTGAATGAGGTCGAAGAGTGGAGAGGTGTTCCTCAATCGTTCATCAGTTCTATTATAGAAAAAGGGAGGGTGATCTATGAGAGACAAAAAACTTGAATGGATAAGAAAATGGTTCATAAAGGCGGAGAAAGATATTAGAGTGGCAGAGAGATTTTTAAATGATGTAGAGATGGCAGATATAGTGTGTTTTCACGCACAGCAGGCGGCAGAAAAATGCTTAAAGGCTTATCTAAATTGGCTTGAAATAGAGTATCCAAAAACACATCTTCTTGAACAGCTTATAGAACTTGCATCGTTAAAGGATAGGGATATTTTAAAATTAAAAGGGGATTCAGCGAAACTCTCACCCTTTGCCGTGGGGGCGAGATATCCCGAATTTGAAGTGCCATCCAGAGAGGACGCCTCTGAAATTGTGGAGATCTCACAGGAGATAAAAAGATATATTCTCTCCAAACTCCCACCAGTTTATGAAAAGTAAAATAATACACGAACAACGCTCCCACAAATACAGCCTGTACCCAGCATCGAAGAGGGAGCTTGCAGAGCCAGTCTCAGAACGCCTGAAATCGATAGAATACTGCCGCTGGAGTGAATTTTACTGGAAAATAACTCGAATAATTGGAAACAGGGAACACAGAACAATCGATGGCTTCCATGACACAATCGCAAATAACAAACAGATCCAGCGCCAGATCGAGAAGATCAGGGTACATTAGTGTTTAAGGGTGGTGTAGAGATTATGAAATCTATTGAGGGTATGGGAGAAATACTTGTAGGGTGTAAGGGGAAGGGTGTGTTATGATATTTGAGAAGATTCGTACGGTTCCAAGGTCTGATGAATTGCTTGATAAGGCTTTTCGTCGTGGTAGTCGTGCTAAGAGCGGTAAGATTAGTTATAATACCAAACGTGAGGCTGAGGAGTCGATGATTATGACTGCGGGCAATATTTTGTCGGACAATCTTGCGAATGTTGTGCGTAGTTTTCCGAGTTTTGATATGGTTCCTTTGTTTTATCGTGAGCTTGCTGATGTTGTTGTTGGGGTGGATGATCTTAGGGTGAGTCTTTCGAAGGTGGAGTGGGCGAGTAGGAAGGTTAGGGAGATTGCTCGTATGCACATTGGACGAGTGCGTCGTAGGGAGGATCCGAAGATTGTGCGTCAGTCTGCGGTTGGGAGGATGAGTTCGGTCATTGGTCGTGTTTCGAAGGATCTTGATTTTTTGAACAGTGCTCGGAATGTGTTGCGGAAGCTTCCAGATATACGGGATGAGCCGACTATTGTTGTTGCTGGGTATCCTAATGTTGGAAAGTCGTGTTTTGTGAAGTTGGTTTCAAGTGCTAATCCTGAGATTGCATCGTATCCTTTCACAACAAAGGGGCTTGCAGTTGGGCATTTCACAAGAGCTGGTGCGCGTTATCAGTTGGTTGACACGCCAGGGCTTTTGGATCGACCGCTCGGTGAGCGGAACCGAATAGAGCGTCAGGCGATTCTGGCACTTGATTACATAGCTGATGTGATACTGTTCATACTTGACCCGAGCGAGACTTGTGGATACATAATGTCGGATCAAGAAAATCTGTTGAACGAGATACGAAATACGCTCAACGCCCCAGTGATAGTTGTGTATAACAAGAAAGACCTCGTTCAGCGTGATTACGGGCTTTCAATCTCAACTTTGACTGGGGAAAATGTCGGGGCTGTGGTGGAACTACTGATTGCCCAAGTGGAGCAGGACATTTTTGAATCGGGTGAGTCGATTGGAGAGGCTTGAGACTGGAAGACAATTGTTTCATGCGAGTGGTGCGATAGTGCCGCTCATCGCTTGCGTGATCGGGGTGACTGCCACCCTCTTATTGTTAAGCTTCCTCTTTGCAGTTATCCTCTCTTTATCGGTCACTTATAGAAGAGGAGTTCACATCCCATTTTTTCACCTTTTTATAGATAGGTTCGAGCGTGCAGATGTGCGGGAGAAATTCCCTGGAAAGGGCGCAGTGTACTATGTGATTGGCATGATATTACCACTCCTGTTCTTTGAGGAGTCGATAGCGTTCACGTGCATACTGATTACGTGTCTCGGTGATGCCGGATCAACACTGGTCGGAAAGAACTTCGGAACCCACAGAATACCATACAACACTCGTAAGACGATCGAAGGCAGTTTTGCGTGTCTCGTTCTTTCAATCAGCGCCGCTGCAACACAAGTCCCTCCAGAACTCGCAATGGTTGCAGGAACAACTGGCACACTCGTGGAGTCACTCCCACTCCGAGTAGACGACAACCTCACAATCCCTCTCATCGTGGGAACAACACTATCAGCCCTGACAGGACTGGGACTTGTGTGAAAAAAGGGATCGTTGGATGATACTTGGCGGGGGGTGGCAACAAGGGCCTTAACGATATTGCAGCCTTCTATAGGGTGGGACGATTGTGCTGGTAGCGCGTGTTATCGGTTGCAGACCTGTGTTATCTCGAGGTTACTCAACGTATGTATGCCTCCCGAAGCTCTCGGTCAACCTCCCACTTGCCATCTCCTCGGCGAAAGAGCGCAAGACCGCCGAGAACAAGTGATATTTGAGAGTCCACAAACGAGTAGAGAGCTTCGAGTCTGCCAAGTTTGTTGGCTTGACCGAGATAGATGAATGCGAGAAGACCAGCGCTTGCAAGAACGCCGAGCGTGAAACTGAGAGCAAACAACGAGTAGAAGCCTAAAACCAGAATCATTATGAAGAGAATTGGTGAGACGATCATCATAAAGTAGTTCATCGGGAATACGATCTGTCCAAATCTGCCATACTCGCTGTTGAACAGAATATCTCTCTCCCTTAAGAGGAGTCGTATCAGTCCTGTGCCCCTCCTGTCCTTCTGAACGCGACGCTTGAAGAATCGACTCTGGCTTGCCTCGAAGAAACGGACACTTGGATCAATGATACTCCGATAGCCCTGCCTTCGGATCTTCACGGCAAGCTCGCTATCATCAGCAAGCGAATCAGCATCGATAGGAACTATCAGATCCTTTCTGAAAGCCGAAAAGGGGCCATGAAATATCACTGTTGAGTCAAGATAAGATTCAAGCAGCTGGACCCTCGACTGAAGACTCCGATACCCCTCTTCGACCAGGGACTCGTTGAGCACCACCTGGCGCCCACTAACAGCCCCAATACTCGGGTCTGCAAAGTTTGCAACAGCATGAGAAAGAGCCCCTTTATCAAGAAGACTGTCGCAATCTGTCTTCACCACCACGTCCCCGCGAGCCGCAGCATAACCCTCATTCAACGCCACTGCAAGCCCCCTTCTCTCACCCTCTTCAATAACCCGTATGTTGGAAAACTTCTCCTGATACCCACCAATTATCTGACGCGTGGAATCTGTCGACGAATCAACAAAGATCACTTCTATCAATTCGAGAGGATAGTCAAGTTCAAAAATATTATCAAGCTTCCCAGCGACGATCGACTCCTCATTAAACGTTGGTATCACAATACTAACACTCAAACGATGGCTCAAGCTCTTCCCAGCAGGCGAAAGACCAAGATCAACTCTGGTCGACAAAAGCAGATAGAATAGATAAGGCACTGCAAAGAAAATTGTTACCAACAAAAGAAATTCAATCACGAGCACACCCTATATCTATCACCCTACAAATAAAAAAGCTTATGCCAACAAAACCACACCACACACCACCCATCACAACCATTGTATCAGAAAACTATATATCGTCCAGCGTTATAAATTGACATCTCCAAGGGATAGTAGGGTAGCCTGGACGATCCTCGGGCCTTTGGGAGGCTCTGACTGCGGTTCAAATCCGCGCTATCCCACTCACAAAAGTCAAATTGCAGCGGCATTACTTGTTTATATAGGAAAATTGTTAAAACACTTGGATAAAATGTTTTACTGTGTTTTGTTCATTTTTTTAAAAATTTTGTTGTTGTGCTTGGTGTGATTTCGCCTGTGATGTTCGTGGTCATTATTTTTCGGATCTCTTCTGGTTTTTGTGTTTGTGCGAGTGTCCACATGAGCTTTACGAGTGCTACTTCTGGTAGTAGGTCTTCTCCTTCGATTATTCTTGCTGCGAGCATGTCTCGCCCGGTCTCGTATACGCGGTCGCAGATTCGTCCGTTTATGCATTGTGAGGTTATGACGACTGGTATTTTTTTCTCTGTTGCGTCTTTGATTCGGGGGATCCAGTCTGTTCCGACGTGCCCGAGCCCTGTTCCTTCGATAACGATTCCTTTGTAGTCGTTTTCTATGTAGTGGTCTATCA
>Ga0180301_10002241_pt1 | contig 15175 bp, 13 predicted proteins | sample GuaBasSediGuay16_FD_121797 | JGI IMG/M metagenome (GOLD analysis project Ga0180301, IMG submission 121797) | Subseafloor sediment microbial communities from Guaymas Basin, Gulf of California, Mexico - Guay16, Core 4569-2, 12-15 cm | ecosystem: Environmental > Aquatic > Marine > Hydrothermal...
ATGTTAAACAGTAAAGTTAAGGGTCTTACCGTAAAAAGTCTACTTGTTGAAGAAAAGCTTGATATAGTCCATGAGTTTTATGCTTCTGTGACTGTTGATAGAGCTGCTAGAAGTTATGTTGTTCTTGCTTCAACAGAAGGAGGAGTTGACATAGAAGAAGTTGCAGAAAAAAGTCCTGAAAAGATAATCAGATACAGAGTTGACCCTCTTTACGGGTTTAGTGAATTTAACGCCAGAAAAATCGTTAAAAAACTTGGGTTGGATGGAGAAGACTTAAGAAAGTCTGCTTCAATTGTTTATAACCTCTTTAGGGTTGCTATGGATTATGATGCTGAGCTTGCTGAAACCAACCCTTTTGTCAAAACTTCGGATGGAAGATTTGTAGCTGTGGATGTTAGAATTATAGTTGATGATAATGCATTGTTTAGACATCCTGAACTTAAAGACAGAGAAACAACAAGACCTGAAGATACACCGCTTGAAGCTGAAGCTAGAAAAATTGGTTTAGCCTATGTTGACCTTGAAGGAGAAGTTGGTGTTTTGGGTAATGGGGCTGGTTTGGTTATGGCAACTCTAGACCTTGTTAAACACTATGGAAGTAGTCCGGCTAATTTTCTTGATATAGGTGGTGGTGCAAGAGCAGACCTTATCAAAAACAGCATAAAAATCATACTTTCAAAACCTCAGGTAAAAGTTGTTCTTGTAAACATTTTAGGTGGAATCACCAGATGTGATGAAGTAGCAAAAGGAATTGTTGAAGCTTTAAACGAAACTGGTTTAAGAAAACCCTTAGCTGTAAGAATGATAGGAACACGAGAAGAAGAAGGAAGAAAAATCTTGGAAGATGCAGGTATTCATGTTTACTCAAGCATGGAAGAAGCTGCTCAAGGAGCATTAAAACTACTAGAAAAAAGGTGAAAATTTATGGGTATTATTGTCGGTAAAGATTCAAAGGTTGTGGTTCAAGGTATAACAGGTAGAGAAGGGACCTTCCACACCCAATTGATGCTTGAGTATGGAACAAAAATACTTGCTGGAGTAACTCCTGGAAAGGGAGGAAGTCAAGTTCACGGGGTTCCCGTTTACGACACAGTTGAAGAAGCTGTTTCAATTCATGGTGTAAATACTTCCATAGTTTTTGTTCCTGCAGCTTTTACAAAGGATGCAGCTCTTGAAGCTATCGACGCTGGAATAAAGACTTTGGTGATAATTACTGAACGTATCCCGATAAAAGATACCATCGAATTTTTAGCCAAAGCTAGGAAGTCAGGGGTAACGGTTGTCGGACCAAACACTCCAGGAATAATAACTCCTCCCGAAAAAACAAAGATAGGTATCATGCCCAACCATATTTTTAGACCTGGTGTTGTAGGGATAGCTTCAAGAAGCGGAACCCTTACCTATGAAATTGCATGGAGAATTAGTCAGATTGGTTTAGGGCAAAGCACCTGTGTAGGTTTGGGTGGAGACCCTGTTACCGGGTTAAACTTTGTTGAAGTCCTTAAAATGTTCTTGGAAGATGAAACAACAAAAGGTGTGGTTTTGATAGGTGAAATTGGTGGTAACGCTGAAGAGTTGGCAGCCGATTATATTCAACATTCAGGTTATCCGAAGCCTGTTGTGGCTTATGTTGCAGGTAGGACAGCTCCACCCGGGAAACGGATGGGACATGCAGGTGCAATAGTCATGGGAAGAGTGGGAACAGCTCAAACAAAGGTTGAAGCTTTAAGAAAGGCTGGTGTAGCTATAGCTGAGACACCTGCTGATGTAGCTAGGTTGATAAAGGAAAAACTTAAAGGTTAGAAAAATTTTTCTCTATAAGAACAAAGATTGGATTGGAAGAGACATGCCCATCACTGATTTTTTTAAAAGAAGTCTAGCTCAAAAACATCGGCTTTACTACAAAATATGTCGAAAATGTGGAGTAAGAAACGCGGCTTCCGCCTTAAAATGCAGAAAATGTAAGAGTAAAAATCTCCGATGGAAGAAAAGGGAACTAGGTGCTAAGAAATAATTTAGAATGTTCAATGAAACGTTTGAAACACTGGTATTTTAGGGTTAAATGTGGGGAGATGTTTCTGTTTATCCCCAAAAATCTTGGTTTGTAAAATGTGTTATGGAACTGAAAGGTGAAAGATACTGATGTCTCTTGATAAGCTTGGAGATTGGCGTAGAACCCATTTTTCTTCGGATATAACACCTGAACTTGACGGTAAAACTGTTACGGTTTTTGGATGGGTTCAAACTGTGAGAGACCTTGGAAAGATAAAGTTTATTTTGTTAAGTGACCGGGAAGGGGAAGTTCAGATAACTATACCATTGAAGACTGTAGACCCTTCATTGGTTGAGAAAATTTCAATTCTTAAAAAGCAGGATGTTGTAGGGGTTCGTGGAGTTGTTAAAAAAACTGATAAGGCAAAACAGGGTGTAGAGATAATTCCAACAGAAGTTAAAATCCTAAATCAAACAGAACATCCTCTTGCGTTAGACCCAACTGGTAAGATTCCAGCAGACCTTGATGTAAGGTTAAATGCTAGAATTTTAGATTTACGAAGACCGGAAGGTAAGGCTATATTTAAGCTAAACCATGTTGTAACTTCTACAATAAGAAATTTTCTTGAAAAAGAAGGTTTTATCGAAATTCAAACACCAAAAATAATAGCAACAGCAACCGAAGGGGGAGCTGCTCTTTTTCCTGTCGTATACTTTAATAGGGAAGCTTTTCTAGCTCAAAGTCCACAGCTTTACAAAGAACAGTTAACATCCGTTTTTGACAAAGTCTATGAGATAGCTCCTTTTTTTAGGGCTGAAGAGTCGCGTACAACAAGACATATTGCAGAGTTTATTTCCGTTGACATAGAACAAGCTTTTGCAACAATAGATGATGTAACAAATCTTTTGGAGAGACTTATCGTATTTGTTCTTGAAAACGTAAGAAAAAAATGTGTTAAAGAGCTTGAAGTCCTTAAAAGAGAGATTAAGATTCCTAAAATTCCCTTTAAACGTTATACCTACGATGAGATTTTGGAACTTTTAAAAAGTGAAGGATTTATTCTTAGTTGGGGGGAAGATATACCAACTCCAGCTCTTAGAGCTTTGGGAGACCATCATCCTGAAGAATTTTATTTTATAACTGATTGGCCAACCATTTCAAAACCCTTCTACATTAAACCTAGAGATGATAAACCTGAAGTTTGTGAAGCCTTTGACCTTATGTACAGTTGGATTGAGCTTGCTTCTGGAGGTACAAGAATTCATGAAAAAAAGCTTCTTATTCAACGAATGAAAGAACAAAATCTAAATCCTGAAAGTTTTGAACATCATTTAAAGGTTTTTAGTTGGGGGATGCCTCCTCATGCAGGTTGGGGGCTTGGTCTGGGCAGGTTTATGATGGTTCTAACCGGAAAAGAAAATGTACGTGAATGTATACTGTTCCCTCGGGATAGGGATAGGTTAGAACCATAAAGTTTTAGCTTTCGGTTTTTCCCTGTTTTAATGCTTCTAATTCTTTTGCTAAAAGTGGAAGAAAAGTTCCGATGTCTGAAATAACTCCAACTGCTTGCATGGAGCCTCTATCAAGTAGTTTTGTTACGGTTGCAGGGTTGATATCCACACATACAACTCTGACATTTGAAGGAAGCATGTTTCCCACAGCTATAGAATGAAGAGCTGTTGAAAACATAAGAACCATATTTGCTCCCTTTAAAGCTTCCATGTATTTTTTTTGGGCTTCAACAACATCTGTGATAACTTCTGGAAGTGGACCGTCATCCCTGATAGAACCAGCTAGAATAAAGGGAATGTTTCTTGTAACACATTCATAGATTATTCCTTTTTTAACGATGCCTTTTTTTACGGCTTCCCTTAAACTTCCAGCTTTATAAATTTCATTGATTGCAGCTATATGGTTTCTATGTCCTCTAAGTGAAGAAATTCCTTCTTTTAGAGATATACCAAGTGAAGTGCCAAAAATGGCTGCTTCAACGTCATGAACAGCTAGAGCATTACCAGTAAGTAAAACATCTATAAAACCCATCCTTATAATGTTTGCAAAAGATTCTGCGGCTCCTGTGTGGACAATAGCAGGGCCTGCCACAGCAACAACCTTACCACCCATGACTTTAACGTTGTAGATGTCTTTTGCTATCTGTTTAATGATGGAAGTTGAAGGTTTCTCGGAAGAAGCTTCACTACTCATAAACTTAAAAACACCTATGCTTTCTCTTGGACGTTCAGGAGGTTTAACTTTTATACCAACTTCACCAACCACAATAAGGTCTCCTTTTTTTACATCACCAATGGCTTTACAGAATGCTCTACCTTTCTCAGGTTCCAGTACTATGATTTTATCCATCATGATGTTCTCAACTTCAATCCATCTATCTTGGAGATAAACGTAGGTTGGATGGTTTGTTGTTGAGTAAAAATTCTCCGGTAAGACTTTATCAGAAGGAGCTGGCTTATATTCAACTTCTTGAACTTTACAAGGTACAGCTCCAAGCCTATAAATTTCTTCTAGGATTAAGTTAAGATGGTCTTCACTATTTCCTTTAACAGCCATTTTTGCATAACTATGGTCAGTTTTTCTTTTTCCAACCTTAAACTCCAAAACTTCAAAGTCTCCTCCCAACTCCATGATTCGGTCCCATATTCTTGAGAGGATCATGGAATCTATCAGATGTCCTTCAACTTCAACTTCTCGTATAAACGAAAAATTCTTTTTATCCGGGTTGGAACTAACCGACATACTTCCAAACCTTCTTTCCGGAAATCCTTCAACCTCTTAAATTAAAACTCTATCCTTCCCATTAAACTGTTTCTACTCAGTGTCTAGATTAGCTAATGCTCTACAAACTTTTTCTACAATTTCCAAAACATTCTTTCCAACTATCCTAACCATGGGTTCTTTTCCTTTTTCACCCAAGTCATAGATTACATCAGGAACTTTGCCTACCTTTTTAACAGCTTGGGAAACTCCCCAATCCAAGGTTTTACCTTCGACCTTTTTCCATTTTTTTGGTTCAAGTCTTCTGTCAAAACTTGAGATAGTTAATCCTTCCTTCCTCAACACATCTAGAAGTCTTCTGTCATAACGTAAGTTTATTGCAGCTCTGATAGCAGGGTTTAACTTGTTACAAGCTAGGATCAACCTTGCCATATGAGATGAAACTCCAAACTTTACCCTTCCAACTTTAATTTCATCTCCCTTTTTTCTTATTCTTCCATCGACAGCTGCAACATGTTGAATTTTAGAAGGATAAGGTAAAGCTTCAGCAATTTGAGTACCTACTTCAGCAAAAAATTGATGTACTCTTTTCTCTTTCAAAATTCTATCCAACGCATGGTTAACTTCTTCATAGACAGTATATTTTTCAGCTTTGTTATACAGGGGGACAAGAGGGTTAACGATAGCGAAACCTTTCCCTACCTTTAAACCAAAACCAAAAACTTCCTGAACTATAGATTCAACTTCTTCAACAGCTTGGGGAACATCCATACCCCGTGCAAGACATGCTGTCAATGCTGCTGAAAAAAAACATCCCCCTCCATGAAGATTTTCTTTTAACCTTGGTTTAACATAGAATACGGATTTGTTTTTATGGAAGAAAAGGTCGGTTACCGTTTTACCTTTCAGATGACCACCTTTAATAATTAGGTTTTTAACTCCGGTTTTGAGAATTTTCTCAGCAGCTTTTTCCATATCATCCACATTTCTAATTTTTACCTTTGCAAGTAGGGATGCTTCGTAAATGTTGGGAGTAACTATTGTTGCTAAAGGTAGAAGTTTTTCGATGTAACTTTGAATCGTTCTTTCTGAGACAAATTTTTTTCCAGTTTTAGAACGAAAAACAGGGTCTATAACAAGTGTCAATTCATAATCTTCAACAAATCTTGCCACAACATCCACAATGTCTTCACATGGAAGTATTCCTGTTTTTACTGCATGAATTTTCATGTCTTCCAAAACTGTTGTAAGTTGTTCTTCAACAAACTTTGGGTCTACGGGTAGGACTTTACGAACGCTTTGAGTATTTTGGGCTGTTAGGGCTGTTATGACACATACACCATATACGTTAAGCATGTTGAATGTTTTGATGTCTGCAGTAACACCAGCACCACCACAACTATCAAAACCTGCAATGGTCATAGCTAAAGGAACCATTTCTCGAGTTTCACCTCTAAAAACTAAGACAAACATAAACTAAAAAATTAAGGTTAATTTTTTCATGAAGAAAAAATAAAGAAGTATAGTTGGAAATTTTAGGTTTCAGTCTTTTTTAACCTTCTAGCAGCCATACCAATTTTTGTTGTGGGCGTGTAAGCCCCCCCAGCAAACGTAAATCCACACTTACGACATTTCCATATACCAACACTGTATCTTCTAACAGCTCTAAATCGACATTGAGGACATACGTGAAGCTGTTTTAAACTCTTCTCAATCTCAGCTCTTATCTTTCTTAGACTTACTCCACCTCTTTCACGGAATCTAGCTACCGGTCCAAGTTTTTTTGTTCTACTCATTCTCCCAAACACCACTCTTTAAAAAACCTCTTTCTAATATCTCTTGCTTTTTCCTTTGCCAGTTTCTGAGCTTCAAGGACTTCCTTAAAAGTAAAGGTTCCGATACCACTTTTCTGAATTGCACAAATTTTTCCATCTTTTGTTGTGGTTATCGTAAGTTTTGCTGTTGCAATGTTTTCTTCTTCTAAGGTTGGGTCTACAAGAATTTTATCATTTATTTTCGCAACGGTTACTGGTATAGGACAATCTTTTATTGGAAGAGAATCATACTCAGAAGTTTTTTTGGCTTCTCCGTTCTCTTTAACTTCATATTTAGGTAACTTTGTATTTAGAAGTGCAGCTATAGCCGCCAATCCAGAAGCATCTATAAGGTTTCCGTCATGGTTTAAAATATAGACATCAACAAACACAACATACACCAAACGACCTGAAATCAAAACCAACTTATCCATTTCGATTGTTTTTGCTTCTCTTATTCCCCTATCCACAACTCTAGCAAGTTCTATTGAGTTTTCATCTGGTGGTCCTGGTTCAAAATATCTGTAAGCTAGGGGTACAAATTCTGCGTTAACTGTAAGTGCACCTTGGTCTGGAAGGTCAGGATAGGGTTCACCTAACTCAACCTTAACACCAACCAAAACTTTAGTATTTCCAAGTGAAACGATAGCTGAGCCTTCTGCCTTATCTATGACACCAGTTTCAATTTGGATATCCCTATAATCCAGAAGACTTCTACCATCTAAGCGTTCTCCCGAATTAAGAAGTTTAACTATCTGTTTACTCTTAATCTTTGACAGAGGTTCGGCTTCAGATGTTATGGACATTTTTCTTCACCATCATCCTTTCTCGTTGTCTTCTTCTTTTTCTTGAAGATATTTCTGTCTAAGTGTCTGCTTTTGAATTTCGTATATTTTCATACATGCATTTCGAGCTAAATCTAACGCCTTAACAAACTCTTCTTCAGTAAATAAACCATCCATTTGAAGTAAGGAAATTCTGTTAAGGGCTGGTATTATGGCTACAGGCATGTCTGCATCTCCAAGTTTATCTTCAATATCAGAAAGGTCTACCGCAAGGTTTCCGTCAATCTTTCCCACAGCACATGCAGCAACAAGGTCCCTTAACGGAATACCCGCATCAGCCAATGCTAAAGATGCAGCCGTTATGGATACACATCTACTTCCTCCATCTGATTGAAGAACTTCAATAAAGATATCTATCATACTTCTTGGATATTGTTCAGAAAAAATTGCTGGTTCTAAGGCTTCCCTGACGACTTTTGAGATTTCAACTTCTCTTCGTGAAGGTGCTGGTGATTTTCTTTCTTCAGTCGAGAAAGGAGCCATATGATATCGACATCTTATAACTGCTCTATCATGTAAACCCACATATTTAGGATGAGCTTCTCTAGGTCCATAAACAGCTACAAGAACCTTGTTCCTTCCTTGCTCAACATAAGCTGAACCATCAGCATTAGCTAAAAGTCCAACTTCCATTTTTATGGGTCGAATCTCATCCAACCTTCTACCATCGATTCTTAAACCTTTCTCGTTTACCAATTTTTGTACACTCAATCTGCTTCACCTTTTTTCTCAGATTCAAGAAAAACTTTAATCCTATCAGTTAAACCAGTTGTGTGGGCTTCTCCTTCAATTATTTTTATGGCTTTGATAACTTGGTTCACCTTTTTAGGGTCTCTCCCTTTAACAAGAATTTTTCCATTTTGTCCAACTATGATTTCACATCCAGTTTCATTTTTTAACATGTTTATCATGGAACCTTTTTTTCCTATTAATCTTGGAACTTTTGTAGGTGTTAAATTTACAATTACCCCATCTTCAATCTTCCCAAGACCTGGTCCCCTGATACTTAAGGTGGGGTCTCTTGTTCGGTCAAAAGCAACAATCTTCCCAACCACAACTTCACCTATGTCAAGGATTTTTGTTAATGTTTCAAATTTTGGGCTGAAAGATTTTCCAGTAACATCCATAACACTAAGAACAGCCTTATAAGGAGCATTTATATCTACGGTCCATCCGTTTAGACTTACGTCAGAAACCAACCCTATTACTACATCTCCAACCTTCGGGATGTAAGGGCCTTTTAAGGGGACAACAGAAACTTTCTTTCCATCAAACTCAACCAATCCTAATCTTTGAGAATAGATTTTTCCGTCTTCTTTGTAGGTATTTTTTCCAGCTATGTAGTCTCCTTCTACAAGTAAATCTCCTGGTGTTGCTAGCCGTCTTTTCTCAAGCATTTTCATATTATGGTTGGTGTTCTGTTGAAGTATATTAGGCTTTAGGAATATTCCTTCAATTTACTTCAAAAATTTTGTTTGAACGGTTCCTTTTGTTAGGTTACCCATTTTCTCTAAAAATGCACCTTGCAACCCAGCTGGTACTTCAATTACAACAACAAGACTTCCGTCAGAAAGCCATTGTTCTTTCTTTATTGAACCAAAAGATTTTAGGGTTCCATAACTGGCTTGGGCGTATTGAGGTGGAATTTTAACTTCGATGGAAGCCGCTTCGATTTTTAATGGTAGAATTGGACGTAAAGCTTGGATGATTTCTTTTGCCTGTTCTTCCGCATTCTTAAACGGGTCTATTGAAACCTTTGCTTGGGATAAGGCTTGTTCAATTCTTAGTGGTGGATGTGGAAGTCCTGTTCTTGGGTCTGCACAATGTTTAGATATAAAGGTGATGATCTGTTTTTTCTTATCTTCTATAAGTTTTCTTCTTTGTTCTGTTGTTAACTGTAATTCTCCCTTATCTAGAATGATTTTAGCAATTTGTATTGGGTCGGTTGTCTTAAATACCCTTTTTAGCTTTTCTTCTGAAACCCTTTCTCCTTTACTTACATCTTTAAAAACAGAATCATAAACTAAAATTTGGGAGATAGGTATGGATTTTCCAAGTTTATATTGTAGGGCTTTATCTGGATTAACCATTATTTCAAATCTTTCACCGGAAGTTACAAGTCTAGCTAAGGTAAACTTCTGGCTCATTGTTTTTCAACTTTATTTTTAAAGTCATCAAGACCTTTTAGATACTTCTCAATCTCTTCCCATGTTAAGATTCTGAATTTTTTGTCTTCCGCCGGAACTACTGCTATTTTAATTTTGTGGGGCTCAATTTTTCCTTCGATAACCTTAGATAAACAGTATAATCCCAGCATTATAGCTTCATCCAGACTCATATTTTCTCTGTATACTTTTTCAAGGATGGGTCGAACAATATCTGCTCCCGCTCCTATTGCAACTGCTTTAAACCCCCAGTAAGCACCACTTGGCTCACTTAGAAAAACTCTACTTCCAGTTCTATCTACACCAGCAAAAATGATGGAAGCTCCAAAAGGTCTAACTCCCGCATGTTGAGTATAAAGTTGAGCTATGTCTCCTACACGTTTCCCAAGGACTTCCACGTCGATAGGTTCATCATAAGTTAACCTGTTTGATTGAGCATAGATCCTCGCTTGGTCTACAAGAATTCTTGCATCTCCCATCAAACCAGCAACAGCTGCACCAACATGTTCATCGATCTGGAAGAGTTTTTGAGCTACATTTAAATCCTGAAGAATTGAAAATGGTTTCTCTTCGACGGCTAAAACAACCCCACCTGAACATGCTATACCTATTGCAGTTGTACCTTTCCTAACAGGTTCAAATGCATATTCAACTTGAAATATTCTACCGTCAGGTGAGAAAACTGTAATAGCTCTGTCATAAGCTCCTGGGGGAACAAAACCCATTTTTTGACACCCTTATTGTTGTTTTTAATCTTAATATGGTTCGTTATATTTAAACCATAACAGACCTAAATAACTGTTTAGTCTTCCCAACTTAAAAGGTCTTTCTAACGATTCCTATACCTTTAGCGTTTGCTTCCCTGAACACAAAATTTTGTCCTTCAACAAGAAATTCTGGATAGTAAAGGAAAGCTAATTTAACTTTCCCATAATCTCCAGTACGTAAAGGCTTTTTACCGTAAATTTCAGTAAACTCTGCTGTTTGTCGAATTGTTTGTGCATGAACTACAGCTTGGTATCCTTCTCTTATGGTTGTTGGATGGTGTAAAATGAAAACTTCAGCTTCAAAAACTGTTACCGCCTTAGGTTTTGCGTCAACACTCATAACTGCCATTCCCTTTCTTAACTCTTCAAATTCAACACCAGATAAGGCTAAACATGCATCGTTACCAGCAACAGCACGACTTACAAAAGTTCTGTTTATATGAATAGATTTTACACGAACATTTCTAAAACTACCATCCTTAAAGGGACCTATCAATACATAATCATTCTCAGAAACCGTTCCTTGTTTAATTAATCCGGAAATTACAGGACCGACTCCTCTTACGTTAAAAATATCGTCAATATACATAAGTAGTTGTTTGTTAACTTGCTCATTCCAACGGGTTCTCTGGGGTAGGAGGTTTAGGAAAGTTCTAAGAAGGTCTAAGCCTTTTCCCGTAACATTTGAAACCGTAAATATGGGTACAATTCGACCAGTGGGCATAACTTTCGATGCAACAATTGCATCATCCATTGTTTTTATCGGGAAGGGGATGGAGTTAATTTTTGGAAGTTTAACTAAACCCTGAATATCCTTTATGGTTTTTTCAACAAGATGGGGTGCTAAATCTATTTTTGTTACAACAAAAATCATTGGAAGTCTTAACCCTATAACAACCTTTAAATGTTCAATTGTCATGGGTTTGATTCCGTCGTTAGCTGAGACAGTGATGATACAATAATCTGGATGGTGACTTGTTATCCCTTTTAGTGTAGTTCTAAAATATCTTTCATGACCACCTAAATCAACAAAATCCACAATCTTACTTGAATTAAGAAAAATTTCAGCTTCATCCAACGGAGAAGAAAGAGTGTAATTTACAATTTGTCCAGACTCATCAAACCCTAAAGGATGACATGAAACTGAAGATGTTCTACGCATTTTTATTTCATGAAGGTATCTTGCAACCCTAGTCATAGCACTTCCTTTTCCATCATCCATGATTCCAGTAGTTAAAACCCCTACAAGACTTGATTTTCCGGAATCAACGTTTCCAAGTACAGGTAAATATAACCATATGGGAAAATTACCTGACTCTTTTGTTCTTCTAACCAAAACTTCTACAGCTTTACCCATCTTTCCATCTACTTCACGAATTACTGTAATTTTTGCTCCGATTTTTTGGGATGCTTTCTCCAAGATTTCAAGAGATTTTTCAAGGTCTTCCTTACTCAATCCAACTATTTTTCCATCATCCATAACTCCAACTTCATAAACAGCTTCACCCATACCTTCTTCGATTCTGTACTTAAGTTGGGTTGCAATTTCATCCAATCTTTTAGCATCAGGACTGGTTAACTTTAACTTGTATTCCACATTTCCGTTTGGGCTTTCCTTTTTTAGGTTCACAATACACACTCATCCCATCTTAGACAAGTCTAGGATACCTTCAAATTCACCGTATTTAAACCTAGCCTTCCTGAACAGATGTTCCTAACGAAAAAAATTATCCACCGATGGTAAAGACTCCAGTTAATTCTCTTCCAATTAACATTCTACAGATGTTGTTTGCACCAGCGGCGGGGTCTGTTTCAAGAGCATATTCCAAAAATTTAACCAAGTTAAACTCGGTTAATGTACCGTAAGCCCCACATAATGAAATAACCTTAAAAGCAACTTTTTTTGCAGTTTCACTTGAATAAACCTTAGCGGTTGCTATTTCTCCACCTGCTTCCAAACCTGTTTTTCCTTGGTCAAGTAACCAAGCAGCACGATAAGCCAACAATTTTGAAGCTTCAATTTCCATACGCATATTTACAAGTTCAAACTGAATTGTTTGAAGTCCAGCTAAGGGTTTTCCTCCGTAAAGTTTTCTTTCCTTTAAGAATTTCAGTGTTTTCTCAAAAGCAGATTCAGCTATACCTATTGCTAAAGCAGTGTTTCCAAGTCTTCCAACTTCAACCACACTTTTTAAAGCAGCCCTTATACCTTGACCTTCCTTCCCGATTAAATTTTCTTCAGGAATTTTACAATCCTTAAAAGTTATGTTTCCAACCTGTGCACCCTGTAGACCTCTTCGTTTATCGATCACTCTTTGGATAAATCCTTCTGTCCCCTTTTCTACGAGAAAGAGGCTGATTTCACTGGGATTTTCTTTTGTTTTGGCTGTAAAAATACAAAAATCTGCTTCAGGTGCTAAAGTTATGAAGACTTTTGAACCGTTTACAATGTATTCTTTACCAACCTTTTTTGCTGTGGTTCTTATGGTTGTTACGTCTGAACCTCCTGTAGGTTCGGTTATAGCCAAACAAGCCATCCTCTCCCCTTTTACAACCGGAAGAATATACTTTTCTCTTTGTTCTTCGTTTCCAAAGTGAAGGAGTGCCCATAAACCCATGGGTACCGTCTGAAGTACAAGCCCCATCGGTGCATAAACTTTTGAAAATTCTATGTTAACCAACATCCGTGTAAGATGTCCTGCTTCATTTCCACCATACTTACGTGGAATAATTATACCTACACCAACACCTAATTCACAAACCTTTTTGAATAAGTTTCTGAGGAGCGATGGGTTTTCATCAAGTTCATGAATGTGGGGAGCAAATTCTTCTTCAGCAACTTTTTTTGCAATAGCTACCATTTTCTCTTGTTCTGGAGTTAAACCAAAATCCATAATTGAACACCTAGAGCTATCCTAACCTTTTCAAATTAAAGAAGTTTTTGTTATTCTTCCAATTTAATTATTTTCTTCAATAGGCTACATGGTTCACAAATGGTTTTTCCTGTAGGTTCACCACAAATTTGACATTCCTTTATTTCTGGTTTTAAAGCAGGTTTAAGTAACGGTCTAACTTTTTCAAAAGAACGGTAGATAACAAATTTTGTGCCAGGATGGTTAGCTTCAAGTTTATTCAGAAACTCTCGGATTTCACTTCTTAAAGCTAATTCTGCGTATGGACAATCTTTTGATTGAAACCTTATATTCTTAAAATATGCGTAAAGAGCAACTTCATCTTGTGGTATTTCACAAAAAGGTTTTACACGTTGAACAAATTTTCCGTTTTCTCCACCAAGTTTAGGTTCAACTCTTGAAGCTCGAAACACATCCCCATGAATAAAATTTAACAGTATTGTTTGAACTTCATCATCCAATGTATGAGCTGTAGCTATTTTGGTTGCTCCATGTTTTCTCGCAATCATGTTTAAGGCTTTTCTACGTAAAGCTCCACAGTAGGAGCATGGTGTTAAATCACCTTTCCTATCTCTGGTTTTCTGAGCTATCTCGTCAACAGTAATTCCGTAAAGCTCCTTAAACGACACAACAACATGTTCTACACTAAGTTTTTCACAAATTTCTTTAGCATTCTCTACAGCTTCATCTCTGTAACCTTCTATTCCTTCATCCACCGTAACCGCAAAAATATTTGCCTTAGGAAATTTTTTTTCAATTTTATAAAGAATTTGAAGTAAAGCTAAACTATCCTTTCCACCAGAAACAGCAACAGCTATCCTATCATCAAGCTTAAACATATCATACTTTGAAATGGTTTTCCTAACTTTTTTCTCGATGGAAAGGATAAAACAATTTTTACACAGTTTTTCACCCGAATAAACACGGAAAAACACTGCATCCCGTTGACCACAAAGATTACAAGACATTTGTTTCCCTTCTCTTGGTTATACGATACTTTGTAGTCTCTTTAAGGTTTAGTAGGCTACAGGTTTTAGATTGAAATAAAACCGAATACTGTAAATGTAAAAGCAATATTTAACGTTAACAACCCCAAGAAAAAGGCTGAAATAACTCCCGTTAGAACTTTTGCATGTTTATTTACGTATTTTTCAAGTAGATAATACACAAAACTTCCCCCATCCAATGGATAAATTGGAACCATGTTAATTATTGCGATACTTATAGACCAAAGTTGAATCCAAAAAATCGTAAGGTATACGGGTGTAATCTTGATGTAGTCTAACGGGTAGATTCCTATTATAGCCCTACTTTTATTTTCCGGAGCACCTATTGTCTTAAGTTTTAAAATCGTGGAAGAACCGTTTTCAAACATAACCTTTAACAAAACAGTTTCGTTAACCTGAACTTTACTCATAATTTTTTCGAAAACTTCTAGGTTTGGTGTTAGAGTTCCGTTAACCGACAAAATAACATCCCCTGTCTTAAGACCAGCTTTTGCTGCAGGGCTCCCTTCAACTACACCATGAATCAAAACTCCGGTAGGTTGGAAAAAAATCACGAGTAAAAGTATCATGATTAAACCAAAAACAAGGTTTGCAGAAGAACCTGCTGCTAAAACCTTTAGTTTTTTCCCGATTTCTGCTTTTTTAAAGCTTTCTTCATCTGGTTCAACAAAACCTCCAGGTATGATTGCCAACAGCATCACACCTGCAGATTTTACTTTTATTTTTTCATGTCTTGCCACAATACCATGAGCAAACTCATGAATAAACACAAGTACAACTACAGATATCAGAAAGTATGGAAGGGACTCTTTTACCGTTATAAGAGGAATAGATGGAAACATTGGTGCCGCCTTCTTAACTTCACAGAAAAAAAGGAACAGGTTTTTTGTAAGAATAAAAGACCCAAAAACCATTAAACCAACACTAAGAGTCAAGGAA